>JABAOE010005951.1_pt1 | contig 48346 bp, 37 predicted proteins | sample 7062141 | NCBI WGS metagenome assembly JABAOE01 (sample SAMN14538627, study PRJNA623070) | marine sediment metagenome | biome: marine biome [ENVO:00000428]; feature: marine pelagic biome [ENVO:01000023]; material: deep marine sediment [ENVO:00002113] | place: India: Gulf of Khambhat ... | reverse complement strand
CCTGGCGCACAACGGCGAGATCAACACCATTGCGGGCAACCGCTCGTGGTCCGAGGCGCGCACGCCCAAGTTCGCCACCCCGCTGCTGCCGGACCTGCAGAAAATCCGCCCCCTGGTGAACCAGACGGGTTCCGATTCGTCCTCGCTGGACAAGATGCTGGAGCTGTTCCTGGCGGGGGGTATGGACGTGTTCCGGGCCATGCGCATCCTCATCCCGCCCGCCTGGCAGGCGCAGGCGGACATGGATCCCGAACTGCGGGCATTTTATGAATTCAACTCGATGCACGTGGAGCCCTGGGACGGGCCGGCCGGCATCGTGATGACCAACGGTACCGTGGCGGCCTGCAACCTGGACCGTAACGGCCTGCGGCCCGCCCGCTACGTGATCACCAACAACGGCTGGCTCACGCTGGCCTCCGAGGTGGGCGTGTGGGATTACCGTGAGCAGGATGTGGTCGAGAAGGGGCGTGTCGGGCCAGGCGAGATGTTCGCGGTCGACACCGGCACCGGCAAGCTGTGGCGCTCCAAGGAGATCGACGACAACCTCAAGGCCCGCCAGCCCTACGCGGACTGGCTGGCCGAGAACATCATCCGGATCTACAACAACGACGAGCAGGAAGCGGCCGCCGCGGCCAAGTACATGCAGGACGCCAGCCAGGACCTGCCGATCTTCCAGAAGTTGTTCGGGGTCAGCAACGAGGAGCGTGAGCAGGTGATCCGGGTGATGGCCGAAGACTCGGTCGAGGCCACCGGCTCCATGGGCGATGACACGCCGCTGGCGGTCATGTCGCGCCGGCCGCGGTCGCTGTACGACTATTTCCGCCAGCAATTCGCGCAGGTCACCAACCCGCCGATCGACCCGCTGCGGGAACAGTCTTCGATGTCGCTGGAGACGCTGATCGGTCGCGAGCACAACATATTCACCGAGACCACGACCCACGCGCACCGGGTGCTGCTGCCCTGGCCGGTACTGAACATCGTCAAGTACCGGCGCCTGTTGGAACTCGACCAGCGCTTTTACCGCCACCAGGTGTTCAGCCTGAACTACCCGCTCGGCGGCAAGCTCGAGAGCGCGCTGCGAACACTCACCGACGACATCGCGCGGGCGGTCGCCGAGGGCGTGGTGGTGGTGGTCATGACGGACCGCGACATCGGGCCCGACCGCCTGCCGATTCACGCCGCGCTGGCGGTCGGTGCGGTGCACCAGCGCCTCATCCGGGAGGGGACGCGCTGCGACTGCAATATCATCGTGGAGACCGGCTCGGCGCGCGATTCGCACCATTTCGCGGTGCTGTTCGGCCTCGGCGCCACCGCGGTTTACCCCTACCTGGCGTTTCAGGTCATCAACGACCTGCACGCGCGCGGCGCGCTGCCGGGGGAGCTGCTGCAGCACCGGAAATTCTATCGCCGCGGGGTGCGCAAGGGCCTTTTGAAGATCCTGTCCAAGATGGGCATCTCCTGCGTCACCAGCTACCGCGGTGCGCAGCTGTTCGAAACCGTCGGCCTGGCCCGCGAGGTGACGGACCTGTGCTGCCCGGGCGCTGCCGGGATGATCGATGGGGCCGGCTTTGACGAGCTCGAAGCCGACCAGCGCGAACTGCATCGCTCGGCCTGGCGGCACGGCGAGCCGATCAACCAGGGCGGGCTGCTCAAGTTCACCCATGGTGGCGAATACCACGCCTACAATCCGGACGTGGTCACCTCGCTGCAGGCGGCGGTGCACAGCGGGCGGGTGTCCGATTACCGGGAATTCGCCGAGCGGGTGAACAAGCGCGCGCCGGCGGCGCTGCGCGACCTGCTCAGCCTGCGAGCGGCGGCGGAGCCGCTGGACGTCCGTCGCGTGGAACCTGCGGAGGCCATCTTCCCGCGCTTCGATACCGCGGCCATGTCCATCGGCGCGCTGTCGCCGGAGGCGCATGAGGCCCTGGCGGTCGCCATGAACCGCCTGGGCGGCCACTCCAATTCGGGCGAAGGTGGCGAGGATCCGGACCGTTTCGGCACCGAGCGCAATTCCAGGATCAAGCAGGTGGCCTCGGCCCGCTTCGGGGTCACTGCTCACTACCTGGTCAATGCCGATATCCTGCAGATCAAGATCGCGCAGGGCGCCAAGCCGGGCGAGGGTGGGCAATTGCCGGGCAAGAAGGTCTCCGCGCACATCGCCGCCCTGCGCCACTCGGTGCCGGGCGTGACCCTGATCTCCCCGCCGCCGCACCACGATATCTATTCCATCGAGGACCTGGCCCAGCTGATCTTCGACCTGAAGCAGGTCAATCCACAGGCCCTGGTCTCCGTGAAGCTGGTCGCCCAGCGCGGCGTCGGAACCATCGCCGCGGGGGTGGCCAAGGCCTATGCCGATTGCATCACGATCGCCGGCCACGACGGCGGCACCGGCGCCAGCCCCCTGACCAGCGTGAAGTATGCGGGCTCGCCCTGGGAGAGCGGTCTGCCCGAGGCGCACCATGCGCTGGTGGAAAACGGGCTGCGCGAGCGGGTGCGCCTGCAGGTGGATGGCGGCCTGAAAACCGGGCTCGACGTGGTCAAGGGCGCGCTCCTGGGGGCCGACAGCTTCGGTTTCGGGACCGGCCCGATGATTGCGCTGGGCTGCAAGTACCTGCGCATTTGTCACCTCAATAATTGCGCCACCGGGGTCGCGACCCAGGACGAGCAGTTGCGGCGGGAACACTTCGAGGGCCTGCCGGAGCGGGTCATGGCCTATTTCCGTTTCGTGGCCGAGGAAATCCGCGAGTACCTCGCGCTGCTCGGCTTCGAGCGTCTGGAGGACATCATCGGCCGCAGCGACCTGCTGGAACGCATCGGGCCGCAGGACAATCCCTCCCTAACGCCGCGGCAGCGGCGCATTGATCTCGGCCCGGTGCTGGCCAGTGCGGGAATTGGCGGGGCGCGCGGCGCGGGCTATGCCGGACTGCGCAACCGGCCGCATGACGAGGGCCGGCTGAACCGCGAGATCCTGGAGGCGTTCGCGGAGCCGCTGCGGTCAGGCCATGGCGCCGCGCACCACTTCGAGATCCGCAACTACGACCGCTCGGTGGGTGCCGCGCTGGCCGGCGAGATCGCCCGGGTGCATGGCCGTGGCGGGCTGCCGGGCGACCCGTTCGTGCTTCGCTTTACCGGCTCGGCGGGGCAGAGTTTCGGCGTCTGGAATACCGCGGGCATGCACCTGCACCTGCACGGCGATGCCAACGACTATGTTGGCAAGGGCATGGGAGGTGGCCGGATTGCCATCGCACCGCACCCGGAAGCGGGGATCGTCGCCAAGCGCAGCGTGATTTGCGGCAACACCTGTCTGTACGGCGCCACCGGCGGCGAGTTCTACGCCGCGGGCCGCGCCGGCGAGCGATTTGCGGTGCGCAATTCGGGCGCCACCGCGGTGGTCGAGGGCGTCGGGTACCACGGTTGCGAGTACATGACCGGCGGCACCGTGCTGGTGCTGGGCCGCACCGGTTCCAACTTCGCGGCCGGTATGACGGGTGGACGGGCATTCGTGCTCGACCTCGAGCAGACCTTCAAGCAGCGCTGCAATAGGGACAGCGTGGAGATCCGGGACCTGGACACCGCCCGCGACAGCCGTGATGCGGAACTGGTCCGCGCCTTGCTGCGGCGCCATATTGAGGCCACCGGCAGCCAGTGGGCTGGCAAGTTGCTGGACGAGTTCGAGCACTTCGGATTCCACTTCCGGGTGGTGGAGCCCCGGCGCGAGGCCGGCGCCGCACCGGCCGCCCGGGTGCCGATCACGCTGGTGCGTTGACGATGCAGAAACTCACCATCCGGCAACGTTTCGAGTTCGTGGATCGCGCCCGTAGCGAACCGCACAAGCACGACCTCCAGGCGCGCCGCCACGAGTTCCGTGAGATTTACGACCCGTACCGCCCGCAGGAGGCCGCCGGCCAGGCGGAACGCTGCATCGCTTGCGGCAATCCCTATTGCCAGTGGAAGTGCCCGGTGTACAACTACATTCCGGACTGGCTCAAGCTGGCGGCGGAGGGCCGCATCGTGGAAGCCGCCGAGCTGGCACACCAAACCAACAGCCTGCCCGAAATCTGCGGGCGGATCTGTCCGCAGGACCGGCTCTGCGAGGGCGCTTGCACCCTGAATACGGGCTACGGTGCGGTGACCATTGGAGCCATAGAGCGTCACATCACGGATACCGCATTCGCGCAGGGCTGGCGCCCCGACCTGTCGCACGTGCGCGACAGCGGCAAACGGGTGGCGGTCATCGGCGCCGGGCCGGCCGGGCTGGCCTGCGCCGACATCCTGGTGCGCAACGGCGTGCAGGCCATCGTCTACGACCGCCATCCGGAGATTGGCGGGCTGCTGTCATTCGGTATCCCGGAGTTCAAGCTGGAACACGCCGTGATCAGGACGCGCCGCGCCATCCTGGAGGGCATGGGCATCCGCTTCGTGCTGGGCGCGACCATCGGTGAGGACATCTCTTTCGACGAGGTGCTGGCCAACCACGACGCGGTGTTCCTGGCGCTCGGCACCTACCGCGCCATTGATGGCGGGCTGCCGGGGCGCGATGCGCCGGGCGTCTATGCCGCCCTCGATTACCTGATCGGCAACACCCGCCACCTGTTGCAGATGCCGCCCGGGGACTACCCGTGGATCGATCTCGCCGGCCAGCGGGTGGTGGTGCTGGGCGGTGGCGACACCGCCATGGATTGCGTGCGCACCGCAGTCCGGCAGGGTGCCCGCGAGGTGCAGTGCCTGTATCGCCGCGACCGTGAGAACATGCCGGGCTCCCAGCGCGAGGTGGAGCACGCCACCGAGGAAGGCGTGCGGTTCCGTTACAACATGCAGCCACTGGCCATCGAAACCCTCGAGGCAGGCCAGCGCGCCACCGGCGTGCGGGTGGTCGAAACGCGGCTCGGGGCCCCCGACGCCTCCGGTCGCAGGCGCCCGCAGCCGGTACCGGGAAGCGAGCAGTGCCTCGACGCCGACGCGGTCATCATCGCGTTCGGCTTCAATGCCTCGCCGCCAGACTGGCTGGAGGAATTCGGCGTTGCGATCGACGAGCAGGGGTTGGTGGTCGCCCGGGCAGACAGCGAGATGGCGTTCCAGACCACCAACCGGCGCATTTTCGCCGCCGGGGACATGGTGCGCGGGGCCGACCTCGTGGTGACGGCCATTGCCGATGCCCGCCAGGCGGCCGCCGGTATCATTCATTTCCTCGGCGTGTGACGGGCCCGCAGGGCCGCACCCCATACTTATTTCACATCAGCGCGGCCGGAGATTCTGATAGAATCCGCGCACTTTTCGGGCCGTCGCCGCGGCGACGGCGGTAACGAGGCGTGAGGTCGAGCGATCGGCCCGCGCCAATCCCATTTAAAACCTGGAAGGATTCATGACCGATTCAATGCTGAGATTCATACACCGCGCCCTGTTGGGTTGCCTGCTGGCGCTGCCCCTGGCGCTCGGCGCGGACGAGCACGGCGAGAATGGCGAGAGTGGCGAGGGCGAGCCCGAAGGCAAGCAGCAGGAGGCCCCCAAGACCATTGCGCAGTTGACCGAGAACGCCGACCGCCACGAAGGATTGTTCACGCTGTTCCGCGATCGCAAGACCGGAGAAACCAGCATGCTGGTGCGGGCCGATCAACTCGGGCGCGAGCACATTTACTGGGTGCAGGTTTCCAATGGCCTGGTCGATGCCGGCTTCATCTTCCGGGGCGCTTACGGGCCGACCGGCGTCTTCACCATCGAGCGGCGTTTCGACAAGCTCGAGATCGTGCAGCGGAACACCGCCTTCTACTTCGATCCGGAAAGCCCCCTGGCGCGCGCATCCGAGGCCAACATCTCCGATGCCGTGCTGGCGGTCGAGAAGATTCTGGCCGAGGATGAGGCGAGCGGCGACCTGCTGATCAAGGCCGACGGCATCTTCGCCAGCGAGGCGCTGATCCAGATAAGGCCGACGCCGAACCCGGATGCCGACCCGAAAACCACCTTCGCGCTGGGCAAGCTGGACAATGCCAAGACCAAGGTCCTGAACCTGCGGAGCTACCCGCAGAACACGGATGTCGAGGTGGAGTACGTCTACCACAACCCCGAGCCCAAGGTGTATGGCAGCGCGGCGGTCACCGATGCCCGCAACGTTTCACTGCGGGTGGTGCACAGCTTCATCGAGATGCCCGACAACGACTACCGTCCGCGGCTCGCCGATCCACGCATCGGGTTTTTCGATTTCCAGGTCACCGACCTCACCTCGCATGAGGCCACCCCTTACCGCGACGTGATCCGGCGTTGGCACCTGGTCAAGAAGGACCCCGGAGCGGAATTGTCGGAGCCGGTCGAGCCGATCACCTGGTGGATCGAGAACACCACGCCGCTGGAATGGCGCGACCTGATCCGCGATGCCGCGCTGGAGTGGAACAAGGCCTTCGAGAGCGCGGGCTTCAAGAACGCGATGGTGGTCAAGGTGCAGCCGGACGATGCGGACTGGGACGCCGGTGACATACGCTACAACGTGCTGCGCTGGACGTCCTCGCCGAACCCGCCGTTCGGTGGTTACGGGCCGCACTTCGCGAACCCCCGCACCGGGCAGGTGCTCGGCGCGGACGTGATGCTCGAGTATGCGTTCATGAGCCGCTTTTCGCGCGCGCGCAACCTGATCCAGGAGGATCCGGCCCTGGCCGCGCCCGCGTCCAACCCCAATTTCGCCCCCGCCTTCTGTTCGCTGGGCCACGCCATCCAGACCAATACCGCCTTCGCCCGGACCGCCGCCGCGGCCGCCGGCTACGGCGCGGAACTGGAGGAGCAGTTGGTGCACGACACCATGCACTACCTGATCCTGCACGAGATCGGGCACACCCTGGGCATGAATCACAACATGAAGGCCACCCACCTGCTGACCCCCGAGGAGGCGTTCGACCCGGAGGCGGTGGCACGCCAGGGGCTGGCGGGTTCGGTCATGGATTACCCGGCGGTGAACTTCGCGCCCTCGCCGGAGCAGCAGACCCTGTTCTACCAGACCGAGCCGGGTTCATACGATCACTGGTTCATCGAGTACGGCTACTCGACCGCGCTGGACGATGCGCAGGCCGAGGCGGAGCGCCTGGAGGCGATCCTGGCGCGTTCGACCGAGCCGCAACTGGTATTCGGCAACGACGCTGACGACATGCGCTCACCCGGCAAGGCCATCGACCCGCGGGTGAACATTTATGACATGTCCTCGAACCCGGTGGCCTATGCCTCGGGCCAGATGGCCCTGATGCAGGACACGCTCAATCGCATGGCGGAGTGGACCCCGGAAGCAGGCAAGTCCTACGAGGAGACCTGGGAGGGAGTTGGCGTCATGCTCAACCTGTGGAGCCGCAGTGCGCAGGTGGTATCGCGGTACATCGGCGGAGTGTACGTCGACCGCGCCATGGTCGGTCAGGACGGCGCTGCGGAGCCGTTCCAGCCCGTGGCCGAGGACGACCAGCGCGAGGCCATGAAAGTGCTGGCGGAGCAGGTATTCGCGCCCGGCGCGTTCCGGTTCCCCGACCAGCTGCTGCGCCGCACCGCCAGGGAGCGCCGCGGCTTCGATCACTCCGAGGCCACCGAGGACCCGAAGGTGCACGACGCCGTGCTGGCCATCCAGAAAGGCGTGCTCGACCATCTGCTGCACCCCGTGGTGCTCAAGCGCATCTCGGATAGCGAGCTGTACGGTAACGGCTACGAACTGGCCGCGGTGATCAACGACCTCACCGATGCGATCTTCGCAGCTGACGCCCGCGGTAACGTCAACGGCTTCCGCCAGCAGTTGCAGCTGGAGTACGTTACCCGCCTGGCTGCGATGGTCAACGGGGAGGCCCGGAAGAATTACCACTACCCGGCGCAATCGATGGCCCTGTACAGCCTCAACTCGATTCAGGATCTGCTGGCGCGCAAGCGCAACGTGAATGCGGCCACCGCGGCCCACACGCAGCACCTGCAGCTGGCCATCGAGCGGGCGCTGAGCACGGAGGCCTGAGCGCTTCGCCGGCTGGCCGGCGCGCACCCAATGCAACTGGCCGGAGCCTCGCTCCGGCCTTTTTTTGGTCTCGCCTCGCCCTTGCGGCCGCGTGCCGGCTAATACCAGCGCCCGGTGCTGGTGCCCACCCGCACGTAACCGCTGCTGCCGACCGGGGCGCCGACACTCATGCCCACCCCGACGTTGGCCGAGCAGCCACTGAGCAACAGGCCACTCGCCGCCAGGGCCGTGAACAGCAGGATCCTGATCGCCTTGCCCATCGCCTCAGCCTCGCGTGCCCGGGATCATCTGATGCAGAACCAGCAGGGCGCCGCCGGGGTCGGCCACCAGCGTCATGGTGCCCTCGCGCAACTCGGGTGCCGGCGCCAGCAGCACGGTGCCGCCCAGCGCCTCCACCCGGGCGGCGGCGGCGGCCGGGTCCGATACCGCGAAGTAGGTCAGCCACGCCGGCTGGATGCCGTCCAGCGGGTTTTCCAGCACGCCGGCACGCGGGGTCTGCCCGGCCTCCAGCACGTAGTATTCGCCGCCGCGCCGGGCAAGCCGCCGCACATCGTAGCCGGCCAGGGCGCCGTAGAAGTCCGCGGCCTCCGCTTCGTCCACGGCCAGCAGTTCGTTCCACACGATCTGTCCCGGCGCCTCCGGCGCGCTGTCGTCGGGGTCGCCGCGGTCGCTGCGCAGCAGGCCCACCACGGCACCCTGCGGGTCGCTGATCACCGCCGCGCGCCCCACCTGGCCCACCTGGCGGGCCGGCCGCAGTACCTCGCCGCCAAAATCGCCGTTGGTGGCCACGGCCCGGTCCACGTCTGCCACCGACAGGTAAGCCAGCCAGCGCGAGTACTCGGTGCCGTCGCCCGGGTCGGGCAGGTACAGTATGCCCCCGAGGTAACGGCCGTTGGCCCGGATCAGTGTGTATTCGCCGCCACCCGGGCGCTGGCTGTCCTCGAACGACCACCCGAACAGCCCGCCATAGAAGCGGCGCGAGCCCTCGATGTCGTCGGTGATCAGGTCGTGCCACACGAATTTGCCGATCAGCGGTTCGGGCGACAGCGACAGCGCCGGCGCGGGGGCCTCATGGGTGACGGTGCAGGCCGCCAGGCCGGCGGTCAGCACCGCCGCGGCCAGCCCCCCTTGGAGGGTCGATCGGATCTGCATGGCGGGGTCCCATGGTGGTGAGTTGGCCCATGATTGCAATCGCGCACGGCGCTTGCAAGCGATCCGCGCTATGGGCTCCCCGCGGCCGGCGGTGGACATTTGCCACGGCGCGCGGTGAAATGTGCGACATCCCAACGGAACCAATGGAGCGTTGTCATGAACCGCACGCAAGCGAAGCGGAGGTGGCTGCTGGCAGCCGCCTTGTCCACGCTGGCCGCCTGTCGGCCCGCGGCAGAGGTACCGGCCGAACCCGAGACCGAGACCCCGGTGCCCGCGCCGCCGGTAGTTGAGGTCATCGCCTACGATTTCGGCTTCGAGTCACCGGATGCGATCGCCGGAGGATGGGTGACGCTGCGCATGGTCAATGCCGGTGCCCAGGAGCATTTTCTGTCGGTCTACCGGCTGCCGGACGGCGTGAGCTGGGGCCGGTTCATGGACGAGGCCATCGGGGTGTTCGGGGCCGTGTGGAACGCTTATGCGGCCGGTGAGGCCAGCCGTGCGGAGACCTGGGAAGCGCTGTTCACCGAGCTGCCGGAGTGGTGGTTCAGCGAACTCGACTTCGCGGGCGGCCCGGCACTCACCGAACCTGGCGAGACGGCCGAAACGACCGTGTATCTGCCCCCGGGCACCTACAACCTGGAGTGCTATGTCAAGACGCCTGAGGGCACCTGGCACACGGAGCTCGGCATGATGCGCGAGTTGACCGTAACCGGGCCCACGGCCGGGGCGCAGCCACCGGCCGCCGATGTCACCCTCACGCTCAGCAATTACGCCATCGGGGTGGCGGGTGAACTCCGCGCCGGCACGCACACCATCGCCGTGCACTCGGCCGAGACGCCGGAGGGCTTTGCCCGGCACGACCTGAACCTGTTCCGCCTTGGCGAGGGTGAGACCGTGGAGGCGATCGTGGCGTGGATGGACTGGATGGACTTCGCGCAATTCCGCGCACCGGCGCCGGCCTACTCGCTGGGCGGCATGGAGCAGCAGTCGGCCGGCCGCACCGGCTACCTCACGGTCACCCTGGAACCGGGCCATTACGCCTGGGTTTCCGAGGAATACGGCGCCCGCGGCATGGTGCACGAGTTCACCATCGAGTAGGCGCCTGTCCGGGATGACGGATCGCCCGGCAGCTCGGCGCGGCAGCCCACGGCAGCCAGGGTGATCCACTACCTGGCCTATGGCTCCAACCTGCACCCGCGGCGCCTGGCCGAGCGGGCCGCATCCGCGCGGCTGGTCGCCACCATGGAATTGCCCGGTTACCGCCTGGTGTTCGCCAAGCGCGGCCAGGACGGTTCCGCTAAGTGCACGCTGGCGCAGGCCGCCGGCCACCACGCGCACGTCGCCGTCTACCGCATGGCGGCGCGCGAGCTGCCGGGCCTGGACGCAGCCGAGGGCCTGGGCGCCGGTTACGAGCATGGGGAAATCGCGGTCCGGCTGCAGGGCGTGACGATTCGCTCGCTCACCTACCTGGCCATGGCCAGCCACTACGACGAGCGCCTGCGGCCCTTCCACTGGTACAAGGCCCTGGTGCTGTGCGGCGCCCGCTATCACGGCTTCCCGCCCGCCTACCTCGAGGCCCTGGCGGGCGTGCCCTCCATCGACGACCCCGACGCGCACCGCGCTGACCGGCACGGGGCGCTGCTCGGACGGTTGGTGCGCTGGCCCCACCCGGGATGAGCCGCTCGCGGCCGCCCCGCCCCGCTCTGTTATATTGAGGCCGTTCGGAGGAGAGTCATCCATGCGGAAGTTCATCTGGGTCTTCATCTGGGCCGGTATCGCCCTCGCCGTCTTTGCGGTGATCTACATGTTCTATCCCTCCGCGGCGCCGGCGCCGCCCGCCATGGGCGCGGTCGACGACGCGCGCATCATCGCCGCCGACTCGGAGCCCGGCAACTGGCTGGCGCACGGCCGCGACTACCGGGGCCACCGCTTCTCGCCGCTCACGCAGGTGAACCGCGAGAACGTCGGTGAACTCGGGCTCGCCTGGTATCGCGACATGAACACCAACCGTACCCAGGAATCGACGCCGCTGGTGGTTGACGGGGTGATGTACATCACCACCTCCTGGAGCCGGGTGTTCGCCATCGAGGTGCAGAGCGGGGAGGTGCTGTGGAGCTTTGATCCCCAGGTGTCGGGAGAGTATGCGCGCAAGACCTGCTGCGACGTGATCAACCGCGGGGTGGCGGTGTACCGCGGCAGGGTCTACCTGGGCGCGCTCGACGGTCGCCTGCACGCGCTGGATGCGGCCACCGGCGCGAAGGTGTGGGAGGTGGATACCGTCACCGACCGTTCACGCGCCTATTCCATCACCGGCGCGCCGCTGGCGGCGGCCGGCAAGATCTACATCGGCAACAGCGGTTCGGAGCTTGGCACGCGCGGCTACGCGTCCGCCTACGATGCCGAGACCGGCGCGCTGGTATGGCGCTTCTTCACCGTGCCGGGCAACCCGGCGGAGCCTTTCGAGCACCCCGAGATGGAACTGGCCGCCCGCACCTGGACCGGCGAGTGGTGGGACGTGGGCGGTGGCGGCAACGTCTGGCACTCGATCGTCTACGACCCCGATTTCCACCAGGTGTATCTCGGCACCGGCAACGGCGCACCCTGGGCGCGCGCCATCCGCTCGCCCGGCGGCGGCGACAACCTGTTCCTGGCCTCCATCGTGGCGGTGGACGCCGACAGCGGGCGCATGAAGTGGTATTACCAGACCGTGCCGGCGGAAAACTGGGATTACACCGCCACCCAGGACATGGCGCTGGCCGACATGGAAGTGGACGGGCAGATGCGCAAGGTGCTGCTGCAGGCGCCCAAGAACGGCTTTTTCTACGTCATCGACCGCGCCGACGGCAGCCTGCTGCGTGCCCACCCCTTCGCCGCGGTGACCTGGGCCACGCACGTGGACCTGGCCACCGGCCGCCCGGTGGAAAACCCGGACCTCGCCTACCTCGAGCAGGCGCGCTGGGTGCTGCCCGGGCCGCTCGGCGCCCACAACTGGCAGGCCATGAGCGTGGACGTCGCGGCCGGGCTGGTCTACCTGCCCGTGCAGCAGGCCGCGTTCATTTACAGCATGGACCGGGAGTGGCAGGACACCGGCGGCTTCCAGCGGCGCTACGGAATGTGGAACCTCGGCGTCGAACTCGGCGAACTGGCCCGCCGCATCATCGACAACATCGATGAGCAGCCGGAGGAAAAGGGGTTCCTGAAGGCCTTCGACCCGCTGACCGGCGACGAGCGGTGGGCGGTGGAGTTGCCGCACTTCTGGAACGGCGGGGTGCTCGGCACCGCCGGCGGGCTGGTGTTCCAGGGCGACGCCACCGGGCATTTCACCGCCTATGACAAGGACAGCGGCGAGCAACTCTGGCGGTTCAACGCCTACAGCTCGATCCTGGCCTCGCCCGTGTCCTTCATGCACGACGGCGTGCAATACGTGTCCATCATCACCGGTTCGGGCGGCGGCAACCTGTTCGGCGGCGAGGGCCCGGGCCCGGAGGTATGGGCCTCGGCCAGGTACGGCAACGCCGCCCGGTTGCTGGTCTTCAGCCTGGGGGGCGACGAGACGCTGCCGCCGCCGAACCTGGCGGACCGCAGCATTCCGGCCCAGCACCTGGCGAACCTCGACGAGGCGGTGGTGGCGCGGGGCGAGCGGCTCTACAACAACCACTGCGGCTTCTGCCATGGCTTCCTGGTCCGCTCCGGCGGCGCCATCCCCGACCTGCGCCGCATGGGCGAGGCCACCCACGCCGCCTTCGGGCGCATCGTGCTGGAGGGGCTGTACGCCTCCAACGGCATGGCCGCCTTCGCCGACGTACTGGATGCCGAGGAGGTGGAGGCGATCCATCAATTCGTCCGCGCCCGCGCCGAAGAGGATCGCCGCGTGGCGCTCGGCGAGAAGGACGAGCCGCGCCTCACCTGGATCGGGGAATAGGCCCCGGCCCGCACCCTTTACGGGCCCATGGTTGACCTGGGTCAACGCGGCCGGCCCCCGCCTGTGCTACCCAAGGACATCTCCCCGGAACCCAGGGCCCGCGCCATGCCATTGCCCGCGCGGGGCGGGCCGTGCCATGCCGGGCAGACGACCGCCCGCTCACCCGCCTGGCGGACGCGAGGAATCCACCCGTGCAGATGGAGGTGAGCGATGCATATCCCGAAAACAATGTTGTTCCTTTTGATCACCGCCTGCGTGGCGCTGTTCGCGCTCGGCGCGTACGCCGGCAACTGCGAGAACCCCCGCTACGCGTCGAAAAACCCCGTGGAATGCGCTGAAGACCCGCCCCCGGAACCGCCCCCGCCCCCGCCGGGCGAGGAGATCACGCTGGATGTGACGGTGTTCTTTGGCGATGAGGGTAATGGCGATCCAGAGGACTGTGATAACCCGTCCTATCCAGATGCTTGCGTGCAGACGAGCTTCACCGCCGTGGGCACGGTGACCTGTTCGAGCCAGGTCTGCGATTTCCTCGGCGCGGTGCAGGCACCATTCTTCAACATTCCCCCGTCACTGCTGAACCTGCTGGCGCTGACCGAGATCCGCGGCACCGCGATCGTGCCGGAGCAGTGCTTTGACGGGATCCCGAGTACCTGGCCAGGCCCGTACTCCGGAAGTGCTCGGACGAAGACTGGTTCATATTGGGACGAGGAGGCCGGCGTAGCAAGGCAGGGCATCTACGAATTCTGGCTGCGCAGCCCGGTGGTGGCGGGGGCCGACGGCCAGTGGTGGGCCAAGGTTCGCACCGTGAGCACGGACATGGCGGGCGTACCCCAGCTCTACGGCTTCCATTTCGGCGGCTACTGCGTTCAGGGTGGAGAGCGCTGCCCGACGCTGGCCAGCAATGATTTCACCGGCGATTTCAATGCCGGCTACACCAGCGGGGTGTTCGGCACCAATACCAATCGGCGCGGGGAGCCGCAGACCTGTCGCTGCACGGTGTCCAGCAAGCCGTCGTGCCCCGAGAGTGTCGTGATAGATCCGCGGCCCGCCGGCAGGATCTACATCGAACGCGTCACCGGTACCCCGTAATGCGGAACCCCGGCGCGCGGTGACGCGCGCCGGGGTTGCTGGCGGTGTTGTGTCAGGAAGCGCTGGCGCGGGCCAGCAGGTCGCGGGCCTGTTCCGGGGTCTTGCCCAGCGACCAGGCCAGTTCCTCGGTCAGCAGTTCCTGCGTCTGGTTGAGGTGGGCGCGGTCCTGGGCGCGCAGCGTGCCGTTCGCCTCCAGGCGGCTGAGGCCCTTGAACACCTTGGCATACTCGAACGGGTCGCCGCGTTCGATGGCGGCCTGGTGGGCGTTGGCGCGCGCCTTCCACTGCGCCTTCACCTCGCCCTGCCAGTGGTTGAGCTCGCTCAGCAGCTTGCGCGCCTGGCGCGCGCTGATGATGCTGCGCGCCACGCTGGGCAACTCGCCCTCGAGCATGGACAGGGTCAGCTCGCTGCGGGGAAAGTAGATTTCGACGTAGCTCGCGGGCGCCGGTCCTCCCAACCGCCGCTCGCGGATGGACTTGATGGTGCCGATGCCGTGCTGGTGGTGCTGGATGGTATCTCCTGGCTTGAAAATGGTAGCTCCTTCGTGCCCAAATTTGGGCTAACTATCTGAAAACTCGTCATTTTACCACAAAATTCACCGTGACACAAACACCGGCCGGGCGCACGGGGGCGCCCGGCCGCCAGCGGGCCGTTGCTCAGCCGTGTTCCGCGCGGGCCAGGGCCAGGAACTCGCGTCGCGTCTTCGGCCCGTAGGTCCGGAAGGTGGGGTCCGGGCGCTGCCGGTACTCGCTGCGGGCGCGCCCGATGGCGTCGGCGGTCGCCAGCTCGGCCGCCTCCCCCGCATCGATGCCGAACACCCGCGCCGAACTCAGCCCGAACACCTTGGCGCGGATGGCATCGGTGATCTTCGGGTAGCCGTATTGCTCCTGGAATTCCTCGGAGATCTGGAAAGCGCGAAAGGCCTGGATCTGGTCCTGCGGCGAGCCATAGAAGATGCAGTCCGTGCCCCACAGCACGTTGTCCTCGCCCAGGTACTTGAGCAGCTTGCCAATCAGGTGTGCGGCCTGGTCCGGCGCCTTCATCACCTCCCACCAGGTAGAGCCCAGCTCGGCGTAGACGTTGGAGCCGTGGCCCAGCTGCGCGTCCAGCACCGATTGCACCAGGCTGTCGGTGCCCGAGCGCGGCGCGCCCGGCACGAACGGACCTTCGGGCAGGCCGGGGTCGTAGCCGGAGTGGTAGATGATGAAGTTGATGTCCGGGTAGGCCGCCGCGGCCGGGCCGACGTCCCGGCTGAAGCGGTATTCGAGGTTGGTCTCGCCCATCAGCGGGAAGGGCAGCGGCAAGCCCTTGTGGCAGCAGATGGTCTTCACCCCCGAGGCGCGCACCTTGTCCAGGAACGGCCGGCCGTACTGCTCGTCGTTCAGCCACCAGCCGCCCTCGTAGTTCTCGCCATACTGGGTGTAGGTCTTCCAGGCCGAGATGTCCCATTTCTCGCGCACCTCGTCCATGCGCTCGAGGTCGCCGGGCAGGTTGGGAATGATGCGCCCCTGCAGCAGCAGGCGGCGTTTGCCGGGCATGGCCTCGACGATCTGGCGGGTGGCGGAGGCCTCCGTGTAGCTCAGCGGCATGTTGGCCTCGTTGGTCGGCACGAACGACAGCACGGCCGAGTCGGTGTCGCTGTCCATGAACATCTCGCGCACGAAGGCGCGCGCGTCGGTGCAGACCATGTGGCCGAATTCCTGGTCGGGCAGCACGTTGCAGCCGGTGCTGGCGGCGGTCTGCTTCACCACCTCGGTCCACGGCGTGGCTGCCTGCCAGTGGTCCACCGGGTCGAAATGGTGGCTCTGGATGTCGAAGATGAATTCCTTCTTGCCCAGCGCGGCCTCCGCCAGCTGCCGGTCGAGGGCAGCCTCTGCCGGCACCTCGAACAGCCCGCCGGTCTGGCCGATGGCGGCGCCGGCCCGGTTCATGGCGAGCAGGCAGGTGGCGGCGCCGGTCAGTGAGACGAGGAACTCGCGGCGACCCTGATTGAGGCGCCGGGCATTGTCCCCGGCCCAGCGGGCGGCGGTGCGCCAGGTCTGGCGCACGTGCTCGGGCAGGGGTTGGGGCAGGTATTCGCCATTGGTGGTGTTGTCGAATTTCAGCGGCAGGCGGTTGCCTTCCGGGTCGTTCTGGAATGTTCGTTTCATTGCCGGCTCTCCGTGGTGGTGCCCTAAGCATAGCCGCCCACCTGCAATTATCAACGACAATTACCCATGGCGTCCGGCGCTGGTGTATGTTGAGCGCATGGAGACCCTGGCGCGCCGCAAATTTCTGGAGTTTTTGGCTGCCAGCCCGCTGCTGGCGGCGCTTGGCCCGTACCGCCTGCTGGCAGCCGAGGGCGCCACCGACGCCGATCTGCAACGCCTGGCTCATCTCGTCACCGCGCCGGAGGATGCGCTGGACGTATTCGACCTGCACCGGGTGGCGCGCGAGGTGCTGCCCACCGCTCATTACGGGTACCTGGCCACGGGCACCGACGGCAACGAGACGCTGCGGTCCAATCGCGCGGCGTTCGAGAAGGTCTACCTGCGCGCCATGCGCATGGTGGACACCCGCCAAATCGACACCACCACCGAGTTGCTGGGCCAGTCGCTGCGCTCGCCGATCGTGCTGGCACCGGCCGGCAGCCAGCGGGCCTTCCATGCCGGGGGCGAACTGGCCACGGCCCGGGCGGCCCGCGAGCGTGGGCACCTGCAGATCCTGTCCAACGTGTCCACCCACGGCATCGAGGAAGTGATCGAGGCCCGCGGTGAGCCGGTGTGGTTCCAGCTATACCCCACCAGCGACTGGTCGGTGGCCCGCCGTATGCTGCAGCGTGCGGAACGCGCCGGGGCGCCGGTGGTGGTGTTGACGGTCGACCTCAACAGCGGCAGCAACCGCGTGCTGGAGGCTTACTATGCGCGCAAGGATGGACGTGACTGCGAGCAGTGCCATGCGCCGGGTCACGCCGACTGGCTGGAGCGCAAGCCGATGTATTTCGAGACCGGCGCCCGCGAAGAAGCGTTCTCCACGCCGGGCATGACCTGGGACTACCTCGCGCGCATCCGTGCGGCGACGGGCATGAAGCTGGTGGTGAAGGGCATCGTCACTGGCGAGGACGCCGCCGCCTGCATCGCGCATGGAGCGGACGCGGTGTACGTTTCCAACCACGGCGGGCGCGCAGAGGCCAGCGGCTGGGGCGCGCTGGACAGCCTGCCGGAGGTGGTGGCGGCCGTGGACGGGCGGGCCCCGGTGCTGGTCGACAGCGGATTCCGGCGCGGGACCGACATCTTCAAGGCGCTGGCCATGGGCGCGGATGCGGTCTGCGTCGGGCGTGCCTACCTGTGGGGCCTGGCGGCGTTCGGCCAGGCCGGGGTGGCGCGCGCGCTGGAGTTGCTGCAGGCCGAGCTGACCCTGGTAATGGGGCAAATGGGGACGCCCACCCTGGCGGACATCGGCTCGCGCCACATCGGCCGCCACTGACGCGCGGCGGGGGCGGTTTCGACGCCGCGGTGTGCCGCTGCTTTCCCTTGTTCTCTTGCGCCTGCTGCTGGGCTAGACTGGCGTTCTCCAGTTGAGGAGGTCTTGTCATGTCCTGGAAAACGATTCTGATATTCGCGCTCACATCCCTGCTGTGGGGTGTGTCCTGCTCCAAGTCCGAGCCCGAGGCAGCGCCTGAGCCACAGCCGGCTGCCGAAGCTGCGCCCGAGCTGGCGCCCGAGCCGGCGGCGCCGGAAGTTGCCGGCGGTCCCGATCCCACCGTGGTGGACGCGGCGCACTACAGCGCCGAGTTCGAGAACGAGCGCGTGCGCATCTTGCGGATCACCTACGGGCCCGGGGAGGCATCGGTGATGCACTACCACCCCGACAGCGTGGCGGTGTTTCTCACCGAACTCCTGGTCGAGATGACGATGCCCGACGGCAGCACCGAGGAAATGGTGGCGGGTGCCGGCGATGCCAATTTCACCGAGGCGGTCATGCACATGCCGCGCAACGTCGGCGAGCATCCCCTGGAGCTGGTCGAGATCGAGCTCAAGCCGGGTGCTCCGTCCATGGCGGAGCCGGACGGTCCTGATTCCACCGTGGTGGATCCAGCGCATTACAGCACCGAGTTCGAGAACGAGCGCGTACGCATCGTGCGGATCGCCTACGGGCCCGGGGAGGCATCGGTGATGCACTACCACCCCGATAGCGTGGCGGTGTTTCTCACCGAGCACCTGGTGGAGATGACGATGCCCGACGGCAGCACCGAAGAAATCGAGGCTGGAGCCGGTGACGTCTTGTTCATCCCGGCGGGTTTGCACCTGCCGCGGAACATCGCCGAGGAGGCCTGGGAGCTGGTGCTGGTCGAATTGAAATAGGGGGCTTCGCCCCGCCCGGGCATCAGGCGCCGGGCGGCAGCAGCTCCTCGAACCGCGGGTGCTGGCGCAACGGCTCGAGCATTGGGTCGTAGCGGTTGAGGGCGAACCAGGTCCGGCCTGACTCGTCCCGCAGCACGGCCAGCTGTTCCATGGCCGGCTCGAGCAGACCGGCAATGGCCCATGCACGCAGCACCTCCGTGCGGATGTCGGGTCGGACCAAGGCGTCCTCGGGCATCGCGGCCAGTGCCTCGCGGCCGAGCCCGAGCGTCGCCTCCGCGTCGCCCCGCAAGGCGGCGGTCACTGCGCGGTGCGCCAGGATTCCCGGGCCGTGTTCCGGGATTTCGCCTGCGGCTTCCATGGCCGCCGCCAGCGCCGCCTCGGCCTGCTCCGGCTGCCCGGCGGTGCGGTACCCCCACGCCAGGAGGTTGCTGGCGACCAGGCGGTTCACGGGGTCTCGCAGGATGGCCGGGCTCAGTTGCTCGAGGGCCGCAATGGCGGCCTGCAGGTCATCGCTGAAGGCCAGCAGTTCGAACTTGCTCGCCAGTTCCACCCGGGTGGTCACCTGCATCCCTGCTGCCAGTTGCCGCGCGTACCCGAAATCGCGCTCGCAAAAGAGGCCGACCCACGCGGCCATGCCGATCACGCCGGTGTTGTCCGGAAACCGCTCCAGCCCACTCTGGCGAAGTTCGAGGGCTTCCGCACAGCGGTCCGCCCGGACCAGCGTGATCGGGGTCTCGCGGAGGTGCCCAACCCGGTTCGGCTCGCCGCGAGTGGCCCGGAGCAGGACGTCGGCGGCCTCGCTCATGCGGCCCAGGCGCCGCAGCAGAAAACCCCGCAGGGAGATGATGGTGAAGTTATGCGGCGCTACCGCCTCCGCGCGGGCGAGCGCGACCAGCGCCGCGGCGTAGTCGCGGAACCCGTAATAATGGTAGTAGGCCTCCGCCAAGGGGGTTTGCCAGATTCGTGGCCCGAGGGACTGGGCGCGCTCGAGCGCCGCGCGGGCGGCCTCGCGTCGCGCCGGGTCCGGTCCGGTGCCCGTCTCGCCACCCTCCTCCCAGTAAATCCGGAGGTTGGCGATGGCCAGATGGGCCCAGGCGGCGGCGAAACCAGGGTCGAGATCCACCGCCTCCTCGAAGGCCGCCAGGGTCCGATACATGCTGGGCCGGGACAGGTCGGTAGGGGCGGTAAGTCCGCGCAGGTAGGCCTCGTAGGCCGGCAGGTTATCGGTTGGCACCTCGTCCAGCACCGCGACTTCCCTGGGGCTCAGGGTGGCGTGCAGTGATTTCGCGATGGCCGCGGCGATCTCCGCCTGAACATTGAACAGGTTGCCGGTGGTCAGCGGCCGCTCGAAGGTCTGGGCCCAGAGGTGCTCGTCGGTGGCCGCATCGATCAACTGGGCGTTGATGCGCACGCGCCCGCCGATGGCCTGCAGGCCGCCCTCGACTATGAAGCCGGCGCCCAGTTCGGCGCCGATCTGGCGGAGGTTCTTGGTGGTGCCGACGTACTCCATCACCGAGGTTCGCGAGATCACGCGGAAGGCATCCAGCTGGGCGAGTCGCGTCAGCAGGTCGTCGTGCAGGCCGGAGGCCAGGAAACGGCCTTCCTCCTCGGTGGACAGGGCCTGCAGCGGCAGCACGGCAACCACCGGCACCTCGCCGCCGCCCGCCGGGGGCGCGGCTGCCGGCACCACGGCGGGTGCCCGCGGCCCCATGAAGCGGTCGGTGACGAACAGCCCGATGGCGAGGCCCAGCATGATCAGCACCGCGAGGTTGAGCTTGCGGCCCGTGACCTGCGTGATCGACTCATCGCGAACGACATCCCGCTCGCGCTTGACGCCCTCCGGGGTCAGCTCGTAGACCCAGGAGAATACCAGCGTCGGGATAAAACCGAGCACGAGCAGCGCGATCACCGTCTTGCTCAAGGTCGCGGGCAGTTCCAGTGCATCCACCAGCACGTCCGCCACCTGCAGCACCAGCCAGGCAAGCACAATGTACGCCAGCGCCACGCGGAACACATTGCGGCGCTTCAGTTCGCTGAGCAGGGACACGCGGGCCTTCCTCCGTGCTGCACGCGCTAAGCGTAACCTGTCGGCCGCCAATTGCCAAAGCCCGCGCCCCGCGATGGCTCCACTCAACGGCGTCGCAACGGCCTCGAGCCGGATTTTCCCGATTTCAGCGCTGCGGCCGGGCGCCGAGGCGCGGCAGGAAGGGCACGAAGCGCCCCCGCCACGGCGGGGGCGCGGACGCCTACAGTGAGTTGCAGACCTCGCCGCCCTCGTATGGCAGCGGTCCACTCAAACCCGTGACGCAGAACCTCAGGCTGAGCTTGCCCTTCACGGTTTCGGTGGCCGGGTCGTCGGTGCTGTCGATCACCGTGCTGCCGCTGGCGTCGGTGGTGTCGCTAAGCTCGACCGTGTTGATGTCGCCGCTGAATTCACCGGTCACGGTGACTCCGGCGACCGCTTCGCCCAGGTCGTTGCGAACGACCACGCTCGCCCGCCCGAACTTGAAGCCCTTGGAGACGCTGACGGCCTCGAGCGTTACCGAAGCCACCTCCAGGGCGCTGGCCGTGCCGCCCGACTGCGTGGTGTCGCTGGCCAGGTTGGAATAGCCGGACGACCCGTTCGGGCTGAAGGCCCGCACCCGGTAGTGATAGGTGGTGCCGGCGGTCAGGCCGGTATCGGCGTAGGTGGTGGTGTCCGCACCCACCGAGTCGCTGAAGCCGAAGTTCTGGCCATCGGTGCTGCGTTCGACGTCGAAGCCCGTCTCGTCACCGGAATTGTCGGTCCAGGCCAGGTCGATGCGGGTGGTCGAGGCGGCGCTGGCGGCGAGCCCGGAGGGCGCGCTGGGCGGATTGCTGCCGGTGTCGGGCGGATGGTAGGCCAGGTACGGGGTGCCCGCCGGGAACGTGGGCGCCCCGATGATGTAGCCGGACCCCTCCGGCAGCTCGGGGTCGAGGGTGTCCAGCCATCCCATCGCGCCCTGGTCCTCGTGCTCGAGGATGTGGCAATGCATGATGGTGCGGCCCTCGTAAACGCTGGAGTCGGGGTGCGAGGAATCGAGGTCGAAGCGAATGTCGCAATTGTTGGCGACCACGTCGTAATACTCGCCGTCCTCGAATTCGCCGCAGGCGCCGTTGATCTGCACGTGATAGATGTGCAGGTGGAACGGATGGTTGCGGGCCCCCTTGAGGGTCCATTCCTGCAAGCCGGTCGCATCCAGGGCAAAAGTGGGCACCTCGATGTCGAACTTGTTGCCGTTGATGGTGCGCGCACCCATGTTGACCGTCTCGGTGTTGTCCACCGGCTCCCCGCGCAGGTCGCGCAGGTAGTGCGGGCGATACGAGAACCAGGAGGATGCGCCATCCGCGTCGAACGGGTGCACGGTGTCGTCGCCGGTCCCGTCGGCGTAGACATTGGCCACCACCGTGCCGCCCACCGAGATTTCAGCATCGCCGCTGCAGCGCACGGCCAGGTCGGCGCGCGAGGCGCCGGTGAGGCTGAGCGAATTGTCGGTCAGCGGCTTGGGCACCTCGGTGCGCCAGACGCCGTCGCGGGCCATCAGCGCCACCTCGCAGGCGGCGCCCACCGTCACCGTTTTCGGCCGGGCATCGCGGTCGGCCAGCAACACGCGCCAGTGCTGCCAGGTGTTCACAGGCACGCACAGGTCGCCGGCGACCTTGCCGTTGACGGTCCAGGTCGGGCTCAGGGTGCCGGAAATCAGGGTATCACCGCCGGTGCCGGCCGCGGCCGGGTCCAGGTAGGCGATGACCAGCTGGCGTTCCGCCATGTTGGCGACGTTATCCGGGATCGGGTCGAAGCGATCGTCCACCAGCAGCATGCCGAATGCGCCACCGGAGACCTGCAGGTAGGTGGAGCCGTGGTGATGGGCGTGGTACCAGTAGGTGCCGCCCATGTGGTCCGCTGGGATGTCGTAGACGAAGTCGCCGCCGGCGCCGCCTTCGAAGCTGCGGGTCACGTCATCGCCGGGGCTCTCGCCCGAGATGTGCAGGCCGTGCGTGTGCAGGTTGCTGATGTTGGGGTCCTTGAACACGTTGTGCTGCTGGACCGGTGGCTCGTAGGGCAGCACGTTGCGGAACTCCAGCACGTACTTGCGCCCCGGCACCACCTCGAGGGTCGGCCCGGGGATGGTGCCCGTCGTGCCCGGCACGCGATACACCCGGGTGGTGATGGTCTCGCCCCCGATGCCGAGGGTGGCCTCGCCGATTTCCAGCCGGGCACTCCAGTACTCCTCGGTGCCGCCGCTGGCGGGGTGATGGGTCCAGGCCAGGGACGCCGGGTCCCCGATGAGGTTGCCCGCCGGGCAGCTGCTGCCCAGCAGTGGGCCCGAGAAGGCCAGCAGCATGGCGGCCAGCAGGCACTTGCGATGAATGAGCATGGTCGGTCTCTCCTGGGCGCGTCCATGCCATGACGCGCCGCCCGTTCGGTGGTGCGGACATTCCGCTCCGCACCCCTATTGGTATTATTATTCAATACTATACGCGCGCTGGGCGAGGTTCTCCATTGACCTGACGCAAGAGCGCGGCCGGTAGTGATGGATTTGGGTTGCCAGCGGGGCACTGGCATAATTCCCTGGTGGATCGACGTCACCGATGGGAGCATCAAACGTGAGCGAGAATGCCGCCGACATCGCCACCCGGTTCCTGCAGGCATTCTGGGACGGGGAACCCGAGCAAGGACTGGCCCTGTGCAGCGACGATGCGCTGTGGACCTTCCAGAAAAGCCTGCGCTCGCCGCGCTTTGCATCCATTGCCGACGCCGTGGAGTGGCTCAACCAGACGCTGATCTGCCAGTTCGACCCCGATTCCGGCTACACCGTGGACATCCACAACGCGATCTCGGAGGGGGAAGAGGCGGCGCTGGAATACACGGCGCGGGGCCGGACCCGGCGTGGCGAGCTGTACGAGAATAATTACCTCGTGCGGTTTACGGTGCGCGACGGCAGGATCACCTCGGTGCGCCCTTATTTCGACACGCACTACGTCAACGAGCGGTTGGTCGAGTTGCCGCCCCTCGACCCGGATTTCTGATGCCATTACGGGCTAGCCGGCCCGCGTCCGCAGCTCGGTTTTAAGAATCTTGCCACTGGCATTGCGCGGCAGCGCGTCCAGGCGTTCGAACTCGCGCGGAATCTTGAAGCGCGCCAGGGTGTCCGCGCAGAATTCCAGCATCTCCTCGACGCCTGGCGACCGGCCGCTGGCGGTGACCACGTAGGCTTTCAGTCGTTCGCCCCAACGTTCGTCCGGCACGCCGATCACCGCTGCCTCGAGGATGTCGGGGTGCCGCACCAGGGTTTCCTCGATCTCGCGTGGGTACACGTTGAAGCCCCCGGTGATGATCATGTCCTTCTTGCGGTCGACGATGTAGAGGTAGCCCTCCTCGTCGCGGCGGGCCAGATCGCCCACGGTGCACCAGCCGTCGTGCAGGGCCTCGGCGGTCTCCTCGGGTCGTTGCCAGTAGCCGTTGAACAGGTAGGGGCTGCGGGAGAAGAGTTCTCCCACCTCGCCCGTGGCGCATTCCCCGCCGCGCGGGTCGCGTACGCTGAGTTCGGTGGCGGGGAAGGGCAGGCCCACGCATTGTTGCTTGCGCAACTGGTCGGGCGGGCGCAGGTTGGTGACAATCCCCCCCTCGGTGGAGCCGTAGGTTTCGTGCAGCAGCCCGGCGCCGAAATACTCCACGATGCGCTCCTTGGTGGCCTGCGGCAGCGGGGCGGCGTTGGAGATGATGGTCCGCAGCGCGTGCTCGCGGTGTGCCGCCAGCGTGCCGGGCTCCAGCCCGAACAGGGCATGGAAGTGGGTCGGCACCATGAACACTCCGCTGATGTGCTCGCTGTTCAGCGTTTTCAGCACCGCCTCGGGCTCGAAGGCGTCCATCAATTGCGCGTACCCGCCGAAGAACACGGAGGCCAGCGGAAACACCATGCCGGCGCCGTGGCACATGGGCGCCAGCGCCAGGAAGCGGTCTTCCGGTGCGTAGCAGGCATACTCGACGCCCATGCCGAAGAGCGTGAGCACCCGCGAGCGGCTCGACACCAGCACGCCCTTGGGCCGCCCGGTGGTGCCCGAGGTGTAGGGGATGGTAAACGGCAGCCACTCCGGCACACTCGGCAGCGTGTGGCCCGGATGGGCGGCTGCGAGCCAGGCCTCGAATGCCTCGCCGAGCACGACGATGCGCTCCACCGAGGCAAACCGGCACGCGCGCGCGCGCTCGGCATTGTCGGGGTCCACGAACAACACCCGGGCACCCGCGTCGTCGCAAATGGCCGTGATCTCCGCATCGCTGAGGCGCGGGTTCACCGTGGCGGCCGCGACCCCGACCTGCGAGAGCCCGGCCACGAGTTCCACGTACTCGATGCGGTTCAGGGACAGGATGGCGCAATGGTCGCCCGGCCCCAGCCCGAGGTCGCCCAGCGTGGCGTGGCTCACCCGGTCGATGCGTTCCACCAGCTGCGCATAGGTGCGCGTGGCGAAGCGGTCGCGCAGGGCGATCTTATCGGGAGCACGTTGCATGGCCGAACGGATGCCGCCCGCCAGGGACAGGGGGCGGAAGGAATCCGGGATGTCCGGCAACGGGCCCGCGGCGGGCCGCATCAGCTGTTCCCGACGACTGCTCACGTCACCCCACCGCAGGTGGTCACAGGCGCTCGTGACCGGGCAGCCGGAACACCCGCAGCGCGTTGTCGCGCATCAATGCCCGGTGCGACTCCGGCTTCATGCCGAGCGCCTCGACTTCCCGCACGGCCCGCTCGGGATCGATGACCGGCCAGTCGGTGCCGAACAATACCTTGTGGCGGCCATAGGAATTGGCGTAGTGCACGTACTGCTTGGGCCAGTATTTCGGAGCGTAGGCGTCGCCGGCGGTATACACGTTGTCGTGTTTCCAGCACATCGCGATCATCTCGTCGGTCCAGGGAATGCCGACGTGGATGCCGATCAGCTTCAGCTCCGGAAAATCGATGGCCACGCGGTCCAGGCACATGGGATGGCCCACCGACGGCAGGCGGCGGTGGCGGTCGTAGACCAGGTTCTGCCCGACCTGCATCATGATCGGTATGTCCAGCTCGCAGCACTTGGCGTAGTAGGGATAGATCTGCGCCGCGTCCGGTGGCATCTCGAACCAGTGCGGATACCAGTGGGCGCCGACGAAACCGTAGTCGCGCACCGCGCTTTCCAGGTCCCGCAGCCCCTGCATGCCGCGCGTCGGGTCCACCCCGGCCAGGCCGGAAAAACGGTCCGGGTGCTGCGCGCAGACCTCGTGCACGTACGCGTAGGGCACCTCGAAGGAGCCGCGCACCTTGAGGTCGCCGGCGCGCACCGCGATCAGCAACGAGCGTTCGATGCCGGCGCGGTCCATGCGCGCCAGGTAGTCATCCATGCTGACCCCCGCGCGCATATCCTCGGGCATGCGCACCTGGATCTTGAAATCCTCATCCAGGCCGGCGCGGCCCTCGGCGACGACCTGGGGCGTATACAGGTTACAGACGATGTCGATGAAGCCGCTCATGTCGCTATTTCCAAATGACCTCCGTGCGCCCCTGCCGGGCCGGCCCCGGGGCGTCAGGCATGCCCTAGCCCGCCGTGCCGGTGAAGAAGTGCACGTGAAAGGTGCCTGCCCCCGTGCGCAGGGGAATGGCCACGTTCTGATAACGCTCGGAATCCCAGAACGCGTGGCCGGCGGCATGGTCCGGCCAGCGCGAAATGGCGTAGATGCCCCACGGCCACTCGCCCGCGAGCACCTCGACGTTGCCAGTGATCTCGAACGCGGTGTAATAGGCGCCCTGCTCCGCGATCATGGGCAGGATGATGTCCCGGTACCGGTCCATGCGCTCCTGGTCGGTGCCGGTACCCTGGATGACCATGTACGCCCGTGGCCCGCGGCCTTCCGGCGGCCGCACCGACGCGGTGGTCGGGATGTCCGGCATGTCGGGCAGGCCGATGTAGGGCAGGCCGGGCACCTGCATGGCCAGGGTTCCGGTCGAGGCGCCGAGTGTTCCCAGCAGATCCTGGTGCCTGGCGTCGCTCCACAACGACCGCAACGGCTCCGGTTCCGCGAATTCCACCAGCAGCACCGCCGCCGCCGGCGTGCCGTGCTCCAGGCACTCGACCGCCCCGGCCCTGGCGGCGGCCAGCACCTTGCCGCCGTGCCCTGCCGCCAGCGTCGCGGCGCCTTCCAGGTAGGCGGCTGACTCCACGTCGGCCGGAATCTGGAGGTACAGGAAACAGGGCGCGGCAGGCTGGCTCATGCGATGTTCCCCTCTTGAGCCTCACGCCGGGGCGACGATGCGCAGCAGCTCCCGATTGAACTTGTCGGCCTCCTCCCAGAAGGGCGAATGGCTGCTGTTTTCGAACAGCACCAGCTCCGAGCCCGGGATCTGCTGTTGTATCCACTGTCCCACCGGGGTGGGCAGGATGCGGTTGTTGGGAAAGCTGTAGAACAGCGAGGTCGGGACCGTCACCGAACCCAGGCCGTCCCGCCAGTCCTGGGCGGCCATCTCGTCGACGAGCTGGGCCGCCACCTCGGTGGGCGTGAGATAGGTCTGCGCGATCATGTCCTGCAGTTCCTGTCCGGAGGGCGGCTCCAGGAAGGCGGCCTGGAAGAAGTCGTTGTAGATGTTACGGTCGGCTCGCAACGCGTTGCCGTAACCCTTGGCGGCTTCCTCCGGGAATTCGCCGAAGGTCGGGTGCTCCCAGCCCGGGGCCGAGGGCAGACGCGGCGTCATCTCCATCAGTACCAGCGAGCCGACCCGCCCGGCGCCGAAATCCTGCAGGTATTGCAGGCTGACGAAACCGCCCAGCGAGCAGCCCAGCAGCACCACATCGTCCAGTTCGAGCTGCGTGAGGAGCTCATCCAGGTCGGCCGCCAGCCGCGGGATGGTATAGCCGTGGTTGGGCTTGCCGGACTGGCCCTGGCCGCGCAGGTCGGGGGCGATCACCCGGCATCCGGCGGCCAGCGCATCCAGGTTTTTCTGCCAGAAGTAATCCGCCGTGAACATCAGCGCGTTCAGCAGCACCAGTGGCCGGCCTGCGCCCTGGTCCCGGTAGTACAGCGGGACCCCGTCACTCAAGTGGCAGTAAGACATGTTTCGCTCCCTCGGCTTCGCTGGCCGCGGCGCCTCCTCAGCGCCAGTGGTAGTTGAAGCGGACGCCCCAGGTGCGCGGCGCGCCCAGGAAGAATTGCGGCACCACGCGGTCGACGCCGGCGGTGGGCACGCCCGACTCGAGCGCATTGGTGAAGTATTCCTCGTCGGTCAGGTTGTGCCCGTACACCGCCACGTCCCAGTTCTCGCTGGCGCGGTAGGTCACGCTGGCATTCAGGAGGTCATAGGATTCCTGCTCGAAGTTTGGCCGGTTGAAGGGCGTGAAGAACTGGTTGTCGACAAACTGCCAGTTGCCCCAGAACTCGAGCGCTGCGCCCGCCGCGAGCGGCAGCGTGTACAGCCCGCTCAGCGAACTGGTCAGGTTGGGCGAGCGTGGCAAGTCGTTGCCGGCCAGGCTCACTTCCGGGATGCCCGGCAGGTCCTTGTCGCCGGTGGTGAATTCGTCGTATTCGGTCTCCAGCCAGGAGATGCCGAGGTCGATCTGGAAGTTGTCGGTGACCAGCGTCTGCAGCTCGATCTCCGCGCCGTAGATGGTGGCCTGCGCCGCGTTCTCGATGGTCGCGTTCAGCTGCACCACCTTGCCGACCTGCAGGTCGTCGTAATCGTAGTAGAAGAACGACGCGTTCAGCTGCGTGCGATCGTTGTTGAAGCGGCTCTTGACGCCGACCTCGTAGCTGATGACTTCCTCCTCGTCGTAGCTGGGCTGCACGGCCAGCAGGTTGAAGCCGCCGCTCTTGAAGCCCTTGGTGATGTTGCCGTAGAACATCACGCCGTCACGCCAGAAATAGTCCAGGCCGATCTTGGGGGTCACCGAGCTCCAGTCGTCCTTGTCGTCGACGATGCCCGGGGCGGGCAGGCCCAGGGAGGTGCGGTCGTCGACGTAGAACGCGGATTTCTCCTCGTAAGAGTAGCGGGCGCCCACGTTCAACCGCCACTGGTCGCTGAAGTTGTAGGAAATCTCGCCAAACGCCGCGTAGGCCTCGGTATCGCTGCTGCCGTTGATGAGCACTGCCAGCGGCAGGCCGAATCCCAGTGGCAACGGGATGGCGATGTCCGAGGAGGAGTCCTCGTTGAGGTAGTAAAGGCCGGCGATCCACGTCAGTGGACCGTCAGCATCGGAGATGAGCTGGAATTCCTGGGTAAACAGCTCGGACTCATCCACCTGCGCATAGGTGACCAGGAATGCTTCGATGCCATCGCCGTCGTTCAGCCATTCGAACTCCATGTCGCGCCAGGACGTGATGGACCTGAACTGCATGCCGGAGGGCATGTCCCAGTTCACGGTGGCCAGGAAGCTGTCCTGGTCCGCGCGGCCGGCGCTGGGCACGTAAACGTCGAAGCCCGGGACGTCCTGTTCCAGGCCCTGGGACACGCGAAACAGGTCGTCCGCCAGCGGGTTCGGGAACGGCACTCCGCCGAAGTAGATCAGCGGATCATCAATGTACTTGTAGGGGGGCGGCACGCTGTCGTCGCGATACGCATCGGCCTTGAAATCCACCGTCACGCTGTCGCTCGCCTGCCAACTGAGCTGGGCGCGCACGGCCCACAGGTCCTTGTCGTCCAGTTCATTGAGGCCCCGACCCACGTTGGGGAACACGTTCTTGGTGTATCCGTCGCGATTGTGACTGAGGAACGACAGGCGGCCGGTCAGGGACTCGCCGAGCGCACCGCTGATGGCGCCTTCGACGCGCAGCTTGGAATAATCGCCGGCGTCGATGTGCAAAAAGGCCTCGGTGTCCTCGGTGGGTTTGTTGGAGATGAAGTTGATCGCGCCGCCGGTGGCGTTGCGGCCGTACAGGGTGCCCTGCGGCCCGCGCAGCACCTCGATGCGCTCGAGATCGAACAGGTCGAAGATGGAGACGTTCGAGCGCGAGAGGTAGGCGCCGTCGATCGAAATGGCGACGCCCGGATCGCCTGCCACCGTGAAGTTTTCCGTACCGATGCCCCGGATCACGACCTTGCCGATCACGTCGCGCTGGATGTTCAGCCCGGGCGTGAACCAGGTCAGCTGCTCGCTGGTTTCGATGCCATTGCGCGCAATGGCATCGGAACTGAACGCAGAGATGGAAATGGCGGTTTCCTGCAACAGGGCTTCGCGGCGCTCGGCGGTGACCAGCACCTCTTCAATGGTCGCGGGCCCGGTCTCGGGCTCGTCCTGGGCTGCGGCGGCCAGCGGAAGCGCGCACAGCAGGGCTGCCAGGATGCTGTTGAGCAGGGTGGTTGAACGGTTGTCGGTGTTGGCGGTCATGATCAGCTCACTCGTCAGGGCCCGGTACGTCGGCCATGGGGCACGGCGGCGGGTTTTGCCTATGGAAGCGGCGCGCGGCCGCTCCCTCGATGCTTCATCCGTCAAGAGTTTAGCAAAAATGGTGTAAGATTCGTATATATGGAATATAATTTCACATATATGAACCCTGCCCATTCCAAGGCGTTATCCGCCAGAGCGTGGCTCCCCCATGCCTGCCGCTGAGGTCGTCAAATCGGTCGCCCGCGTGCTGGAGGTGCTGGAGTTGTTCGCGCAGCGGCGCGAACCCCTGACCGGCATGGAGGTGTGCCGGACGCTGGGTTATCCGAAGTCGAGTGCCAACGCGATCCTCAAGAGCCTGGTCACGCTGGGCTACCTGTCGCTGAACCCGGAAAACCTGCGTTATTTTCCATCCTTGCGTGTCACCTATCTCGGTGACTGGGTGCCGGACCTGCTGCTCGGCACCGTCGAGACCGACGAGATGCTGGAGGAACTGCACCGGCTCACCGGCGAGACGGTGACACTGTCCATGCGCAACGAATTTCACATGCAGTTCATCCGCGTGCTGCCCGGCAGCTTCCCGATTTCGCTGCGCGTGAGCGAGGGCTTCATGGCGCCGCTGTTCGGCACCGCGGTCGGCGCCGCCTACCTCTCCACGCTCAGCGATGCGGATATTCGTGGCCTCTACGAGCGTGCGCAAAAACGCGGCGCCCTGGAGGGCCAGGAGCAGAACCTCGACGCGGTACTGGCGGACGTGGCCGCGGCCCGCATGGATGGGTGCGCGCGGGGTTATGAGCGGATCCTGCCCGATACCGGCGCGGTGACCGCGCCCCTCAAGGCCGGCGCCCACGACCAGCACCTGGTGGTGGGCGTGGGCGGTCTGTCGGCACGGATCCGGCGCAGCGAGGGCAAGATCGTCCGTCACCTCAAACGGGTCATCCGCCAGCATCTGGAGAATTCCCGCCATGCGGCATGAATGACCTGGATGCGAACTTCCCGGCGCATGCTGGTGCATGCTCGAGCTCAACCTGACCAGGGACCGAAACCCAATGAACGAGACAAACCACCCCGAACACGATACTCCTGAACGGATGCGGGAACTGTTCCGCATGATGGCGCGCATCGCCGAGGCCGACACGGCGATCCAGAGCAGCCTCAGCGCCGGCGAACTGCAGTTCCAGTATTATCCCTGCGGCGGCCAGGAGGCCATCGCCGCGGCGCTCTCCCAGGTGCTGACCCGCGATGACTACATGGTCACCACCTACCGGGGCATTCACGACATCGTCGCCAAGGGCACGCCCATGCGCGAAATCATGGCGGAGCTTTACGGGCGCATCAGCGGCACCTCCAAGGGCAAGGGCGGGCCCATGCATCTGTCCGATCCGGCTTCGGGAATGATGGTCACCACCGGCATCGTGGGGGCCGGTATCCCGATCGCGAACGGCCTGGGCCTGGCGGCGAGCCTGCAGGGCACCGGGCGCATCACCGCGGTCAGCTTTGGCGACGGCGCGACCAGCATCGGTGCGTTTCACGAGGCATTGAACCTCGCCTCCCTCTGGCAACTGCCGGTGATCTTCGTGTGTCAGAACAACCAGTACGCCGAGTATACGGCGCTGGCCGACTACACCCGGTCGCGCTCGCTGGCTGCGCGTGCTGATGCATACGAGATGCCCGGCGTCCGGGTCGACGGCAATGACCCCGTGGCCCTGCTGGATGCGTTGAGCGCTGCCGCGGAGCGGGCGCGCAGTGGTGGCGGCCCGACGCTGGTGGAGGCCGTGTGCCATCGGCTGCAGGGCCATGCCTTCGGCAGCGAGCAGACGCACATGGACCAGGCGGCGCTGGAGCAGGCGCTCGCCAACGCGCCGGTGCCCGCCTTCCGGCAACGCCTGCTGGACGAAGGGGTGTGCGCGGAGGAGGAGTTGGCGGCCATCGAGGAGGAGGCCCGCGGCGAGGTCGAAGCCGCGGTCGAGTACGCGCGCAGCGAGCCGGCACCGGGCCTCGATGAACTCGATACGGATGTGTTCGCCGATCGCAGCCTGCTGCCGGGCGCGGGTTCGGCCGCCCCCGAGCCGCCCGCCGCCCCGGAAGGCGAGGTCAAGACCATGAGCATGTGCGAGGCGATCAACCACACGCTCGACCAGGCCATGGCGAGCGATGAGCGGGTGTTCCTGATGGGCGAGGACATCCATGACCCGGCCGGTGGAGTGGTCAAGGCGACCGCGGGGCTGTCGACCAAGTACGGGCTGGAGCGTGTGCGGCCCACCCCCATCGCGGAACAGGCGATCGTGGGGGCGGGCATCGGAGCCGCGCTGGCGGGCATGCGCCCGGTCGCGGAGATCATGATCAATGACTTCCTGGCCGTGTGCATGGATCAGGTGACCAACCATGCCGCCAAGCTGCGCTACATGTCGGGCGGCCGCACCAGCGTGCCGTTGACCATTCGCACGCTCACCGCGGGCAATGTCGGCAGCTTCGGCGCCCAGCATTCGCAGTCGCTGGAGGACTGGCTGACCCACACGCCAGGCCTGAAGGTGGTGTTCCCCAGCACGCCCGCGGAAGCCAAGGGCCTGTTGCGGAGCTGCATCGAGGACGAGGACCCGTGCATCTTCTTCGAGAGCATGCGGCTGTATTTCGCGCCGGGGCCGGTGCCGCTGGGCGAGTACCGGATTCCGCTCGGCCTGGCCGATGTCAAGCGGCCGGGCTCCGACCTCACCATTCTCACCTATGGCTGGACCGTCGCCGAGGCGCTGGGCGCGGCGGAGCAACTGGCCGGCGAGGGCATCGAGGCCGAGGTGCTCGACCTTCGCAGCCTGGTGCCGCTCGATCGCGAGGCCATCCTGGCGTCGGTGGCCCGCACCGGCCGGGCCCTGGTGGCGCACGCCGCGGTCGAATTCTGCGGTTTCGGGGCCGAGCTGGCTGCCATGCTGCACCAGGAGCTGCACGCGGAACTCCAGCGCCCGGTGGCGCGCGTGGGTGCGGCTTACACGCCGATCCCGTTTGCACAGAGCCTGGAGGCCGGGCACTTCCCCGACGCGGCCCGCATCGTGGCCGCGGCCCGGGCCCTGATGGCCGACTGACCCGGGAGCGCCATGCCATGACCACCGTTGTGCTGAAGATTCCGAAGGCCGCCGTTTCCATGCAAACCGGCACCGTGGAGCGGTGGCTGGTGGAGGACGGCGCCCGCGTGACCAGGGGCCAGCCGATCTACAACCTGGAGATCGAGAAATCGCTGGTCGAGGTGGAGGCTCCGGCCTCGGGCATCCTGCGACACAAGGCGGCGGCTGGCGAGAGCTTTGCCGTTGGCGAGGTGATCGGCGAGATCATCGGCGAATGATGTTCGGCCGCCAGCGCGCGGTGCATGGGTGGCTCAGCCCGTGAGCGGGCCGGTCGCCAGGGCTGTCGAGGCGGATGAGTACTATTTCGAGGAGGGCTGCTTCATCCTCGAGCTGCACAACGACCCGGACGATCCCGGGCTCTCCATTGCACGCGCCCGCGTGCCGGCCGGCACCGCCACCGCGTGGCATCGTCTGCGTGGCACCACCGAGCGATACGTCATTCTCGCGGGTCGCGGCGAGGCCTGGGTCGGCGACCAGGGTCCGCTGGCGGTGGCGCCGGGCGACGTGGTCGCCATCCCTCCCATGGTCGGTCAGCGTATCCGCAATACCGGCGATGATGACCTCGTGTTCCTGGCGCTGTGCACGCCCCGCTTCGAACGGGACAACTACGTGCCGGGCGACTGAATCGCGGCTACCGGGCCACCGCCGGTCGTCTCACATCGCGGCCGCGAGACGTGCCCTGGCCCGCGCGACGCAGTCGCGCGCGGCGATGCGTTCGAGCCAGGCCTTGACCCGCGGGTAGTCGTCCACCGGGAATTCCAGCTCCCAGATCTGCTCGGCCAGCGCGAAGCCGAACAGGTCGGCGATCGACAGCGCATTGTTGGCCAGGTATTCCGAGCCTTCCAGCGACCGCTCCAGCATCTTCAGTTGCTGGTGGGCGAACCGCTCGGCCTCCTCGCAGGCGGGCTCGTTGGTCGGGCCCAGCCCGGCCTGCGGCTTCAGGAGCCGTTCGAAATACAGGGTCGTCAGCCAGCGCCCGATGTGGTTGGCGAAGAAGTCCAGCCACTGGTCTACCTGCGCGCGTTGTTTGGGATCCGCCGGATACAGCGGCGAGCGCTCGGCATTGGCGAGGTAGCGGCAGATCGCACCGGATTCGAACAGGTAGGAGCCATCATGCTCGAGCACCGGCACCTTGCCGACCGGGGTCATGCGGCGGAATGCCTCGCCACGGTGCTCGCCTTTGAACAGGTCGACGTAGTGGAACTCGAAATCGACCCCGAGTTCCTCCAGTACGTAGAGTGCCTTCAAGGAATTCTGCGTGTAGAAGCCGTGCAAGCGGTACATGGTGTGCGCCCTCTGGCCAGTTGCCGTCAGCAGGGTGCAGTGTACACGCCCCGGGGCATTGGGGGCGGCAGCTGCTTTCCAGCCCGTATGCGGTTCGGCCGGTGGCGGCCGCGGGCCAGGCGGCCCGCGCCGTCACTGGCCATCGCCGGCATCCTCCGCTTCGGCCGCGATGGCCGGCAGCGAGGCGTGGTCGGCCACGTACAGCCACCGTCCACCCAGCTTGCGCGCCACGTCCATGTAGCGGCCATGCATCGCCACGGGCTCGCCGCCGTCGATCGGCCGGGCCAGGATGGTGAACAGGCCCCAGGCGATGGCCGTGTCGCCGTGCATTTCCAGGTGTTCCTCCGCGAGGCTGGCCTGCTCGACCCGGTAGGCGGCGAAAAATCCGCTCCACGTCTCCTCCACCGAGGCAGGCCCGCGCCCCATCATGGAACCGACCGGGAAGTTGACGGCGTCGTCGGCGTAACAGGCGGCCAGGCCGGCGGCGTCGTTGGCCCGCAGCGCGGACATGAATGCCTGTTGCAGGGCAAGCGGGCTGTCGTTGGCCTGCAGCGGCACGCTCAGGGCCAGCAGCCAGCCGGCCAGGGCAAAGCGTGATCTCATCGTGGGTGTCTCCTCATGTAGGGTGTATACGCCCAGCATAGCAGCCGCGCCGGCTGGCCAGGCTCATGACTCCAGCCAGCGGCTGATTTCAGCGTTGACCTGCTCGGGATGGGTCTCCTGCAGCCAGTGGCCGGCCTGCTCGAAGCCCACGCTGGCCCCTCCGGAATCGGCGACGAGCTCGAGCCAGCGCCCGGAGTGGAACATCACCGGCTTGCGCATGCCCCACAGGAACAGCACCGGGCAACCGGGCCGGTAGCGTGACAGCAGCCGCGGGCGCCAGCGCGGCACCAACAGGCTGCGCCACAGGTAGAAATACGGGTAGTTACAGCGCGAGCGGACGCTCGCGGCCTGGCGCGCCGGCACGCGCAGCAGTCTCGCGAAGCGGCGGGTCAGCCCGTTGCCCAGCGGGGGCAATGCGCCGCCGATCAGCCACAGCAGGATCAGCACCCATTGGTATCCGGCGATCAGCAGTTTTTCGCGCGCGGACCGCGGCGCAAGGTGGCCGCCGACGTCGAGCGCCACCATGCGGGCCACCCGCTCCGGGTGGGTCTGCTCCAGCAGGTAACCCAGGTAGGAGCCCCAGTCGTGGGTCACCAGCGTGACCGGCGTGCCATCCGGTTGAGCGGCATCCAGCGTGCCCACGAGCCGTCGCAGCAGTTCCGGGAAGTCGAAACCACCGGCCTGCACGGGGCGCGCACCGAAGTTCGGCAGCGTGACCAGCACGCAGCGATAGTGGTGGCCGAGCGCGGTGACCTGGTGGCGCCACAGGCTCGCATCGTCCGGCCAGCCGTGGATGAAAACCAGGGTGGGCCCGTCGGGCTGGCCCTCCACGAAATACTCGCAGTGCGCGGATGGTTCCGGGCGCATTTAATCCGGCAATCCGTGCGCGGTCGGCACCCCGCCCGCCGGGTCGGCGCGCTGCGGTTCCCGGGCCGCTGGCAGGGCGTACGCCGGGGTCACGATGCGAGCCCGAACAGCAGTTCGAGGTAGGTGCGATAGTTCCTGAGTTGCCGCGCCAGTTGCTCCGGCTCTTCGAGCATGCGGCCCATGATGAAACCACCCTCGAACGCCACCAGCAGGCCGTCGGCCAGCGCATCGAGGTCGACCTCCGCACGCGGCGGATGCCGGGTGGCGACCTGCTCCAGTTTCTCCCGCACCAGCGTTCGCCAGAACAGCGCCGAGTTCTTGAGAATGGCGTGTACCTCGGGCACGAAACTGTCGATCTCGTAGGCGTAGGAGCCGAACAGGCAGCCCGGCGCCGGCCCGTCCGCCTGCTCCCGCGCCGCCTGTTCGGCCTGCTCGATCAGGAACCCGATCGCGATCAGCAGTTGTTGCAGGGGGTCCTTCGACAGGGCCTCGGCGCGTTCCACCGCGCGTCCCGCAATTCCGGCCTCGTCGGCGGCGTAACGATCGATCAGGGCCCGGATCAACTCGTCCTTGTTCTTGTAGTGGTAGAAGAACGCCCCCTTGGTCAGGCCGGTCCGCTCGAGCACCCTGTCGACGGTGGCGTTGGAGTACCCCTGCGCGAGGATGATTTCCTGGGTGGCGTCCAGGATACGCTTTCGGGTGGCTTCGCCGCGGCTTGCCATGATGTCGCTCCTGCTGGAAGAGTTCATATAATAACAAACCAGTTGGTAATAATAAAGACCGGTTGCATGTCTCCAGTCGAACGCAGCCGATATGATTTCAAAGTATTGATATATAACAATATAAATACCAATTAGGCAGGATTCCAATGTCGCGCAACTCCGCATGCGGAGTGATTTCCATGAAAATCGCTTGCATTTATACAAACTAGTTGGTATAAATAACAGGAAAGGACGGCTTGGGGCCGCTCCACACAGAGCAGAGGAGAAGCAAATCATGGAAACCGCAAAAGTGATCAACGAAGTCAACGGCGTCGACCTCGACGTGCTGTTCGCAACCGTGCAGGCCATCGCGGAAGACCCCGCGCTCGGCAAATCCCGGTTCCGCGCCCGCAACCAGTGGGTGGGTGGTTCCCGCAACACCACCCGGGTGGAGGGCTTTTACGCGGGCGGAGAGGAACGCCGCCACCAGCAGACGTTCGCGATGGAAGCCGACGAGCCGCCGTTGCTGGCCGGTGCGGACCGGGCGCCCAACCCGGTCGAGCACCTGCTGCACGCCCTGGCGTCCTGCGTGACGACCAGCATCGTGGCGCATGCCGCGGTCAAGGGTATCGAGATCGACGCGCTGGAGGCCGAACTCGAGGGCGATATCGACCTCAACGGCTTCCTGGGCCTGGATGCCGAAGCCCCGAAGGGTTACACCGACATTCGCGTGAACTATCGCGTCAAGACCAGTGAGGAGAACCTGCGGCGCCTGCAGCAGTTGGTGCAGTTCTCGCCCGTCTACAACACCCTGGTCAACGGCGTTAATGTGGACGTGGGCCTGGTCCGGGCCTGAGGTCACCTCGCGGCCGGGTGCGGGAGCACCCGGCCGCGGCCGTCACACCCCTCATACGCTGCAAAAAGGGGCCGACTCGCTGCAGACCGGAGCCTCGGACAGGATGCAATGGCAACGCGCGGCAGTTGCACGCGGGGGCAGGGACTCGACCGGCGCTTCCGCGTCGGTCGCGGGATCAAAACAGCGGGTCGTCCTTGTGGTTCTCGTACCACTGCCGCTGGCGGGCGATGTCGGCTTCCAGCTCCACCATGAGGTCCGTCCACGCGGGCTCCTCCCGCAGCGTGGCGTAGAGCGGGCCGCGCAGGCGCCACCAGTCCTCGCGCCAGCCCGTGTCGATGGCATTGCGCAGGGCGGCGATGGCCTGCTCCCGTTCGTCGCGCACGGCATGGATGAAGACGTCCAGCACGCCGTAGCCGTCACCGCGCAGGCGGTGCTTGGAGGGGATGATGGCCAGCACCTGGTCGAACAGCGCGTCGGCGCGCTGGGTGTTGCCCTCCAGGTACAACAGGTAAGCGACCTGCGCGGTCGGCCACAGGTCGTCACGGCTCACCTGCACCGGCTCCGTGCCGAGCAACTCGGGGTTGAGTTCCATCAGCAGCGCGCGCGCGCCGGCCGTCTCGCCCAAGGTGAGGTAGTTCCACGCCAGCCCGCGGCGCCACCCGGGCAAGGGGTTGCGCTCCAGCACCTGCTCCAGCAGGGCCACGGACTCGGCCCACTGGTGACGGTACTGGTGCGTGAGCGAGCGCGCGCCGAAAGCCGTCTCCGGGAACGCTTCCTCGGCTGCCGACAGGCACGTCTCGGTCTGCTCGATGTCGCCGAGTTGCAGCCAGATCCAGCATTCCATCAGGAACGCATTGGAGCTGGTGTCCGCCAGCCGCTTGGCGGCCTGTGACCACGTGAGCGCCTCGCCAATGCGACCCATCGTCACCAGGTTTTCGGCCAGCAGCAGGTAGTTGCTGGGGAATTCCGGTTCCCGCCGGGTGCCCTCCAGCAACAGCGCGTTGGATTCCTCCACCCGCCCGAGGTCCGCGAGGATACTGGCCAGGTTGACGGTCAGGATCGGCGCCAGCGGGTCCAGTTCCAGCGCCCGCCGGGCCTGCATCAGCGCTTCCTCGTGGCGGTCCATGAAGCCGAGCAGGATGGAGTACCAGTGGTAGGCGGTGGCGTAGTTGGGGCTGAGCTCGATACCCTTGAGGAAGTGCTGCTCGGCTTCCTCCCGCTCGACCTGGGACAGGCGCAGGTTGGCCAGCGAGGTATAGGCCTCGCCCGACCGGGGCGCCAGCTTCAGCGCCGTGTCGATCGCTGCCTGCCGCGGCGCATAGGATTCCACGATGTTCAGATCCCCGTAGTTGGTCAGCAGGTCCAGCGCGTCGGCCAGGCCGACGTAGGCCTGCGCGTAGCGGGCGTCGAAGGCGATGGCCTTTTCGAAGTGCTGGCGGGCCCGCAGCAGCGATTCCGCCGTGCGCCGGGCCATCTCCTGGCGGCCCAGCACGTATTCGCCGTAGGCCTCCAGGCTGGTGGTCGGAACCGCCGCCAGCTGCTGGCTTTCCTCGTCGGACAGCGCCGCGCTCAGGGCATGCACGATTTCACGCGAGATCTCGCTCTGGATGGCAAACAGGTTCTGGGCGGTCAGTTCGCGGTCGTAGTTTTCCGCCCACAGGTGCTCGTCGGTCTCGGCATCGATCAGCTGGACGTTGATCCTCACCTGGTTGGCGGAGCGCTGGATGCCGCCCTCCAGCACCGTCGCCACGCCGAGCTCGCCGGCAATCTCGGGGATCGACTTCTGGCTGTCCCGGTACCGCATCACCGAGGTGCGCGAGATCACCTTCAGCGCACCGACCTTGGCGAGGCTGGTCAGGAGGTCATCGTGGATGCCCTCGGCGAAGAAGGCGTCTTCCTCATGGCTGCTGCGATTGACGAACGGCAGCACCGCGATCGAGCGCTGATCCGCGACCGGCGCGGCCGTGCCTTCGGCCGCCGCTGGCGCCTGCGCGGTAGGCTCGCGATGCGCAAACTTGTCGAACATGAAATAGCCCAGCGCCAGGGCCAGCACCGCGATGATGGCGCGGTCCAGCTTGCGGCCGGTCTGGGGGGTGATGGACTGGCTGCGGTCGACGTCGCGCTCGCGCTTGAGCCCCTCCGGGGTCAGCTCGAAGGCCCAGGCGAAGAACAGCACCAGCGGCAAGCCGATGGCCACTGCCAGCATGAACACCTGCATCACCCAGTCGGGCGCGTCGATGTTCTCCAGCACCAGGTCGACCACCTGCAACAGCAGCCAGGCGACGATCGCGTAGGCGATGCCCACCCGGAAGACGTTGCGGCGTTTGAGTTCCTCGAAGAGTGCCATGTGCGTTCTCGATCCGGCAGCGCTACAGGGTACGCAATCCGCGAAGTCGGCGCCAGTGGCGGCGATGGCGGGCCGTCAATGCACGCATCACCCCTCCCGCCGTGCCCTTCGCAGGGGTTGAATAAGGTAGGTCAGCAAGCTGCACCGTCCGCCGGCCGCCGGCAGTGGGGCGCCCGTCCCGGTCACTCCCTGGACCAGGCCCGGATGCGTTCGATTTCCGCTTTGTCCAGGTTGAGCGATTCGAGAAATTCCTGGTGGGCCCCGGGTTCGCGTGCCTCGAATTCCCGGTGCCAGCTGTGCATGTCCTCCTCGCTCATGCCGGCCGCGCGCATGATGGAGGTCCAGCGCGCCTTGGTCATGGCCGGTTGCCGGTGGAAATCGGAATGCTCGAGGATGGCGACCAGCGCGCGTTGCTGCCCGCGCAGGGCACGGATTTCGCTCTCCAGTTGCTCGAAGCGCCGGCGCAGTACCCGCTCGATGGTGGCGTTGGTCTCACGCTCCAGCAGTTCGCGGATGTCGGCGATGGGCACCCCGTAGGACCGGTACCCGGTGATGCGCCGCAGGCGCGCCAGCTCCTGTTCACCGTAGTAGCGGTAGCCGTTGGCGGCCCGCACGGCGGGTTGCAGCAGCCCCTCACGTTCATAATAGAGCAGTGTGGCCCGGGACAGGCCGAATTGCTCGGCAAGCTGGCTGACCGTGAGCAGGTCCATCTCCGTCTCCCTTCCCGGCTGGCGCGAGGCTGCCGGCGCTTGACCCGTCTACCACTTCATAGTTTAGCGTACTCCAGGGCCAACATTTTTGCCGGTCGCGAACCGGCGGGAGTATCCCATGACCACGCCACGCCCTTTCCCCGCGATCCGCACACCGCGCCGTGTGCGGCACGGCTACCGACAGGCGATCAACGCCACGCCCGATACCGTCTTTCCGCTGCTGTGCCCGGTTCGCGAGATGGACTGGCTGGCGGGCTGGCGGCCGCACTGGGTGCTGTCCGCGAGCGGCGTGGCCGAGCGGCATTGCGTGTTCCAGACTCCTGGCGACGACGGCCCGGACGCGCCGGCGGCCGTGTGGGTGGTGACCCGCCATGATCCACGGGCGCTGCAGGTGGAGATGGTCAAGGTCGCGCCGGGCCACACCGTGACCTGCCTGGAGGTGTCGCTGGCGCCGCGTGGAAGCGACGGCACCTGGGCCGAGGTGAACTATGAGTTCACCGCGATCGGACCCGCGGGCGATCGCTTTCTCGACGCCTGCACCCCGGCCTGGTACCGCGAGTTCATGCAGCGCTGGGAGGCTGCCATGAACCATTTCCTGGAGACCGGGCGCGCGCTGGGGTGACCGGGCTGCGCCCTGTGCCGGTTTTGGTCCACAATGGGCCTCATCCGAGTGACTCGGGGCCGCTGAAGTGACGAACCTGAACCGACACCTGGTGCTGGCCGAGCCGGTGCGCGCGGCGCTGGAAGCCGGCCGGGCGGTGCTGGCGCTGGAATCCACCATCCTGGCGCACGGCATGCCGTGGCCGAAGAACCTGGAGACCGCGCGCTGGGCGGAGCAGGCGGCCCGCGATGCGGGTGCAACGCCCGCCACCATCGCCATCCTCGACGGTCAACTCAGGGTGGGGCTGGCCGACGCGCAACTCGAACAGCTGGCCCGGCTGGGGCCCGGGGCCGTCAAATGCAGCCGGCGGGATATCCCGTTCCTGCTGCGCGAGGGTGGCAACGGCGCCACCACCGTGGCCGCCACGGTGATCGTTGCGGCGCTGGCCGGTATTCGTGTGCTGGCCACCGGCGGCATCGGTGGCGTGCACCGGGGGGCGGAGACCAGCATGGACGTCTCGGCGGACCTCGAGGAGTTGGCCCGAACGCGGGTGGCAGTGGTGTGCGCGGGTCCCAAGTCGATCCTGGACCTTGGCCTCACGCTGGAATACCTGGAGACGCAAGGTGTGCCGGTGATCGGCTACCGCACCGACGAGCTGCCGGCGTTCTACACGCGCGAGAGCGGCTTCGGGGTGGATTACCGGCTGGATTCTGCCGCGGAGATCGCGACGGTGCTCGAGACCAAGTGGGCGTTGGGTCTCGATGGCGGCGTGGTGGTCGCCAACCCGATTCCCGGGATCGCTGCGCTCGAATACGAAAACATGGAACACTTCATCGCCCGGGCCCTGGTCGATGCCCGCGAGGCGCGGGTGAGCGGCAAGGCGCTCACCCCGTGGCTGCTGCAGCGGGTTGAGGAACTGTCCGGCGGCGAAAGCCTGGTCGCGAACGTGGAACTGATGCTCAACAATGCCCGGCTGGGGGCGGAGATCGCGGTCGCGCTGGCCGGCGCGGACGGGTAAGCGGCGGACGCTGGGGCGCCGCCCGGAGGGCCAGTTTCCAGCGGCGGGATTCAGGCCGACCCGAGCGCATCCCCCAATGCTTCCAGGCACAGCGCCACGTGATGCTCGGTGCACGATGCGCCCATCAGGCCGATGCGCCAGATGCGCCCGGCCAGCGGGCCGAGGCCTGCGCCAATCTCCAGGCCATGGCGATCCAGCAGCACGGCCCTGACCCGGGCCTCGTCCACGCCCTGCGGCACCCGCACCGCGTTGAGTTGCGGCAGGCGGTACTGCGGCGCGACCAGGAATTCGAGACCCAGGGCCTCGAGCCCGTCGCGCAGCCGCGCGTGGTTGCGGGCGTGCCGTGCCCACGCCTGTTCCAGGCCCTCTGCGTGCAGGATGCGGAGCGCCTCGTGAAGCCCGAACAGCGCATTGACCGGCGCCGTGTGGTGGTAGGCGCGCTTGGCCCCCGCACCCCAGTACCCGGTCAATAGCTCGAGGTCCAGGAACCAGCTTTGTGGCGGCGTGGCCCGGGCGCGGACCCGGGCCATCGCCCGCTCACTGAACGATACCGGCGACAATCCCGGTGGCGCGGACAGGCACTTCTGGGTGCCGGAGTAGATGGCGTCGATGCCCCAATCGTCGACGCGCAATTCGATGCCGGCCAGGCCGGTGACGCTGTCGACGATGCTCAGGCAACCGTGCCGCCGGGCCAGGTTGCTGAGCGTCTCGGCATCGGAACGCACGCCGGTGGAGGTCTCTGCATGCACGAAGGCCAGCGCCACCGCATCCGGATGCGCCGCGAGGACGCTATCGATGCGGTCGGGGTCGACCGGCGTGCCCCATTCGAACTCGACTGCCACCGGGTCGGCGCCGCAGCGCCGCGCGATTTCGAGCATGCGCGTGCCGAACACCCCGTTGACGGCAATCACGATCGTGTTCCCCGGCTCCAGCAGGTTGACCAGGCAGCACTCCATGCCGGCGGAGCCGGGGGCCGAAATGGGCAGGGTGGCCGCGTTGCGCGTCAGGAATGCCCCCCGCAACAGCTCGTTGAGTTCGTCCATGAAGGCGATGAATGCCGGGTCGAGGTGGCCGATGCAGGGGCGGGCCAGGGCCTCGAGCACCTCGGGATAGACGTCCGACGGCCCCGGACCCATGAGTGTTCTCTTGGGCAGCATGCTGTACTCCGATGGCTGGGATGGCGGCGCCGGTCGAACCGGCCGCCCAAAGGCAGGATTGGGTCAGCCCGGGCCCAAGTCAATGCGCCAGGTCAGGTGATCGGCTTGCCGGGTGCTTCAGGGCGGCCGGCCGCTTTCACCGGTACGGGTGGGGAAGTGGTTCGTCCCCAGCACGCGGCGCGCCCCCCGTCGTCTCAGGGGTGCGGACCCTCATGGGCAGCGAGCGTCGTCGACCCGGTGGCCAGGGCGGCCACCATCAGGATCCACAGGAATTTCATGCCGGGTGGTCGCATGTCGGGCCTGCCCCGTCTGAGCCTGAGCCCAGTATCCGTGAGAGCCTTCGCCCCATTTTCCGGCCGGAACCGCGCATGGCCCGCCACGGTCTACCCAAGCATGGTGATCATGTTCGCCTCCCTGTCGTGCGCGTGCCGCAGGTCGCTCCGCCTGCTGCTGGCCGCGCCGCTCGTCCTGCTCGCCGCGGGCTGTGCCATCGAACCGACGGTTCGGCTCGCGCCCCCTGCGCTGGAGCCCGGGGGTCCGATCCCGGAACTGCCCGCGCTCGACGTGCTGGGCGTGTCACCGGAGATGGCGGAGTTCCTGGACCGTTACGTGTTGCCGTACGAAAACCGCGACACCCGCCTGCGCCTGTTGGGCCTGTCCGTGGCGCGCAACGGGGCGCTGGGGTTTCATTACGACGAATCCCGCACGCTGACCGCCAGCGAGGCCTTCGCGACCCGCTCCGGCAACTGCCTGGGTTTTTCCAGCATGTTCGTGGCGCTGGCGCGCGAGGCCGGCCTGCAAGCGCACTACCAGCAGGTCGAACTGGAGCCCGAGTGGTATTCCCGCGAGGATACGCTGCTGGTGGCGAAGCACGTCAACGTGCTGGCTGGAAGTGGCGCTGATCGCTACGTGGTCGATGTCAGTGGCTTGCGCATCCGCCCGCAGGCGGCGCGCAGGCTCCTCACCGATGCCGAGGCGGAAGCGCTGCACTACAACAACCTGGGCGCCGAGGCCCTGCTGCGCGATGAGCTCCCAACCGCCTGGGCCTATTTCAGCAAGGCGATCGAAACGGCTCCGCGGCTGCCCGATTCGTGGACCAACCTGGGCGTGGTGCTCAGGCGTAACGGGCAGGACGCCGCCGCCGAGATGGCCTATCGCCAGGCGCTCGAAATCGACCCCGGCGAGTATGCCGCCATGAGCAACCTGTACCAGGCCTTCGTGGATCGGGGTAACGAGGCGGCGGCGGCAGACCTGGCCGGAAAGGTGGAACGTTACCGCCGCAAGAACCCCTATTACCTGCTGCATCTCAGCGAAGAGGCGGTGCTCGAGGCCCGCTACGAACAAGCGCTGAAGCTTCTCGAGCAAGCCCTGGAGAAAAAGGACGACGACCATCTCCTGCATTTCGCGCTGGCCCGGTCCCAGTACCTCGCCGGCCGGACACGGGCCGCGGAGCTCAGCATGGAGCGCGCTCGCGCCCTGGCGCCCGAGTCCGAGCGGGCCCATTATGGCCGGCCATTGCACGAGTTGGCGGCGGAGCCACTCTGGGACGAGCCGCCGGACTGAACGGGCCGGTCGTGTCATTCAGGCCGGCTGACCTGGGTCAGAACGGCAGCGGCACGACTTGCGGTATGTTGGGGGCAGACTCGCTGCGGCCGGCCGGCTCCGTCTGGGGCCGTCGACCGCCGGACCATGCCAATGCGCCTGATCGAAAAAGCGCGGGTAGCGGCCGGCGTACTGCGCTGGCGGCTGACCTGGGACCGGGGTGACATCGATTACCGGCCGGCCGGCCTGCCGTATCCCAAGTTCCTGTCCGCGCGGGAAGCGGTCGGGCTGATTCCCGATGACGCGACCGTGCTGTCCTGCGGCCTCGGGTCGAGCGGGCGATGTTCGATCTTCTTCTGGGCGGTGCGGGAAGCGTTCGAGCTGACCGGCATGCCGATGGGGCTTACCTGGATCTCGGTGGGCGCCCAGGGCGGGCGGGGCCGGTTACCGGGCACGGTCGAGGAGCTGGCCCTGCCAGGGCTGGTGAGGCGCTACATCTCGGGGCACGTGGAAACCGCGCGCGAACTCCTCCACCTGGCCGAGCGGGGTCGGCTGCAACTGCACCTGCTGCCGCAGGGCGAGATGGCCCTCGCCATCGAAGCGCAGGGTGCCGGTGGCGGCCCGATCGTCAGCCACACCGGCCTGGGCACGTTTCTCGACCCACGCACCGGGGGCGGCTCGGTGGTCAATGGCGAACCGGGCGAAAGCCTGGTGCGCGTGGCCGGTGATGCGCTCGAATATCGTTTGCCGCGAATCGACGTGGCCATGATCAACGCGCCCTACGCGGACGAACACGGCAACATCTACTTTCGCCACGCAGCCGCGCTGACCGAGAGCGTCGAGGCCGCGCGCGCCGCTCGCCACAACGGGGGGCAGGTGCTGGTGGCGGTAGCGGACCTGGTGCCCTTCGCGGGCGACGAGGTGATGTTGCCGGCGGAGGACGTGGATGCCGTGGTGGTCAACCCCCACAACGAGCAGACCGGAGGTATCCCGCAACGCCGATACTGGCCGATGTTCACGCCGGAGGGTCGCGAGAACGAACGCAGCGCGGTGCAGAAGCTGCGTTTCGCCAATGACCTGCTTGGCATCACGCCGAGGCGGGGGCCGGCCCAGCAGGCCGTGGCGCGACTCGGTGCGGCACTGTTCGTGCGGGAAGTGGCGCGCGGCGCGACGGTCAACCTCGGCGTGGGCTATGGCGAGGAAGTGGTGCGCATCCTGTGCGAGCAGGGGCTGCACCGCGACATCGTGTTCACCACCGAGACCGGCGTGTACGGCGGCCTGCCTGCCCCCGGGGTCTATTTCGGCACGGCCATCAACCCGCTGCGGCTGGAATCGTCGGCCTGGATGTTCCATCACTACCGCGAGCACCTGGATGCCACCCTGCTGGGTTTCCTGGAGGTCGATTCCGCCGGCAACGTGAACTCCGCAATGCGGGGGGACCGCATCACCGACCTGGTGGGTCCCGGTGGCATGCCCAGCATCGCCGGTGCGGCACAAACCGTGATTTTCATCGGCGGCTGGATGTCCGGGGCCCGCTGGCGTGTGGGCTCGAACGGCCTGCGCCTGGAGCGGCCCGGGGCGCCGAAGTTCGTCGAGCGGCTGCGCTCGGTCTCGTTCAACGCCGAACACGCACTGGGGCAGGGCAAGCGCGTGTTCTACGTCACCCAGGTCGGGGTGTTCGCCCTCACCCCCGAGGGATTGCTGTTGATCGACGTGATGCCCGGCATCGACGTCGAACGCGACATCCTTGCGCACAGCGGTGCACGGATCCTGCAACTGCCCGGCGCCGGGCCGGAGGCGGCGCCGTTGGCGGTCGCAACCGGCCGCGGCTTCCGGCTCAGCTGGCCGGGGTGAGTGCGCGGCGAGGCGATGCACGGCGGTGACCGCATTGCGCAGGTCCTGAGCGCGCAGGGAATCCCGCAGCTGTTCACGCTGTGCGGGGGGCATATTTCACCCATCCTCAGCGGTGCCCGGCGTCTAGGGCTGCGGGTGATCGACGTGCGCGACGAGGCCACGGCGGTATTCGCGGCCGACGCCCTGGCGCGGCTCAGCGGCCGCACCGGGGTGGCGGCGGTGACGGCGGGCCCGGGCGCAACCAACACCATCACCGCGGTGAAGAATGCCCAATTGGCGCAGTCGCCGGTGGTGATCCTAGGCGGCGCCGCGCCGACCGTGTTACAGGGTCGGGGTGCACTGCAGGACATCGACCAGCTCGCGCTGTTCCGGCCGCACACCAAGCTCGCCTTCAGGGTCCCGCGCGTGCGCGAACTGGTGCCGGCCGTGCAGCGGGCCCTGCGCGTTGCGGCCGAGGGCGTACCCGGGCCGGTATTCGTGGAGTGCCCGATCGACCTGCTCTACCCGGAGGAGCTGATCCGGAAATGGTACGCGGCGGCTGGCGGTGGCCGTTCGCTGGCGGCACGCGCTCAGCGCTGGTACCTCGACCGGCACCTGCGTGGCCTGTTCCGGGACGCCACGGGGCTGGCGGTGGCGGCATTCGCCTGGCCGCGGGCGCCGAGCCCCGCGCCGGCCGCGACCGAGCGGGTCGCGGCGGCGCTGGGAAAGGCTCGGAAACCACTGTTGCTGGTCGGCAGCCAGGCGCTGCTGCAGGCGTGGCGGGCCGACGAGATTGCTGCCGCGGTGGCCCGGCTGGGCATGCCGGTATACCTGTCGGGCATGGCGCGCGGGCTGCTCGGGCCCAGCCACGCCCTGCAGCTGCGCCACCAGCGGCGCCAGGCGCTCAGGGAAGCCGACCTGGTCATGCTGGCCGGCGTGCCCTGCGATTTCCGGCTGGACTATGGCCGCCACATTCCGCGCACGGCCACGCTGATCGCCGTCAATCGCGATGCCCGGGAGCTGCGCAAAAACCGGCGACCGGACATCGGCGTGCAGGCCGACGCGGGCGGGTTCCTGTGCGCGCTGGCGGAGCACGCGGGGGGCGCAAACCGCGAGCGCAACGCCTGGCTGGCGGAGTTGCGCGCCCGCGACGCGGCGCGCGAAGCCGAGATCGACGCGCTGGCGGCCGCGGCCAGCGACCGCGTCAACCCGCTGCGCCTGTTCCAGGAGCTGGATCGCGCGCTGGACGAAGACAGCGTGCTGGTGGCGGACGGGGGCGATTTCGTGGCCACCGCATCGTACACCTTGCGGCCGCGCCGGCCCTTGTCGTGGCTGGACCCGGGCGTGTTCGGCACCCTCGGCGTGGGGGCGGGGTTCGTATTGGGGGCGGCGGCGCAACGCCCGGCCAGCGAACTGTGGGCCATCTTCGGCGATGGGGCATTCGGTTTCAGCCTGATCGAATTCGATACCTTCGTGCGCCACGGCATCCCGGTGATCGCGGTGATCGGCAACGACGGCGGCTGGGCGCAGATCGCCCGCGAGCAGGTCAAGATCCTGGATGATGATGTCGGCACGGTGCTGAACCGCAGCGATTATCATCGCGCGGCGGAGGGGCTCGGAGCGGCGGGGTTGCTACTGGACGACCCGCGGCGCATCGGGCAGGTGCTGCAGCAGGCCAAGGAGCTGGCCGCCGGTGGCCAGCCGGTGGTGATCAATGTACTGATCGGCGGCAGCGACTTCCGCGAGGGCTCGATCTCGATGTAAGGCCGTCGGGCCGCCAGCAAGACGGCGGGGGTGGGTGGCCAACGGCCGCCCACCCCCGCATGTTTGCCCGCGAGCTAGAAGCTCGCGCCGGCCGTGTTGCTGCAGGTCGCAGCC
>JABAOE010000416.1_pt3 | contig 48549 bp, 49 predicted proteins | sample 7062141 | NCBI WGS metagenome assembly JABAOE01 (sample SAMN14538627, study PRJNA623070) | marine sediment metagenome | biome: marine biome [ENVO:00000428]; feature: marine pelagic biome [ENVO:01000023]; material: deep marine sediment [ENVO:00002113] | place: India: Gulf of Khambhat ... | reverse complement strand
CACCTGGTGGATCCGTCAGGCCATCACCCGCTCCATCGCCGACCAGGCCCGCACCATCCGCATCCCGGTGCACATGATCGAGACCATCAACAAGCTCAACCGGATGTCGCGCCAGATCCTGCAGGAGAAGGGACGCGAAGCGTTGCCGGAGGAGCTCGCCGAGCGCATGGAGATGCCTGAGGAGAAAATCCGCAAGGTGCTCAAGATCGCCAAGGAGCCGATCTCCCTGGAAACACCCATCGGCGACGACGAAGACTCCCACCTGGGCGACTTCATCGAGGACAAGAACGTGCACGCCCCGCTCGACTCGGCGACATCCTCGGGTCTGAGCTGGGCCACGCAGAGCATTCTCGATACGCTGACGCCGCGCGAGGCGAAGGTGCTGCGCATGCGCTTCGGCATCGGCATGAACACCGATCACACGCTCGAAGAGGTGGGCCAGCAGTTCGACGTCACCCGCGAGCGCATCCGCCAGATCGAGGCCAAGGCGCTGCGCAAGCTCCGCCACCCCACGCGCTCCGACCACCTGCGCAGCTTTCTAGAGAGCTGAGGGCGGACGCCGCCGCGGCGGCGCCCGCGCCCCGGCTCACCGCCGTGGCGCGACGCGCAGGGCGCTGCCCGCCACCGCGGCCGACGGCACACAAGGGCCTGTAGCTCAGTTGGTTAGAGCAGTGGACTCATAATCCATTGGTCGAAGGTTCGAGTCCTTCCGGGCCCACCAAAATTAAGTAGCTGTATATAAAGACTTTATTTCTAATTGGCCTCTCAGCAACCAGTGCCGTGAATGCGCTAGATTGTGGATTTGCATCTGAATTTAAACCGGCAATTGCATCGAAGTCTGACCCGTTATTTGCATACAGGACCAAACCGACGACACGATCTCGATGGGTCAACTATTCAACGCAAATATCCTTCACAGTGGGTCAATCCAGCGTGCAAATCCACACCCCACCGCATCCCGAAGTCTGCCGGGTCCAAGACCAGGGACGCCGTAAGTGTTACTTCCTAGGAAACAGTTCCTTTCAGTGACTACGGGTTCACTTCCTCCGGAATGATTTCCGAACGGTTGGCTGATTGAAGGAAGACGGTCAAATTGCGGGACATCCTCGACCCGGAGGCGAGCACAGGTTTTCACCGCGTCGACTACCAACATCGGGCGAAGCGAGCAGTCCGAGAAACGGTACACGATGGGAATTTCTTCGATGCGCATTCCGCTGCGAAACACGTATGCTACTGCTTTGAGGCGAAAGTCAAAGGTGCGACAGCGGAAATGCGGTATCCGGCGGCGTTATTGTGCTTATTCTTTTCCCCAAAAGAGCTTCTTCGACACCTCTTCACTCCACTTCACCCTCGCAGCAAAAGTCGTCGGCTTAGCGACCTAACAGGGAGAATATATGAAAAAGCATGCTCGTAACGCCATCGTCGGAATCGCGGCCTTCATGTGCGGGTCAGTGCTTTTCGCCGCCGCGCACGCAGGAGGCGGAGATCGGAACTTTCCCGATGTTGTCGATCCTTCCAAACATTACATGTTCTATATGCACGGCAATTACGTCGAGAAGAGCGGTCCGCACAAGAAGTACAAATACTACGAAATTCTTGATGCGTTGGAAGCGAAGGGTCTGGTCGTAATCGGTGAGGCCCGCGGCAAGACCAATATGGCGAAATACGCAAAAATGGTTGCCGAGCAAGTGAGACGCCTGCTGAAGGCCGGCGTACCGGCAGAGCAGATCTCAGTGGCTGGTCATTCGCGCGGCGGCTTCATTTCCATGCAGGTTGCCAGCGAACTGAAGAAAGGGAAAATCCGTTTCGCGGCCTTGGCGGCGTGTGGTCTGAAGGGCTCGGACTTCTTCAAGCCTTACAAGGGACTGATTGAGAAGCGTGCCGCCGATATGAAAGGCACGTTTCTGGTGATGTGGGAAAAATCGGACGACGTCGCGGGGAACTGTGACAAGGCGATGAATAAGGCCGGGGGCGGGTTGAAGTATACGAATAGGGAGCTCACCGTTGGTGGTGGTCATGAGCTTTTCTATGAGCCAAGGCCGTCATGGATCGATCCGCTGACCGCATTCGCGATGGGTGGATGACGCGGGGCAACTCGTATGACAGACGCCCGCGGGGCCTGAGGCCGGTTCTCGGGCGCCGGCGCACGGCGGGCGCGGGGAGGGCGGGCCCCACCGTGACGTTGCTCCGCCGGCGTTCCCGGCGTTTAACCCGTGTAGTACGATGACAAAGTCGAAAACGCCATCCTTTCCCGACGATGCCCGAAGAACGTCTGCCGCGCAAGCTTGCTGCCATCCTGTATGCCGACGTGGCCGGCTACAGCCGGCTGACGGGCGCGGATGAGGACGCGACGCATCGCATCCTGCGTGCTTATCTCGACTTCATCGCCGTCGCCGTTGCCGATCACTCCGGGCGGATCGTGCACTACGCCGGCGACGCGGTGCTCGCGGATTTCGGCACTGTGCTCGACGCTCTCGTGTGCGCCACGTCGATCCAGCGGGAGCTGGCCAAGCGCAACGCCGAGCTCCCCGACGAGCGCAAGGTCCAGTTCCGCATCGGCGTGAACCTCGGCGACGTCATCGTCGACGGGGAGGACATCTACGGCGACGGCGTCAACGTGGCGGCGCGCCTGGAGGGGCTGGCCGAGCCGGGCGGCATCTGCATTTCCGAGTCGGTGCGCACGGCGGTCGGCGACCGCCTGCCGCTCGATTTCGAGTTTATGGGCGAGCAGCAGGTAAAGAATATCGAGCGGTCCGTGCGCGCCTATCACTCGCGCCTCAAAGACGGCGCGACGCTGCCCGCTCCGGCGCCGCGAGCATCGACCCCGGCGTCGGCTTCCGCACCGAGGAGCAGAAATCGAACCGCCATCGTCGCTTCGGCGATCGCGCTGGGCGCGATCAGCGCCGCGCTTTTGTGGTTCGAGCCCTGGAGAGTGAGCGAGCAAGGCGAAGCAGGGGTGAGCCAGTCCGTGCCGGCGGCGCAAGTGCCCGTTGTGTCGGCGAAGCCCGAAGGCACCGGAGGGGTCGCCGCGGCGGGCGCGGGGGCGCCGCCGGGCAAGTTTCTCTCGGAGAGCGAGATCAGGCAGGCCATCGTCGGAAACACTCTGAACTTTCGCTCGCCACGCAACGGGTTGAATATGTTCGTGTTCCTGCACGAGAAAGGCGGCGTCGTGGCGAAGGCGGAGTACGCGCGTGAGCCGGTGACGATGCACACCTGGTTTTTCAAGGACGGCGACATATTCTGTCGCACGGTCCAGCTCGACAAGCGCCACCACTGCACGCGCGTGGCCGTGGGCGACGACACCGATACGCTGAACTTCGTCAATGCGAAAAGAGGGGTTTTTTATCAGGCCAAAGTGTTGGCGGGCATGCAGGTGCCGAATTGATGCTGCGGTGCGCAACGGCTGCCGGCAATGCCCGTCTCGTGGGATGGACTAAAGTGCGAGCCTCGCGCGCAGGCCGAAGGCCCACAGGGAGTCGTTCTGCGGATTGAGCGCCGGGTTCTGCAGGTACTCAACGCTGCGCATGACGGCCAGCGGCTGCGTGAGCTGAAAACGGTAGAACGCCTCGAAGGCGCACTGACGTCGAGGTGAGCATTCTCCCACATCACAAGTGGCTCGGATTCAGGGGAACGGTCAAACTCTACAGCGTAGTCTCCGTCCTGCCGAGAACGGTCCCGGCTCACGGAGCAAGACTCCGTCGTCGGGCGGTGAATCTGCTAGAACGACTGAGACGGCCGCAGGAGCGTTGCCTAGTTGCCGCTGTAGTCCAGTTTCAATTCCAGGAGAAACCTCAGCGCCTCGGAGTCGTCGGAGCGATCCGCAAGCCCGTGAGGCTCACGGCGTGTGCCCTTGAAGGTCAGAAATACCCCGGGGCGATCTCCCACGGGTTTCCTGGCGGTCCAGCGGAAATCAACCCCGATCCGGTTGAAGTCCTCTTCCTCGGAGCCTCCCCACGCGGCACTGCGGCCCATACGGTAGTCCACGGTCGTCTGCAGCCGCCTGTGAATCGGTTCCAGGCTCAGCCGTGTCGACCACTCGTTACTACGGGTACTCACTTCATCGGTCGTCTGATCGCCGAACTCGAAGCTCGACGACAACAGGGCACGCCGCCCTATCTTGCGCGACATGCCGAGTTTCGTGCGCACGTTCTCCTGGGAAAATGACGAATCGACGCCGTCTGCAAACCTCGTTCGTACATGCTCGAACTCCCAGTTCCACCTGTCGTAATCAAAGGAGGCCAGGAACTCCTCGGTGACGTCGACCTCGTCGTACGCGCCGAACCCGTCTTTGTCGCCGGCCGACGAACTTCCGTAATCGTAATAATTGAAGGCGAGCACCGGGGAGCCGAGCCAGCCGAATGCAGCGCCCAATTCGGGCGCATATTCGACTTCCACCTCGAAGTCGTTCGACTTCGTCGGTGCAAACCCGTGGTCATCAGCCGAATCAACTTGGCCTGTGGTTGCGTTGAAGTTCACCAGGAACTCACCCCACTCCAGCAACCCCGATGCCTTCAGTGATTCCGAACCGGGGCGTACGGAGTCGTTGGCAAGGCTGCGAAAACCGCGACCGGCCGCCTGGTAGTCTACGCCGAGTTCGAAAAAGAAGGACCTGCCCAGGAGCTCCCAGTCCACCTGCGGTTCGTAGGTCGCGGCGAATCGATGAGCACCCCCCGGCGAACCCGACCGCCGATCCGAATAGGTGTTGTAGCGCGCAAGCGCGTATTCCGCCCGTAGCTCAAGTGCGTCACCGAAGAATTCGCCGTCGGCAACGAAACCCAGAACGTCACCTTGCCAGTTCGAACTGTGTATGTACCTGGCTTTGCGCTGCGACTTATCCGAGTCCCGCTGGTCTTCGTTTTCATCCGTCTCGAACCGACCGCCGATCCCGCTGAGATACGCCGCCGTGAACTTGAGCGAATCCTGTTTCTTGCGACCGAGCAGATCGGACGAGAAGGCAAACCCCAGAACGTGATCCAGGTTGCCATTGGATTCGTTGCTCATGACGAAACTCGACGAAGCACGGGTCTGGTGCTTGTTCGTCACGGACATCGCCACCGTCTCGTCGTGCAGCTGGCTGGCGATCAGGCTGTCTTGTATGCGATGACTCCTATTGATCAGCTCCACGTAGTCGGTGGTCGTTCTGTCTTCTGCGACGTGCGCCGTCGACTCCGGCTCGTCACTACCCGGCAATTGCAGGGCCACGGGCTCACGTTGCAGCAAGGCGAGTTCCAGGGCCGGAATCGCGTCGACCAGGGCCCTCCGGTCGTGAGCGGACAGGCCGAGATCCCTGAGCTCCCGATCCGTCAGCCCGGGCACATCGTTGAGGGCGATCTCGGCATCCTCGAACGCAGCGGTGTATTCACCAAGACCGAGCTGGTCGAGCCACGGCCCAACCTCCCAGAGGGATGCCGCGGCGGAAGGGGCGCACATTGTGGCCGACACCGCCAGCGCGACGCGCATCAGCGCCCCCCTGGCGGCACGTTGCCCCCAAGAAGTGACGTTCTGCCTGGCCGATTTCTGTATGACTCTGTTGGCCGACACGCTTCGACTTACCCCCGGGTCGAGCGGGTTCGATCTATACACCCGAGTATCGCAAAAGTCGCGGGATGTGTGAAACCGATCCACCGAACGACCCGTCTACAACACGCTGGGCCGGACCGGGAGGCGGCCTCGGATCGGCACCGATCATTGTCCGAAGCGGTGTGACCGTGCCCCGCGCTCGGGGCATCGAGCTGGCCCGCAAAGCGATCCTGGCGAGCCCGGCTTCGCTCTCACTCCGTTCTGGGGCAGTGTCGATGCTTTACAATGGACCGCCTGCGTTCGGCGCGGAGTTGCTTCCCACCTCCTGCGGGACGGGGCGCTTCACGGTTGCCTCCCGCGCACACCGACCCGATATCCCCACCGTCGCCCACACCACGCTGCTCGACGAGATTGCCTCCGGAGCGGTGCTCGACGGAGCGTATCAGTGGCTCTGCCGTCAGCGCACGCACTACCCCCACAATGCCGACGTGTGGGATCTTCACTTCCACTGGGCGACACTGAAGAGAGAACTGATCGGGCAGCTGCGCTCGGGATACTACCGCTTTTGGTCCCCAGCAGCGCATCACCCTTGCCGACGGCGCGCCGATCCAACTGTGAACGGGCGACGACGCCCCGGTGCTCACACACCCGGGCGGGGTGTTAGCCCGCCCGGGCCACGATCGAGCGATTCAAGACACGCGTGACCCGGCTTTACGAGCAGGGTGCGGACGAAGACCGCATCGGGGCGTATCGGGATCGCTGGTGGCGGTGGGTGCGGGGAGGCGTGCCTAGATCGCGTAGTGCCCGCCCCCGCGCTTCCGGTGAACTACCTCCTTGCCAATTTCAACGGAGACATTAAACGGACTAGAGATCGAAGGTTCATCGGACTATCGAGTCGGCACTCACGGGTTTCTTGTAATCTTCCGGGCCTTTGGTTGCGCAGGTGTATAAGACGTTGGTATCCGAGGTAGCAAATGGTCCGACCTTGATTGAGCCTCTCGTTTGCCTATTCAGCAGGTAAACGCGCGTAATAACTCCGAGTTCACTGGGTTTTCGTGGTAATGGACCGGAGTGCGCGAAGCACATGTCCCCGACGTTGCCGGTGCACGTGAGGTCGAGTGTCTGACCCGCCAGATATGGCTGTGGGTTCGTGGGATGCGGCTTACATACTGCCCCAGCGATGCATTTCAGGACATCATTTCGACATTCGGCGCCGAGGGATCCCAATGCCGCTGTGTAGTCTATGGCGGTGTTCCGTTCTCTAGCCTCGGCCGCCTTTGGGACGATAAGCAACGCCATGATGAAAGTGAATGTATACGCGCGTCGTTGTGTGGCCGAACTTAACATGTCGTTTTCCCCCCTTGCTGCTCAGTGGGATAATGATGCATTGATAAGCCGTGAGTCTTTCCTTATGTGGTTGGGCCGTGGGGCTTCGGTTGCCGCATTCTCGCACACGTTTATGTGCGGGGTGTCATGCTGAGCCAGGTGGTACGAGCCTCAACCCGCGGTAGGACCGTCGTTTTTCGTCCGGGCTGGACTTTTCCATCGCGATCGCGGCTGCAATGCACAACTCGCCTGCATGGCGGCAGTCAAGTGTTTTCCCACCTTGAACTAGTTCCGTGCCGGCAATGCGGCGTGTTCATTCCAACCCTCTACCCCTCCCGACCCTACCAACCGACACTTAGCGAGAAAACATAAAACGACGAGGTCATGGCGCGGTGGCCTGCCCCCGCGGGATCGAACTTCACGACGCCCCTCGGGCGCCGGCACACTGCTCAGGGACGCGCCTGTGCGACGGACATGCCCGCCTCAGGGCAATCAACCCGCCCCGGCGGCGTCCCCGTCGAGCCTCCGCCGCACCGCGTCACGCAGCCACGGCACGGAGATCTCGTCCACGTGGGTGCGACCCAGCTGTCGCGCGAGCCGCAGGTGCATGTCGAGATACGCGCCGCGCTTGGTCTCGAAATCCTCGAGGCTGCGACGCAGCCGCGCCCGCGAGACCGCGTCGACCCGCACCCGCTCGATGAAGGCACGCCGGCGCGCGGCGTTCGGCAAACTGATCATTCTGAAGAACAGATTCCGGTGCGCAGCACGCTGCGCGCTGGCGCTCGAAGCCATCAGACACCTCCACCCCAAAACATTTGTTATGGCCAGGATCATAACGGAAAAAACACGCGTTTCCCAGCACCACAGCGGGCGTCGGACATCCCGACTCGAACCGCGCGGGCAAAGGGTGTATCATTGGGGCTCCGCTCAAATCAGGCGCCGCAGAGCGTACGCCGAGCGACCACATCGCCGCGCCATCGCCGGCAGGCTGGCGAGTCGTTCAGTCCTCATGCCCGTGCTATTGGATGAGTTCTGATGCTGTATCCCATCAATAGCACGATTTCGGAAAAAGAGGTCGAACGATGCCAAACGCCGTTTCTTCTGCCAGCACCCTCGACGCCCCCGAGTGGGCAAACCTGTTTACAGTGGCATCGGTGGAGCGCAGCAAGCTGCCCGAGGCCAGCGAGCAAGAGCAGTGGTGGAAGTACGTGCTCACCGATGGCAACTCCACCATCGTCGGGCAACGCAAGGGTTCGCTGAAAGAGGTCAAGGCGCACGCGGCCGACTGCGTCGAGAAGCTCAACGCGCGCCGATTGGGCAAATCGGCCATTCGTCCCTCCTCTCCCCGCGGCAACGGCGCGAAGAAAAAGAGCTCCGGCTGACGCCGACGCCCGCGGTGTCGGACGCGGCCCCCGGCCGCGAGCGACGTCGCCGTCGCCGCGGGCTCGCAGTCACGCTTCAGCGCATGGCGCGCCGCGCGGCGGGGCATTCACGCACGGAACTGCGGCACCACGTACGGGCCTTCGGGAATCACGGCCACGGCGGGATCGCCGCTGGCGGCGACGCTGGCGCGCACCGCCTCCTCCACCGAGTCGATGACGTTAACGCCCGTCAGCGACCGTTCCGCCGGCGGCAATCCCCCGCTGTACAGATGCACCGTTGCCGTGCGCATCGCTTTGAGCTGCATCTCGGTCTGCCACTCGTCTATATCGGCGAACTGCTTCGGCATTATTTGCTGCAGAAAGGCCTCCGGCCCCAGCTCCACCAGGCGTCGCTGCGCATCGCGAAACTCCGTCGAGCCTATACCCTCAGAGCACTCGGAGGCGACGATCAGGTTGGCGCCCGGTTCGAGAATATCCATGGGCGTCACCATGCCCTTGACCGTCTGGTAGTAGGTCTTGTCCAGAGGATACCCGGCCGCCGTCGTGACCACCGTCCTGAAGCGACGCGACACCGGCACCGCGCTCGTGCGGTGTGCGAACTCGACGGCCGCCTGATGGCTCGCGAGAATATCGCCGAACGTGACGCACGCGAGATTGCGGTTCTCGTCCACCACGGTGTTCAGCGCCAGCACCTCGCCCACCATGCGGATGATCTCGAGCTGCTCCACGTGCAGGGGATTACCCTCCAGCCGGCACTGCACGGCGGCGGGATCCTCCATGAATCGCGCGCTGTGGAAGGTGCGAATGGTATCGGCATGGGCGATGCCGGGCGCCACCACCTTGCGACCCCCCGAGTAGCCGGCCATGAAATGCGGCTCCACCAGGCCGGTGGCGATGCGCAGGTCCGCCTCCACGAAGCGCCGATCTAGCTTCACGGGGGTGGCCCGCGTCGGGGTCACACCGAGATCCACGTGATCGGCATCGTTGCGAGCGAAGTGGTTGACCACGCTCACGTTGTCGAGAACCCACGCATCGCCGACGAGCTCCGCAAGCTCGGCCCCCTCGTTGGGCCGATGCAGCCCGTTGGCGACGAGGACGGTAATCGCATCGGCGGGTATGCCCGCCGACAGCAGATCCTGAACCAGCATGCGCAGAAACAACCCGTTGGGCACCGGACGGGTGATATCGCAGATGAGGATGCACGCGGTGCGTTTGCCGCGCGCTGCCTCGCGCAGGGTTGCGCTGCCGATCGGGGCGTCGAGCGCCCGCCGGATCGCGCCCTGCGGATCGGCCAGCGGCCGCAGCGGGCGCTTGCGGATGACGGTCACCTCGCACGGCGGCGGCAGGTTCACCGCCAGCGGCTCGCGGCCGTACTGCAGATTCACGATCACGCCTTCACCCTCGCCTGGCGCGGCGGCGCCGTCGCGGTCACAACGCGACGGCTATTGTAGTCCCGCCGGCGTGCGGAGGCACGATCACACCGCGGCCACCCGCCACAGCCAGACGCCGCCGACGCCGATGCTGAGGCCGCCGGAGGCGACGGGCAGCCACGCCGCCGCCCGTACGAAGCGTCGCTGCAGACGTACAAAGGTTTCCCCGAGGGCGCCGCAGAACATACCCATGGCGAGGACGTTGCCGGCGCCGAACGCCATCGTGTAGAGCAGGTAGTGCCGGGGGCTGGTGACGATCAACGCGGGCGCCACGACGAGAACCGCGCCGGAGCCGGCGAGGCCGTGCAGCAGGCCGATCCAAAGCGGGGCGTGGCTGTGTGCGCGGTGCGCCTGGTCATGGCCGTGCGGGATACCGCGCAAATGAGGGTGAAAGTGGCTGTGCTCGATGTCGCCGTGACGGTGACGGTGACGGTGCAGACCGCAACCGGCACCGCGCAGCCGCCACAGCCCGAGGCCCACGAGCAGCATGCCCGCCGCCGCCTCCAGCAAGCGCTCAGACCAGTGCGGAACGAGCTCACCCGCATACAGCACGAGCATCCCGAAGCCTGCCAGCGCAAGCGTGTGACCGAGACCCCAGCTGGCGCCGTCGAGGAAGTCGGCCCACCGCGAGCGGCGGCGCCCGGCCAATGTCGCCATGGCGGCGGTGTGGTCCGGCTCGAGACTGTGCAGCAGGCCCAGCCCGAATCCCGACAGGATCAATGCAATGGAGAGGCTCACCGTGCGTTTTCCGTGAAGCGGATCCGTGGACGCAGCGCCGCCGGAAGAACACCCCCGCGCACGTCTCGCCCAAGGCCACAATCCGGGCGAGTATACCTTTCCGCGGGTCGCCAGGGAGCCGGCGGCGCCCTGGAACAGCGTCAGCAGGGCCTTGAAGTTTTCGCCATGAGCAGCGTGCGCGGCGAGGTCTCTCGCAGGGAAGCCGCCTGGCCCACGCCCCCTTTAATCAAGCCCCACGGATCCGCGATGGTCAGGGGCTCGGCCTGATCAATATTCATTTACCCGTCCTGCGCCTGGTGATGTGGAGGCTGCGCTCGGGATACCGCGCTCGGCGTCTGCGCGCCGCGGAGCCGCCACCGTCACCGCGCCGCGCCTGCCGCCGACCACGGCGTCGTTGAGCGAACCCGAGCGATATCCCTGCAGATCGACACTGACGTAATCGAAACCCGCATCGCGAAACTCGCGCATAATCTGCGTGCGGACATCGGCGTCGACCAGCCGCGGAATCTCCTCGGGGGCGACCTCGATACGCGCGACGCTGTCGTGGTAACGAACGCGATAGACCCGAAAACCCATGCGGCGCAACACACGCTCGCAGCGCGCCACCTGTGCCAGCCGCGCCGGCGTGATCTCGGTGCCATAGGGAAACCGGCTCGACAAGCAGGCGAGCGCCGGCTTGTCCCATACCGGCAACCCGATGCCCCTCGCCGCGGCACGGATGTCGGCCTTGGTGAAACCGAGCTCGTCCAGCGGCGAGCGCACACCGAGCTCGCGCGCGGCTTTGCGCCCCGGACGCAGGTCATCGCGGTCATCGACGTTGAAGCCGTCCAGCACATGGCCGATCTCCAGAGCCCGGGCCCGCTCCACCGCCTTGCCGTAGACCTCGCTCTTGCAGAAGTAACATCGGTTCACAGGGTTGGCGGCGTAACGGGGATCGTCGACCTCGTGCGTCTCGACGAGCAGGTGCCGGGCGCCGAGCCGCTCGGCGAGACGGCGTGCGTCTTCGCCTTCCTCCGCGGCCAGGCTCGGCGACACGGCGGTCAAGGCGACCGCGTCCCGGCCCAGCACGGCGACCGCCTCGGCGAGCAGGTAGCCCGAATCGACGCCGCCGGAAAAGCACACGACGGCACGTCGCATCTGCGCCAGCAGCCCACGCAGCCGGCCGATCTTGGTATCGAGGTCAGACAAGCGGCGCCCTCATGAATCAGTGGCCCGCACCATCATAGCAGCTGGCTGCACACGGGACGATCCGCGTCCCGCAGCTGTCTCCCTGCGCTGCGGTTTCGACGGCGTGTCGGCGGGGCGCGCGGCTGCTACACTCCCGCCGCATGGACCCGAAGGCGGTACGCGAGCTGCTGGCGGCGGTGCGCCGCGGCGACACCGGAGTAGACGAGGCCGTGGCAGCGCTGCGGGATCTGCCGTTCGCGGACCTCGGCTTCGCCACCATCGACCACCACCGCGCCCTGCGCAGTGGCTTTCCCGAGGTCGTGCTGGGGCTCGGCAAGACCCGCGAGCAGATCGTGGCGATCTTCCGGGAGATCGACGCGCGTGGTCAGACCGTGCTCGCCACGCGCGTATCCGCCGAAGCCGCGAGCGCCCTCGTCGCGGCGCTCCCAGAGGTCCGTTACGACGCCACGTCGCGCACCGCGGTGCTGCAGCGCGAGCCGCCCGCGCCGGTGGGGCCACGCCCCGTGTGCGTCGTCAGCGCCGGCACCAGCGACTTGCCGGTGGCCGAGGAAGCGGCCATCACCGCGGAGGTCTATGGCAATCGCGTCGAGCGTGTCTGGGACGTGGGCGTAGCCGGTGTGCACCGGCTGCTCAGCCGCCGTCCACAGCTCGACGAGGCCGGGGTGGTCATCGTGGTCGCCGGCATGGAGGGCGCTCTGGCGAGTGTCGTCGGCGGCCTCGTCTCCAAGCCCGTGATCGCGGTGCCGACGTCCATCGGCTACGGCGCGAGCTTCGGCGGCATCGCCGCGCTGCTGGGCATGCTCAACAGCTGCGCCGCCGGCGTCACCGTCGTCAACATCGACAACGGTTTCGGCGCCGCCCACGCCGCCACACTGATCAATCGCGGCCTGGCCGGCCCGTGACCTCGCCACGCCATGCCGCGGGCCACGCCCCTCAAGGCGATCCCGGGCCCCTGCGCGGTGATCTCGAGCGCGGCGCGGGCGGCGACCGCATCCTTTTTCTCGACGCCTTCAGCGGCGTCGCCGGCGACATGCTGGTGGCCGCGCTGCTGGATCTCGGCGTGCCGCGCGGGCCCGTCGACGCGGCCCTCGCCGCGGTGGCCATCGAGGGCTATCGCATCGAGCTCGGCGCGGTGACGCGCTCGGGGATCGTGGCAAGGCGTTTCCGCGTCGACGTCGAGCCCACCCAGACGCAACGCACCTATGCCGACATCCGTGAGCTGCTGACGGCCGCCGCCCTCACGCCGGGGACGCGCCAGCGCGCCCTCGACGCCTTCGCTGCCCTCGCCGACGCCGAGGCGGCGGTGCACCGGGTACCGCATGAGAAGGTGCACTTTCACGAGGTGGGGGCGGTGGACTCCATCGTCGACATCGTCGCCGCCGCCGCCGCCCTCGACTGGCTTGGCGCGCGGGTGGTCTGTTCGCCGCTGCCCCTGGGACACGGATTCGTGCGCGCCCGCCACGGAGTGCTGCCGCTGCCCGCACCGGCTACGGTCGCCTGCCTGCGCGACGTGCCGACCTACGACGCCGGCATCGAGGCGGAGCTGGTGACCCCGACCGGCGCCTGCCTGGTGGCCACCTGCGCGTCCGGCTATACGCGCTGGCCGGCGATACGCCCCGAACGCGTCGGCTGGGGCGGCGGAACGCGCGAACTGCCCGACCGCCCCAACCTGCTGCGCGTCGTGCTCGGACGCGCTCACCGCGACGACGGCGAGCAAGCCGGCGACGACGACGCATTCGCCGTGCTGGAGTGTAATGTCGACGACATGACGGCGGAGGTCGCCGCCTACGCCGTCGAGCGCGCTCTCGACGACGGCGCCCTGGACGCCTGGACCACCCCCATCGTCATGAAGAAGGGGCGCGCGGCGCTTAAGCTCTCGGTGCTGGTGCGCCACGCCGAGGCGGATCGTTTCCTGCGCCTGCTCTTCGCGGAGACCGCCTCCCTCGGCGTGCGCATCACGGCGGTGCAGCGCGCCGAACGTCCGCGCCGCATCGTGCGCGTGACAACGCCCTTCGGTATCATTCCGGTGAAGGTGGCCGATGCCGACGGTCTGCCGGAGAACATCGCGCCCGAATTCGAGGCCTGCCGCGAGGCGGCACGGGATCACGGCGTGCCGGTGAAGGAGGTCTATGCCGCCGCCGTGGCGGCGCTGGGCAGCCGTCCCTGAAGACGGGTCTCAGTGGCCCCGTCTCGGCACGCGGGGTCCGAGCGCGCTCAGCCGCCGGCGCGTGTCCGCTGCAATGCGTGATCCTTGCCGACGAGACCCTCGATCATGAGCCGGTAGGCGACGTAGTATTTGTTGATGTTAGCGACGTAATCGACGGTCTCCCGACCGATGACCTCCGCCGCGATTCTCTCGACATTGAAGAACCAGCGGTTCGGATCGAGCCCGCGCTCCCGCGCGCGCTCGCGCAGCTGAGCGACCCGAGCCGGCCCCGCGTTGTAGGCCGCCCAAGCAAGATCCACCTGCGCCGCGGCGGGAATCTCCGGGTCGCTGAAGTAACGATCACGCAGGAAGCCGAGGTACTTGACCCCCGCATGGATGTTGTCGTCGAGCTTCTCAATGTCGCGGATAGCGATGTTCTTGTCCGCCGCCGTCGAAGGCAGCAGCTGCATGACGCCGATGGCCCCCGCGGGACTGCGCTTGCCTTGATCCAGGCCTGACTCCTGGTATCCCTGCGCGGCGATGGCCAGCCAGTGGAAGTCGTACTGATCGCTATACTTCCTGATGGTATCGATCACCAGGTCGAACTTGCGGCGCTCGGACTCCGCCACAGGATTCTTGATCCACTTGTTATCCGCGTAGTATCGCTTGAAGAAGATGTTGCCGAGGAGGGTGCCTTTCTTGTGATCCGCCACGAACGCGTTGACCTCGGCGAGCAGCTTGGGGTTGTTGTTGCGCACCGCCCACGCCAGCATACCGCCCTGGTGCACCGCAAGGTCTTCGTGGATGACGATTTCGGGGAGCACCTGGGCCCACAGATCGGCGATGTGGTCGTCGCAGACCGTCACTTTGAGCACGCCTGAGTTCACCAGCTCGAGTATGTCCTCGGTGGAGAGGTTGCTGTCGCCCTCGATGACCTCGATCGGCCTGCGGCCTTGCTCCTCCAGCCGCGCGCTCAGTGCCCGCAGGTGTTCGACGTAGCTGCTCCCCGGGCGCACGTAGACTCTGCGGCCGGCGAGGTCCTCGACGGCGCTCATGTCGCCGACGGAGCGGTGCGTCACCACCACTTCCTTGACGTTGTCGAGCAGTGGATCGGAGAAAGCCACCCGCTCCTCGCGCTGCGCCGTCACGGTGAGACCGGCCGCGGCTATGTCCCCGCGGCCCTCCGCCAGCGCGGACAGCAATTCGTCGAAAGGCAACGGGACGTAGACCAGCCGCACCTTCTCCGAGTGCTTGTTCACCCCCTCGTTCAGCCGTTTCTCGAACTCGCGCAGCAGATCGTAGGTGGCGCCGCGCTTATCTGCGCCGTCGAGGAAGAAGTTCGTCTTGCTGTAGGTGACGAGGACCCGCACGGTGCGCCTGTCGCGCATCTCGTCGAGATCGCCCGTGAACGGGTCGACGTAGCGGGCCACGAGCAGGTCCGAGCGCGCGTCCCGCGCCGGGGTCTGCTCGCGCACTGCGCTCGGCGACTGCTCGCCGGAGACGGTCTCGGTCGGCGTCACGGCGATCGGCTTCGACGCGGGACCCACGTCGCCGCCGTCGCCGCTCTCGGAGCAGGCCATGAACGCCAGCATCGCCAGCACCACCACCACTCGTCTCAGCGAAAAAGCCATTGTGCGGGAGATCATGCGAGCGTCTGTGGCAAGCGCGGTAACGCCGCCGTCATCCTAACCGCCACGACTAAGCGACGGGTCACGGACCCTCAGCGGCCGCCCGTGCGTCGGCAACGAGGCGCCTCGGTGGGGCTCGCCGCAGCCGCGCAAGGGCACTATGCGAGAAAGCGTCGCAGCACATTGTCGCAGATGCGCGAGACGTTGTTGTCGCAGTCGTTGTGGGGCAGGCTGCCGCAGAAGGTGATCGAGCCGACGGAGAACACGGCCCCACCGTGCGGCGTCTCGAAGTAGACCATGTCGGCGCGGATCAGCGCCTGCTCCGGCTCACCCGGCCAGTTGTACAGATGGGTCAGGCGTTCCTCCGGAACCAGCACGTAATGGGCGGCGTGTCGCTCCGAGCTCGCCAGCACCCGTGTGTGCCGGGGAGAACCGAGGGCATGGTCCATGCGGTCGAGCTCGAAGCCGGCGGCGCCGCCGCCGCTCAGTCCGAAATCGCCGATGATCTCGTCGTCGACGCCTGCGAAGATCCACGCCGTGCGCTCATCGTCCGCCGCCGGAGCACGGCGGTAGTAAGAGCCTTCGAACTTGCCCTGGCCGGAGAAACCGACACCGGCCAGATGCTGCGGCGGGCGGGCGTTGCGCCGCCACAGCCCGCCGTAGCAACCGTCGAAGGCGTTGTAGTACTCGCCCGGCTCGGCGGCCCACGCGCGGATGCCGCCCTCGCCGCGGCGGATCTCCACCATCCCCGGCACGTCCTCGCGCACTGCGACGCGCCAGTAGAAACCATTACCGCCGAGATACATCATGCGTCCGCCGCCGTCGACGTAGCCCTGCAGCGCATCCAGCGTCTCGCGGGTGTGGTACTCGGGATGCGAGGTCGTCAGCACGACCTTGTAGGGTTCGATGAGCGCCGCCCCGTGCCGGTGCAGGTCTTCGTCGGTGACGATGTCGAAGTCGTAGCCCTTGCTCTCGAGCCAGTAGCACAAATGCGTGTCTGCGGGGAAGTGGCGCAGACCCGATCCCGCGAAATCCTCAGCGAAGGTGATGTAGCCCGGGCGGGTGGTGATCATCGGCCGCAGGCGCGAGGCATAACAGATACCGCTGCCGTCGCTGTGAAAATTGTACGTCGACAGTCCGTAATCCGGATGGTCGTCCGGGGTCCAGGGACGTGCGCTCCAGGCCGCCGCTTTGCGGCGGTAGGTGTCGTCGGTGTTGTTGCGCGCGTGATTGCCGTAGACGATATAGGTGAAGGTCGGCACCAGCACGCACACATCGTACCGCGGCCGACCCGCCGGTGCGGTGACGAAGAACGGAATGGCGTCCTCCACGCCGGCACACTCCAGTGCCATGGCGTAGACGCCGCTGCGCAGGTCGCCCGGCACGCGCAGAGCGAAGTCGGTCTCCCAGCGGCAGTCGTAGATGTCGTCGTCGTGGAAGTGGATGGCGGCATAGTGCTCGGGGGCGTGGCGCCAGCACATCTCGTCGCCGTTCCAGCGCGAGCCCGTCATCGCCCGCGCCGGCACGTTCTCCAGGCGCGCATGCAGGCCGCTTGGTCCCGTGTCGAGCGCCCGCTGACTGGAGATCTCCCGCGAGAAATCCCACGCCGCGACGACGTCCGCGAGTGGCTCGCCGCTCGCCGCGGCGAGCGCGGCGCTCTCTTCGAGGGCGGCGGCGACGATGAGCGGAGCCTCCAGCTTGCCGTTGTAGTGCCCGCCCACCGCGGTTCCGCCCAGCGCTGCCAGGTAGATCGCCTCCAGATCGAGGCGCGGCGCAAAGTCGACGGAGGCCTCTCGGCTGCCGCCGTCTTCCTCGCCGAAGGCCGGCGCCAGGGGCGCCTGGCCGACCCGCAGCACGCGGCTGTCGGCGTTGTAACTCGCCCACGCCCGGTACCACGCGCGTGTGCGCAGGCGCTTGCCCGTCGTCGTCTCGAGCACCCGCCCGTTTCCGTCGCCGATGAGGGCCCCGATGCCTCCGTCGGCGCCGATGACCAGGGAGAACCCGCTGCGGCGATCGCGGTCGAAGTTGCCGACGAGACCCTGAATTCCCTTGCCGGGCGTCGTCGGCCACACGGTGACCGCCAGGGTGACGCTGTCGAGCCGCCGCATCGCCGAGGCGCTCTCGACGACCCCGTAGGAGCCGAGGTTGACCGGTTGCACGCGAGATCGATAGGAGCCGGCGAATACGCCGGGCAAATCCTCGGTCAACATGCCCGGTCCGGCCGGATTGGGGTCGGCACAGATCACTCTGGTCAGCCGGGCGCGGTAAGGACGGTCGCCGACGCTGCTGACCTTGAACTCGATGGTCTCTCCGGGGGCTACGCAGAAGCGGTCGGCATAACCCGTCAGCGGAAGCATGTGAAGCTCACCCGTGGTGTTCGCGATCGACGCCGGCGTCACGCCCGCCCGCCCGATGGGGTTGGCACGTACCGCGCCGCCGCTCGTCGGAACGCCGAGCAGAGAATATTCTGTGCGCGTACGGGTCTTTTATCATGGCACGCCGGAGCATATCGCGGACGAGCGGCACGTCAACAGAGGTACAATCCGCCGGGCGACATGAGACCGCACAGGACAACACGGGCACGACGCACCGCACTCGTCGCGCTGGCGCTCGCCACCGTGTGGGGAGCGCAGCGCGGAGGCGCCGCGGAGACGGTCGACGGCGAGCGCGAGTTCCTCACGCACTGCGCCGTGTGCCATGGACTCGACGGACGCGGCGACGGGCCGCTCGCGTCGAAGCTCACCCGCCCGCCGCCGGACCTCGCCCGGCTCGCGGCAAAAAACGGCGGCGAGTTTCCGGGCGAGCTGGTGCACCGCATCATCGACGGGCGCATGCTGGTGATCTTCCACGGCCCCCGCGAGATGCCGGTCTGGGGCGATCGCTTCCGTGTCGAGGGCGCGCCGCTCGCCGCTCCCGCGCGCATCCAGGCGCTGGTAAGCTATCTGCGCGGCCTGCAACGTCCATGAGAACCTCGACCCGTTATGCAGGCGACACTCAGGGGCACCGCCGCGAACGCCGCGGCGGGTCAACCGTGATCGGCCTCGCTCTGCCGAATGATGTCTTCGTAGCTCTCGGACGTCCTCAGCTTGAGCGTGTCCGAGAACCAGAACACCGCGCCGTCGGGGTCGTCTTCGACGAAGCTTACTCGATCCAGATTCACGTAGCAGCTGGGCCCACCGAGTTCCAATACGCGCACGTACATCGTCAATCTCCTTCCCGGGGCAGGGATTGCTCGACACGGCGCCCCGGCCCGCGCCGTGGCGTTGCCGCGTTGCGCACACCTTCGCACGTCACACGCCACAAGGCCCGCACGAGGGCGCGACGTGACCCCTTCGGGATCGCCGCCGGCCGGGCCGCCGGGCCGGCATTTTCCACGCGGCGGTGAACATGGAGAATCTACTCGACCGACACTACCATGTCGACCAGCCCGAGCTGGGGGCCTGCATCGACGAATTTCTCCGGCTCGCGGGCGCTTCGGCCAGCGATCAAATCGACCTGTACCGGGCGATGCTGTGGACCTGCGCCCGCATCGCGCAGGAAGACCTCGACCGGTGGGACGTCAAGATCCTCACCAACACCCTGGGCGAGCTGTTCCAAGCGTTCGGCGAGCTGCGCCATTATCACCGCAGGCGCAAGGTCACCGTGTTCGGCTCGGCCCGTACGCCCGGCGACGCCGCGGAGTACGCCCTCGCCTCGGCCACCGGCCGCGCGCTGGCACGGGACGGCTTCATGGTGATCACCGGAGCGGGCGGCGGCGTGATGCAGGCAGCGCACGAGGGTGCCGGCGCGCAGAACAGCCTCGGCTTCAATATCGAGCTACCCTTCGAGCAGGCGCCCAACCCGGTCATTCACTCCAGCTCCGGGCTGTTCACGTTTCGCTTCTTCTTCATTCGCAAACTGTTCCTCGTGAAGGAGGCCGACGCTCTCATCGTGTTCCCGGGGGGGTTCGGCACCCAGGACGAGACCTTCGAGTTACTGACCCTGATACAGACCGGCAAGAGCCCCCTCGTTCCGGTGATTCTCATGGACGTGCCCGGCGGCAGCTACTGGCAGAGGTGGCAGGAGTTCGTCAGTACGGAGATGGCAGGTCGCGGGCGAATCTCGGCGCACGATCTGAGCCTGGTCCACGTTGCCGAGCGGGCTGAGGACGCGGCTCACGAAATCGCCCGCTTCTACCACAACTTTCACTCCATGCGCTGGGTCGGCAACGAGCTGCGACTGCGTTACGCACGCGCCCTGCCGGAGCCCGTCGTGCAACGCTTCAACCGCGAGTTCGCGGATCTGCTCGAGACGGGAGGCTTCGCCCAGGGTACGGCCCACAGCTCGGAGCGCGACGAGATCGAGCTCGTCGACCTCGTCCGCATCGCCTTGCGCTTCAACCATCGCGACTACGGTCGTCTGCGTCAGCTCATCGACGTGATCAACGAATACTAGGAAAATGCTCTTTACGCTCGCCCCGCGCGGGGCAGGGCGAGCGGCGCGTGCTCACGACACGCCGCCCGGCGTCGACCGCGTCGCGTGGGGCGGAGCGCGGTAACGGACCCCGCCGTCGTCCGTCATCGGCGAGAAGACAATGCACTTGTCACAACGGCTCGTTCCCCACCACGGCCAGACCGTCGTGCGCGACGTCGGGCTCGTGCTGCACGTACCCGGCGCCATGGCGCTCGTGTCCGTGCCGGTGGCCTTGCTGTGGGGCGAAACCGTGCTGGCAACGCCTTTTCTGGCCACGGCGGCCGTCGCTCTGGGCTTGGGTCAAGCGCTGTATCGACTGTGCCGGCGCGCCCCGCCCATGCGGCTGCGACACGCCATGGTGACGGCAGTGCTGGCGTGGACGGTGATTCCCCTCGTCGGCACGCTGCCGTTTCTGCTCACGCCCCTGGAAGCGCTGGCGGGCGCGGCGACGGCGCAGAGCATGGCGCCGTTGAGCTCGTTCATCAATGCCTTGTTCGAGTCCGTGTCGGGGTTCACCAGCACAGGTCTAACGATGGTCGCACTGCCCTCCGAGCTGCCCCATGTCATGCAGTGGTGGCGTTCGCTCATGCAGTGGATAGGCGGCGTCGGCGTTATCGTCGTCATGCTCACCGTGCTGCACCCCGCCGGCGATGCCGAGCGATTGTATTTCTCGGAGGGACACGAGCTCACACCGGTGAGCGACGTCGGCGACATCCTGCGAAGGCTGTGGTGGGTGTATCTGTTGTACACCGGCCTGGGAGTGCTGTTGCTCCTTGTCACCGGCATGCCTTGGTGGGCGGCGGTCAACTATGCCATGACGGCGATCGCCACCGGCGGCTTCGGCATTACCGACAACAGCCTCGCCGATTTCGGCACAGCGGCGCAGGCCGCGACCCTGTTCATCATGCTCGCCGGCGCCGTGAGTTTCTCCGTGCACTACCGCATGCTGAGCGAGCGCCGCGTGGCGCCGTTCTGGCAGGCGCCGGAGAACCGGGTGCTGCTGGCCATCGTCGCGCTTGCAGCCCTCGCCGTCGGCGTCGAGAACGCGTGGTACGGTGCACCGGGGACCTGGTTCGACGCTCTGTTCCAGGTGACCGCAGCGGTCACGACGAGCGGCTTCGGCACGGTGCCGCTGCGCGATTGGAGCCCGACGGCATTGCTGATACTCAGCATGGGCATGCTGTGCGGCGGGGCCGCAGGGGCCACCACGGGCGGCCTCAAACTCAAGCGCGTAATACTGCTCGCGCGCGGCGCTTACGATCGCATCCGCGGCGTTGTTCTTCACCCCTGGCGACTGATGGAGCACAAACCCATGGCGGACGAGGCCGCCGAACATCGCGCCGTACGCGCTCTCGAGGCGGCAGCGATCATGCTGGTGCTCGTGCTCATCGCCGCGCTGATCGGCACGCTGTTGCTGCTGCACAGCGCAGGAGCGGACGTTCCGCTGGAGGCCATCCTCCTCGAAACGTGCTCGGCGTTGGGTAACGTCGGCCTGTCCGCCGGCATCACGGACCCGGCCCTGCCTGACGCAGGCAAGGTCGGCTTGATCGTGATGATGTGGGCGGGAAGGCTCGAGATCGTGCCGGCGCTCGTGCTGCTGGCGGCCCTGGTCGTGTCGCTCAGGCGCGCCGTGACGACGACGGTCTCGCGGCGCGACTGACGCCGGTGCACACACCACGGCGGGCGCCGGCGTCATGCTGTTACCATAGATCCCCCTGAAGGGGACGGCGATCATGTACCGCTTGCCCAAGCTCCCTGGGAGAACCCGAACCCTGCTCCTGGCGGCGTGCGTCGCCGGGGTCGTCGCCGCGCCGGGCGTCGGCGCGGCCGAGGCCGGCCGCGTGCACTTCTGGCTGACGATACTGCACAACAATGATGGCGAGTCCGACCTGATTCAGCTCGACCCCGGCGATCTCACCGACTTCGGGGGCGTGGCGCGATTCAAGCGCGTTGTCGACGACCTGCGCCGTCAAGCCGTCGAGGGACCGCATTCCGACGCCGCTGCGCAGGCCAAGCGGGGCGTCATCGTCGTCTCCTCGGGGGACAACTTCCTGCCCGGGCCGGAATTCAATGCGAGCCTGGACAAAGGCGTCCCGTTTTTCGACACGATCGCCATGGACCTTATTGGCTACGATGCCGTTGCCATCGGCAACCACGACTTCGATTTCGGGCCCGACGTGCTGGCCGATTTCATCGAGGGGTACGCGGAAACCCGGCCGGTCTACCTCAGTGCCAACCTGGACTATACGTCCGAACCCCGCCTGCGCGCGCTGTTCGAGCGGGGCCGCATCGCGCGCAGCGTCGTCGTCGAGCAGCATGGCGAGTCGATCGGCATCATTGGCGCCATCACGCCGAACCTGTCGTTCATCTCCAGTCCGCGGCGCGTGTCCGTGAGCGCCGACGTCGCTGGCGCCGTCGGCGCCGAGGTCAGGCGGCTCGAGGCACAGGGGATCAATAAGATCGTGCTCATCAGCCATCTCCAGGAGATCGAAGCGGACCTGGCGCTGGCGCTGTCACTGCGCGGCATCGACGTCATGGTGGCGGGCGGCGGCGACGAGGTGCTGGCCAACGAGGGCGACCGCCTGGTCCCCGGGGACGAACGCTTCGGCCCCTATCCCGTCATCGCCCGCGACGCCGACGGCATCGAAATTCCCGTCATCACCACGGGGGGCAGCTATGGCTACGTGGGGCGACTGGTGGTCGGCTTCGACGCGGGCGGGGCCGTCGTCGCCATTGGCGCCGAGAGCGGTCCGGTACGTGTGGCGGGCGGCTCAGAGCCGGACGCGGCGGCGCCCGACGCGCAGATGCAGACCCGCGTCATCGAGCCGGTCATCGACTTCGTCGACGCGCTCGCCGCCGAGGTGGTCGCCCGCAGTGACGTCGAGCTCGATGGCCGCAAGGCTCGGGTGCGCTCGGGCGAGACGAACCAGGGCGACCTCATGGCGGACGCGATGCTCTGGCAGGCGCGACGCAGCGCTGCCGCCTTCGGGCTTCGCCGCGCCGACGTGGCGTTGCAGAACGGCGGCGGTATCCGCAACGACAGCGTCCTGGCCGCCGGGGCGATTACCACGCTCGACACCTTCAACATGGCGCCGTTTCCCAACTACGTGGCCGTGTTTTCCCAGGTATCCCGAGAGCGCTTCAAGGAGGTGCTGGAGAACGCGCTCTCGCGCACCCAGGCGGGCGACCCCGCCGGGGGCAGCGGCCGGTTCCCGCACGTCTCCGGGTTTCGCCTGCGCTGGGCGCCTGCCGGCACGGCCCGCGCCGTGGACGAGCAGGGCAACGTGACCACGCCCGGGAACCGCGTGCGGGACGTGATCCTCGACGACGGCACCGCCATCGTCACGGACGGCGCGGTCGTGGCCGGCCCGGGTCTCAGCGTGGCGACGGCGGATTTCCTGGCGCGTGGCGGGGACCAGTACCCCTTCGGCGACGCCGACTTTCGCATCGTCGGCGTCACCTACCAGCAGGCCCTGCGCAGCTACCTGCTGAGCGCCCTTCAGGGCCGAATCACGGCGGCACGGTATCCGCCGGGGGGCGACGGCCGCGTCAAGGCGATTCCCTGAGGGCGTCGTCGCAGCGACGCGTCAGGAGACGACGATTTCCAGCCAGTAAGCGGCCACCAGCAACAGCCCCGTGGCGAGATGCACGGCAATGGTGGTCGCATTGACGGCCAGCAACTCGTAAGGCAGGCGCGCGCGGTCGGCGTCCGCGGCGTTCCAGGCGATGATCCAGGCGCGCGCGCGGCGCAGCGCGAATACGACGGCCGGCGCCGGCGCCAGCGCCAGGAGCGCGAACGGCGTGCCCACGGCACCGCTCGCCAAGCCCAGCAGTCCAAGCGCAGAGACGACGGCGAACCCCGCGAAGTTGATGGCCTGGAAGACTCGTAACGGGCGCTCGTAGCCGATGCGGGAGCCATCGCCGCCCGCCAGCCTCACCACCCAGTTGCGCTTACCCACCCGGGCGTCGGCGGGAACGTCCTGAAACTGGTTGATCCACACGATGGCGACGACCAGAAACGCGACCGGAATCGACGCCGCCAGCGGCTCTGCCCAGCTCCACGGGGACACGCGCCCCGCGGTGAGTACATAGTGCATGCCGAGCACCATGACCGGTCCGAAACCCAGCCCGATGGCGATCTCGCCCAGGCCGCGATAGCCGAGCCGCAGAGGAGCCAGTGTGTAGCCGAGACCGAGGACGCAGCCGAGCACCCCCACCCACAGCAGCGGCGTGGCGGCGAACACCGAGCCGCTGATGAGATGGTTCAGCCGCAGGCCGATCGCGACGGCGCCGGCGAAGCACGCCGCGGCGGCGAAGAGCACTTTCCAGGGTGCCATCAGACCCGCCTGGATGATTCGACTGCCACCGTTGAAAGGGCTGAACGCCCTGTTCAGCTCGTCGTTGCGGGTGGTGTGATCACCGAAGTCGTTGGCGAGATTGGTGCCGGCGTGGGCCAGCAGAGCGCCCGCCAGGGCGAACCAGAAGATCTCCCAGCTCCACAGCGAGGGCCGTCCCGCGGCACTGAGATCGGCGTAGGCGATGACGGCCCCCAGCAGAACCGGCACCGCCGTGGCGGTGAAAAAAGGCGCCCTCACTGCGCGCAGCCACAGCAGCGCCCGTGACGCCGCCGCACGCCCCCACGCGGCCAACGGTTCAGGCTCGTTCTCCGGGAACTCGCGCCACTCGAACTGCGGCTCGGCACGGAAGTCGACGTGCTTGATCGTGGTCGGCTGCAGCCGGTAATAACCCACAATGCCATGCTTTTGCAGGTAGGGATCGTCCATGTAGGCCTGGAAGTCCCGCGTGACGCCGGTAATCGCATCGCGCGCCCGACGCATCTCGCCCGCGTCGGTAATTCGCCGGCACTCGCCCTCGATCTGCAGGCCCCTGATGTCTGTCTGGGCGCGCGCCCACACCACGGCCTGGACGCGCGGATTGAAGCGGATCTGCTCGGCCTTGCGCGAGGGCGAGAACGTGAAAAAGACCAGGTCGCTGCCGTCGCGGGCGAAGAACACCGAGGCGCCAGAGCTGTTACCGTCGACGGACGTCGCCAGAAACATCCGATCGGCGTCGTCCAGCACAGCTTCGATCCTGCGATCGAGATCGGTCACGCCTGCAGAGGTCATAGCGAGCGATTTCCGTTGGCAAAGGGACACACGTGACGTTCATGCCCGGAGCACGGGCAGCCCGACCGCGGCCCCTCAGGCCGGCTCCTGGCTCAACGCGTGGACTGGCGTGTCAGGCGCCCCCGGGCTCGGCGTCATACGCGCCCGGGTCCAGGGCGAGCAGCTCCTCGACGCTGGCGTCGCCGCCGTCGTCGACGTAGAAGTCGATCTCTTGACGAAGAAAATCGATCACCCAATGCGGTGGCGGCTCGCCCGACTTACGGCTGAGCAGGATCGCGTGGAACGCGTAGGCGGGGCTCTTGGTGGCGGCAAAGCGATCCTCAAGCCAGTCGATCTTGAGCTTTCCTTCCACCTGTTCGGCCTTGGGCATGCGCTTGGACACCGGGTGAGGATGCACGGTCGAGAGTTTACTCAATGGCGCAACGACGGTCACCTCGTCCGTGGCTTCCCGTGCGCTGCGGCGCCGCCGGGCTACGCTCCACCATACCGGGTGACGCGGAGCGCCGCCTCGCGCCTGCAGGTCCGTTGGGGGAGAACGACAGAGATGATGCGGTTCAAATCGAGCAGCGCGGCGCCGTCGTGCCCGGCCGCCGACATTGTCGCGCTACTTACCGGTGAAAATCGGTGTTCGCTTCTCAACAAAGGCGCGGACGCCTTCGCGGTAGTCGGCGCTCTCGAGCGAGGCGGTCGTGATCTTTTCGATCGCCACGCACGCCGACTCGCTGATCTCGCTCTGGATGACGGCGAGAACCCGCTTCGCGCCTGCGATCGACAGCGGCGCATTGGCGGCGATATCCTCCATCCAGGCGCATGCGGCGTCGAGCGCCGACTTCGCATCGACCGCATCGACGAAACCGATGTCGAGCGCTTCGCCGGCGCCGAAGTGGCAGGCGGAGAACAGGATACGCTTGGCGTGAGTCACACCGACGAGACTCACCAGATTGCGCGTGTCGAGGGCACCGTAGACGACGCCCAGTCTTGCCGCCGGTATGCCGAAGACCGCGTCGCGATGCGCGAGGCGAAAATCGCAGGCCATGGCCAGGCTGCAGCCGCCGCCGAGACAGTAGCCCTCCACCGCAGCGATGGTCGGCTTGGGAGCGCTCATGATCGCCTCCACCGCCGCGTCCACGGCGCGCTCGTAGCGGGCGCCGCTTTCGCTGTCGTGGCGCGCGTCGCCGAACTCCCCGATATCGGCGCCGGCACAAAAGTGACCGCCGGCGCCCGTCAGCACGACCGCCCGCACCGAGTCGTCCTGGGCCAGCGACTGGAACTCACGGGCGAGCTGATGCCACATCTCCAGTGAGACGGCATTGCGCTTGTGTGGCCGATTCAACGTGACGATGGCCAGGGGCGAGCGCTCGCGGCTGACGTTGACGCCCTGCATATGAAGGCACTCCTTACTGTTCGGCCCACTCCCACGGCGAACACCGGCGCCGCGCCCCGGGGTGCGGCGGACCCGGCTCACGGGGGGCCGGCGTGACGGCGCCGCCACCTTGGACTCCGAATCTTATGCGCCGGCACCGGTGGCGAGTCAATCGGGGCACGGGGCATCGAAAAAAAAGGCCCCACCGCGGGGTGGGGCCGAGCTGTTAGCCTAGGAGTACTGGATCGGTCGACCCAGGAGACTCGATCGACCCGTCGCCACGCTGATGACGATGGCGCAGAACAATCTAGCGCGGGCCCGGGGCCGTTTCCTGACCTGGATCAGATTCCCGCCGAATAAACCGGTTCACGTGGACGCGCGCCCGCGCGCTTCCCTCGCGGCGGCTTTCCTTTTACCCTATGCCGCCTGTGCGACCGCGCGCGGCTCACGTGCGCGGTGAGACCCGACCCCCCGGGGAACAACCAAGCTATGAAGATCGCCGTGATGGGCTGCGGCGGCGTGGGCGGCTACTTCGGCGCCCGCCTTGCCGCCGCGGGCAGCGACGTGGCCTTCATCGCCCGAGGCGCGCACCTCGATGCGATTCGCAGGTCCGGACTCCGGGTGCGGAGCCCCCTAGGCGATGTGCACGTCGCGCCGGCTCGGGCCACGGCCGAGCCGGCGGATATCGGACCGGTGGATATCGTCCTGTTCGCCACGAAGCTCTACGACACCGAGAGCGCCGGCCGCGCCTGCGCGCCTTTCTTGGGCGCCGACACGGCGGTGATCTCGCTGCTCAATGGCGTCGACAGCGAGGACGTGCTCGCTGCTGTGCTCGGACCGGCGCATGTCGCCGGGGGCGTCGCCTACATCAGCGCGGCTATCGCCGAACCCGGTGTGATCGAGCACAACGGCAGCTTTGCACGCATCGCTTTCGGCGAGCGCGACGGCCGACGCAGCCGCCGACTTGCGGCCTTTCTCGACACGGCCACGGCCGCCGGCATCGATGCCCATCTCAGCGACGACATCGAGGCGGCGATCTGGGCCAAGTTCGTGTTCCTGGCCTCTTTCGCCGCCGTGACTGCCCTCACCAGGCTGCCCATCGGGCCGATACGTGACGTGGCGCAGACGCTGTCGCTGCTCGAGGACGCGGTGGCCGAGGCCGTCGCCGTCGCCCGCGCCAAGGGGATCGACCTCGGCGCCGACGCGGCCACGAAATCGCTCGAAACCGTCAACGGCCTGCCCGGACACATGAAATCCTCCATGCTGGTCGATCTCGAGCGCGGCAACCGTCTGGAGCTCGAGTGGCTCTCCGGCGCCGTGTGTCGTCTCGGCGCCGCTCTCGGCGTCGCCACACCCGTTCACCGCACGACGCTGGCGGCGCTCAAGCCCTACGCCGCCGGCACGCCCCGACTTCCCTGAGCACGGGCGTGCGCCGGCGCCGGATCGAGCTTTGCGCCTGTTCCTGTTCCTCGCGCTCGGCACGCAGATCGTCCTGTTCCTGCCGGAGCTGCCGGGGCACGGTGAGCTCTACGTCAGGGTCATCTGGGTCGCCGTGGCCAGCACCATTCTCGCCTGGTGGTTCATGCGCCTCGCGCGCGAGAAGGGCCACATCATCCTGGCGCGGCTGGGCCTCGCCCGCGCCGCAGCACCGGCCAGCTACGTGCGGGCGTTGTTCGACGCCTACGCCTGCGACTACGACGAACACCTCACCGAGGAGCTGCACTACGCCGCGCCTGCGCAGCTGCGCGCTCTCGTCGTCGAGCACCTCGCAATCGAGGCGGGCACTGTGGCCGATCTCGGATGTGGCACCGGCCTTTGCGGCCTTCAATTCCGCGATCTCGCGACAAAACTGCTGGGCGTGGATCTGTCGGCGAGGATGCTGCAGCGGGCCCGAGCACGCGCATGCTACGATCAGCTGGTCGAAGCCGACGTCGTCGATTTTCTGCGGCGCCACAAGGCGAGCTTCAGTCTGCTGGTGGCCGCTGATGTCCTCGTTTATATAGGCGATCTTGCTCCGGTGTTCGCGGCGGCCGCGGCCGCGCTCCGGCCGGGGGGTGGCTTCGCTTTCACGGTGGAGGGCGCGACGGGAAGCCGGTGGCGGGCACTGCGCTCGGGCCGGTACGCTCACCCGGTCGCCTATGTGCAGCGCCTGGCGGCGCAGGCACGGCTCGAAATCGTGGCACGGCGCGACGCGGCGCTGCGCACCCAGCACGGCAGGCCGGTAGCCGGCGACGTGTGGCTGCTGCGAAAGCCTTTGCCGCCGTCCCGCCGCGGCGACGACGGTAACGCCCCGTGCGAGCCACCGGCGTCGTGCGCTGTGGGTGCGGGCGCAGATTGAGCGAATCGAGACCGGAGTCCTGGGCGATGACTGACAAACGGCTGGTGGAGGTTCTCGCGACCTTCTTCTATCTCGGCAAGGTACCGATCGTGCCGGGCACCTTCGGCACGGCCGGCGCGGTGCCGTTGGTAATCGTCCTCGGCTCGGCTCACCCCGCGCTGTATCTCGCGGCTGCTCTGGCCGTGTGCGCCGTTTCGATCTACGTTGCTCAGCGCTACGAGTCGCACTTCGGCGTGCACGACAGCCGCCGGGTCGTCATCGACGAGGTCGCCGGTTTTGTCGTGACGATGATGTGGCTGCCCGTCAACGCGCAGACACTCATCGTGGCCTTCGTTCTTTTTCGTCTGCTCGACATCATCAAGCCCTACCCCATCAACATCATCGACCGCAAAGTCCATGGGGGATTCGGGGTCGTTATGGACGACGTCGCAGCGGGCGTGGTTGCCAACGTCATTCTGCAGGTTGTGACCAGACAGACAAACTGGTTGAGTTGATCGGATCCGTAGCGCCGCCGTCATGAACGCATACTCTTATACCGCGTTGAAACCCTACGTTCAGATCGCGCGCTTCGATCACTGGTTCAAGAACGTCTTCGTTCTGCCGGGTGTGGTCGTCGCCGTGTACGATTCCCCGCAACTGATCGAATGGGAGCTTCTCTACCGGGTCCTCGTCGCTTTACTGGCGGTCGGCCTGGTGGCTTCGAGCAACTACGTCATCAACGAAATCCTCGACGCCCCTCAGGACGCACTGCACCCCGTGAAGAAGCATCGCCCGGTGCCTTCGGGCAGCGTGGACCTCCGACTGGGATACTTCCTGTGGATCATCCTGGCCGTCGCGGGTTTCGCCGTGTCGAGCGCACTCGGCCCACGCTTTGCGACGATCGCCGCGTGCCTGTGGATCATGGGCATCGGCTACAACGTGCCCCCGTTTCGGTTCAAGGACAAGGCCTACCTCGACGTTCTGAGCGAATCGGTCAACAACCCTCTACGCCTGCTGGCGGGATGGTATGCCGTCGGCATGCTGCAGGTGCCGTCTCTTTCTCTGGTGTCGGCCTACTGGATGGTTGGAGCCTTCTTCATGACGGTGAAGCGTTTCGCCGAATTTCGTCGCATCGGCGACGCCGCCACTGCGGCAAGGTACCGCGCGAGCTTCGCTCATTACACCGAAGAGCGTCTGTTCGTCAGTGCCATCTTCTATGCCGTCTCGTTCGGCCTGTTCTTCGGCATCTTCATCATGCGTTACCGACTGGAGCTGCTGCTTTCGATTCCGCTCATCGCAGGACTCATCGGCTACTACATTCATCTCGGGTTCATGGCCGACAGCCCCACTCAGTATCCCGAGCGCCTTTATAGGCAGAAGCGCTTCGTCTTCTACACCTCAGTGTGTATGCTGGTGATGATTGTGCTGCTTTTCGTCGACATTCCCGCCCTGCACACCATATTCGTTCCCACCATCAGGGTGCAGTAGGCGCATCGGCGGAACAGGGCAACGCGGCGGCGCGCTGCGGATATCCCGCACCGCCGCTCGACGTTCCTGCGTAACGCAGAAGAACCGGGACACAATGCGACACATCCACATGTTCTCGGGCTCCATACTCACGACGAGCCACCCCCCGCGGCCTCGACGTCGACCCACCGCTCCAGCGGCTCGCAGCCGGGATTGGCCGCCCGGATGACGTATCTGCCAGGAGGCGGTTCGACGCCGGTGAGCGGCGTCACCCCGTAATGCCGGCCGCTGAGGGAGATAAAGCTCCCGCTCGGCTGCGAGACGACATCCAGCCTGCCGCCGAGCGTCTCGCCCCGCACCGGCAGGCCCGACAGCCGCGACGCGACGAGCACAGTTGCGGCAAGCGCTGTCCTCGAGGCAGGGTACCCGCGGCCGTGACGAGACCTGTTGGGTGGCACGGACCTCCCGGAGTGTGCATAGCGCTGCCGGTGGCCGCGCTCTAGCGGCCGCGCCACACCGGCTTGCGCTTCTCGGCGAACGCTCTCGCCCCCTCCTTGATGTCTTCGCTGCGGTAGAGCACGTTGACCGTCTCCACGGCCCGCCCGTGGAGCAGATCGAACGCCTGCTGCACTTTCATTGCCTCGGTGCGTCGCATGACGTCCTTGATCGCCGCGAACACGAGCGGGGGACCGTCGGCGAGCCGCCGCGCCAGCTCGCGGGCCCGCGGCAGCAGGCGCGCAGCCGGCACAATCTCGTTGACCAGCCCCCAGCGCCTGGCCTCCTCCGCGTCCAGCCAGCGACCGGTGAGCAGCAGGTCCATGGCTACGTGATAGGGGATGCGGCGATGCAGCTTGATGGTGGCGGCGTCGGCCAATATGCCGACGTTGATCTCCGGCAGGGCGAAGCGGGCATGCTCCGCCGCCAGAATCAGGTCTGCCGAGATCGCCAGCTCGAAACCTCCACCCACCGCCATCCCGTTGACGGCAGCGATCACGGGCTTGTTCAGCTCCGGCAGCTCCTGCAGACCCCCGAAGCCGCCGGCGCCGTAGTCCGTGTCCGGCGTCTCGCCCGCCGCCGCCGCCTTGAGATCCCAGCCGGCGCAGAAGAACTTCTCCCCCCCACCGGTGAGAATCGCCACCCGCAGCTGCGGATCGTCGCGAAACGCGACGAATACCTCGCCCATTTGCCGGCTGGTCGCAGCATCGATGGCATTGGCCTTGGGTCTGTCCAGCGTCACCTCCAGCACCGGACCGACGCGTTCGACTCTCACTGGCTGCTCCGGCATGGCATCAATCCTCCGGGTTCGTTTCGAGCGTGATCATATGGGCGTCGGCGACCACAGCGCCTTTTCCTCGCGGTCGCACCAGCAACGGGTTGATGTCCAACTCCATCAGGCGCGCGGCGTTGTCCTGTGCGAAGCGCGCGAGCCTGATCACGGCGTCCACGACCGCATCCAGGTCTGCAGCGGGCAACCCGCGGTAGCCTTCGAAAAGGGGTGCCATCGCGAGCCGCTGCAGCGTATCGAGAACCATGCTGCGGTCGACGGGCAGCAACAGCACACGGGTGTCTCGAATCAGCTCCACCAGCACCCCGCCGCGGCCCAACACCAGGTATGGCCCAAACTGCTCGTCGCGACCGACGCCCACTATCAGCTCGAGCACCGCGTCGCCGATCATGCGTTCCACCAGGAGTTGCCGGCCGTCGCGGTGCAAGCGCCGCGCCGCGCTCGCCACGGCGCCGGGCGAGTGCAGATCGATGCTGACGCCACCGGCCTCGGTCTTGTGCACGATACCGCCGCCCACGGCCTTCACCACCACCGGATAGCCGATGCCCTCGGCCGCGGTAACCGCCTCGTCCACCGTGGCCACGAGCCTGCCCTCGGGCACGGTCAGCCCGAGGGCCTCCAGGGCGCGTTTGGACTCCCGCTCGTCGTGAACGCGCGGCCGCCCCGCGACAGTCACCGGCGCGATCACCGGCGTCGCGCTGTCGGCGGCGCGTGCGCGCCCCGCGAGGACAGCCCCCTCGACGGCCGCCAGAGCCTGCTCAAAACCGTGCATGGGTGCAAGGCCGTGGGCGCTGAGCATCTTCGCCATCTCCTCCGGCAGGCACTCGGGAAGCGACGCCACCACCGCCGCGCGTGCCCCCGTGGCCTTTGCGGCCTGCACGATCGCGTTGGTCGTCGGCCACCAGTCGTCCATTCGACAGCGGTCGCTGCGCGGATAGTCCAGCAGCAGCATGCACAGGTCGTAGTGCCCTTCCATCATGGCCGTGAAGCATTGCGTCAGGCGCGCCTCATCGCCCCAGATGTAGGTGTGGTAGTCGAGAGGGTTGTCGACGCAGACGTTGTTGTGCAGGGCGGCCGCCACCGCACTGCGATGTTGCGGCTCCATCTCGGGGAACAGAAGGTCACGACCGTCGGCCAGGTCGGCGATGAGCGACGCTTCGCCGCCCGAACAGCTCAGCGAAGCGACCCGGTTTCCCTGCAGCGGACCGATTACGCTGAGAAACTTCAACGTCTCCAGAAATGTCTCGACCGTGCGCGCGCGGACGATGCCGAGGCGAGCGAACAGCGCGTCGAACAGACCGTCGTCGCCTGCAAGCGACGCCGTGTGGCTCATGGCGATACGAGCACCGCCGCGCGAGCGGCCCGTCTTGAGCACAACGAGCGGTACGCCGTTGCGCCGCGCCCGCTGCGCCCCTGCGACGAAACGCTCAAGCCGCACGACGCCTTCGAAGTGCAGTCCGATCGCGGTAACGCGCGGGTCATCCAGCATCGCCGCCAGACAGTCCTCAACGCCGATCGCGGCCTGATTGCCAACCGCAACAACGTAGGCGAGCGGCAAGGCGCGCCTGTGCATGGTGAAGTTCAGCCCGATATTACCGCTCTGGGTGACGATGGCCGCGCCGCGCCCCACGGGCTCGCCGCCGTGCTGATCCGGCCACAGGGCGACACCGTCGAGGTAGTTGAGCAGACCGTAGCAGTTCGGGCCGATGATGGGCATGCTCCCGGCCGCGGCGATCAGCCGTCGCTGGCGCTCGATGCCTTCGCCGCCGACCTCCTTGAAGCCGGAGGCGTAACACACCGCACCGCCCGCATCCATGGCGGCCAGCTGCGCGACGATGTCGATCGTCGCTTCTGCCGGCACGGCGACGAAAACGGCGTCCGGCGGCGCCGGCAGATCGGCGACACGGCGATAGCAGGGCCGCTCGGCCATGGACGCACGCGTTGCATTCACCGGCCACAGAGCGCCCGCAAATCCCATGCGCAGGCACTGCTCGGCGGCCCGGCTCGCCTCGTCTCCACCCACCACGGCGACGCTCGCGGGGCGCAACAATCGTCCCAGGCGGTCCGAGGCGTGCATCGATGCCGCCACCAACAACCTCAGCGCTCGTGAGGACGCAGCAGCGAACGGGAGATGATCAGGCGCTGGATCTCACTGGTTCCCTCCCAGATCCGCTCGACGCGCGCGTCACGCCAGATTCGCTCCAGCGGCAGATCGGCCATCAGTCCCATGCCACCGTGGATCTGCAGAGCCTCGTCGGCGATGAACGCCAGCGTCTCGCTGGCCGCCAGCTTAGCCAGCGCCGCGTCGGTGTCGCTCATCTCACCCCGATCGTGCTTCCAGGCCGCTTGCCAGGTGAGCAGCTCCGCCGCGCGCCGCCGCAATTCCATGTCGGCGAGCTTGAAGCCCACACCCTGGAATCGACCGATTGTCTGTCCGAACTGCTTGCGCGTTGCCGCCTGCTTCAGGGCGAGCTCCATTGCCCGGTCGCAACGACCCAGACAGATGGCGGCCACCTGCAGGCGCGTCGCTGCCAGCCACTGGCCGGCGAGCTCGAACCCACGGTCGATCTCGCCGAGCACCTGGGCCGCCGGTATGCGGCAGTCGACAAACTCGAGAACGAAGTTGTGGTAGCCGCGGTGCGACACGCTGCGATAGCCCGGCCGCACGGTGAAGCCCGGCGTACCCTTGTCCACCAGGAACGCCGTGATGGTCTTGCGGGCTCCGCGCGGCCCCTGCTCCACCCCTGTGGCGGCAAACAGAATCACGAAATCCGCCAGGTCGGCGTGGCTGATGAAATGCTTGTTGCCGTTGACGACGAAGTCGCCACCGTGACGCTGCGCCCGGCAGGACATCGAGCGCAGGTCGGAACCCGCATCCGGCTCGGTCATCGCCAGACAATCGACTTTCTCCCCGCGAATGCACGGCAACAGGTAACGCTCGCGTTGCTCCTGCACGCACGCCAGCAGAATATTGCTCGGTCGGGCCACGAGGTATTGCAGGGCCATGCTGGCGCGCCCGAGCTCCCGGTCGAGCAGACACATGCTGACGGTATCGAGCCCGCCGCCGCCGAGGTCGGCCGGCATGTTGGCGGCATACAGGCCGAGCTCGATGGCGCGCCGGCGGACCCGACCCGCCACCTGCGGCGCCACCCGATCGCTGCTCTCCACCTCCGCTTCGTGCGGATAGAGCTCCTGCTCGGCGAAACGCCGGGCCGTCTCCAGCAGCATGCGCTGTTCCGCGCTCAGAGAGAAATCCACCCCTGCGTCACTCCGGCTCAATCCGCCGACGGCGATGCCGCCCGCAGCCGCCGCGCCTCCTGCTCACGCAGAACGCGCCCGGCGGCCGTATCGTAATCCCGCAGCGCCCGCATGATCGCAATGAGGCATCGGTCGCGCAGACGCTCCAACTCCTTGACGCTGCGGCCTTCGGCCTGCGCCTGCGTGCCCGCCACCATCCTCTCGATGAGCTCCTCGCTGAGTGGCGGCGCCTCGAGCCGCGTCCAAGGCAGCTCCAGCGCCGGCCCGAACTGCTCCAGGAAGTGGCGCATGCCGGCGTCACCGCCGGCGAGAAAGAAGGCCATGTTGACACCCATCATGGCCCACCGCAGACCCGGACCGTAGCAGATGGCTGCGTCGAGTTCGTCGGTGCTGGCAACGCCCTCATTGATCAGGTGAAGATTCTCGCGCCACAAAGCCTCCTGCAGGCGGTCCGAGAGAAAGCCCTCGATCTCGCGGCGCAATCGCAGCGGATACATGCCGAGGCCGCGGTAGAAGCGCACAGCCGAGTCGAGGTGAGCCTCGCCGGTGCTCCGGCCCGCAACCACCTCTACCAGCGGCAGCAAGTAGACCGGATTGAAGGGGTGACCGACGAGAATCCGCTGCGGATGACGGCACTGCGATTGGAAATGCGAGGGCAGCAGGCCCGAGGTGGACGACGCGATGACGACCTCCGGCGCTGCCAGCGCATCGATCTGCGCGTGCAGCGCCGTCTTCAGCTCGAGGCGTTCCGGGGCGGATTCCTGGATGAAGTCGGCGCCGTCGACCACTGCCTCGAGGCTTCTATGAAAGGCCAGGCGCCCCGGGTCGGCGCCGGGGAACAGCCCGAGCTCCGTCAGCGCCGGCCAGGCGTTGTCCACCGCGGCACGCAGGCGCTCCTCTGCGTCCGGCGCCGGGTCCCACGCCAGAACGTCCAGGCCGCAGGCGAGACAACGGGCCGCCCACCCCGCGCCGATGACCCCCGTGCCGACGACACCAACCGTTGCGACCTCTCTCATGCCGACGCCTCCCGCAGGCGAAAACCCGGACCCGGGCCCGCGCAGACGACCCCGGGCGCGGCCGCCGGCCCGGATTATAGCGGTGTATGCCGCAACCCAGACTCCTCCACTACCGCCTTTGCAGTGACTCGCGCCGCAGGACTATGATGCGCCATTGCACACGAACGGGCGCGAGAAACCGTGACCCCACAAACCACCACCCTTATCGGTATCGCCGGCAGCCTGCGGCGCGACTCCTACAACGCCGCGCTGTTGCGTGCCGCGGCGGAGCTGCTGCCGCCCTCTTGTCGCCTCGACATCGCCTCCATCGCGGGAATTCCCCTCTACGACGGCGATCGTGAAACCTCGACGGGCATACCCGACGCGGTGAACGAGCTCAAGGACCGAATTGCGGGGGCGGGCGGACTCGTGGTGGCGACGCCGGAGTACAACAGCTCCATCCCCGGAGTGCTGAAAAACGCAATCGATTGGCTGACGCGCCCCGCCCAGGACATCGGTCGCGTATTCCGCGGGCGACCCGTCGCCCTCATGGGCGCCACACCCGGACGCTGGGGCACCCGATCGGCTCAGACCGCCTGGCTGCCAGTGCTGCGCGCGCTGGGAACCCGGCCTTGGTTCGGTGACCCTCTCTTCCTCTCGCAGGCCAGAGCGGTTTTCGACGGCGCCGGCAATATCGTCGACGAGGACGTGCGCGAACGTCTCGAGCGCTTCATGAACGGCTTCGCCGAATTCGTTCGCACCGGGTAACCGTGGCCGCGGCGCCTCGCCGAGACAGCGGCGCCGATGCTCCACGACGGATCGGACGCCGCCTTGGAGACATAGCGGGCAACGGGCTCGAGAGCGCGGAAGATCCGCGCACGCGGGCTGCGGAGAAACAGGCCGGGCCTAGAGCCTGACGCCTTCGAAGATGGCCATACGGTAGTGCTCCTGGCCAAATTGCACTATCGTCTCCTGGCCGCGCTCGGACAGAAGAAACCTGAGGAAGGTCTCGGCGACCTCGCGGTGGGCGCCAGCGACTTTGAGCGGATCGACCACGATGAGGGAGTACTGGTTGCGCAGTTTGCCGTTGCCGGAGTAGAGCGGCACGAGCGCCTGCCCGATCGCATCCCGGTTCGAGAGATAGGTGCTCCAGTCGGCGAAGGTATACGCCCCGAACAGGGCGGCACTCCTGACCGTCGCTGCGGCGCTCGTCCCCGTGGACTCGTAGCCGAGCCAGTCGGGCTCCACACCGAGAAGCTCCCACAACTCCGAGATCCGCTGGTAGGTCCCGGATTTCTCGCCGGGAACCAGAAAATCGACCTCGTTCTCGGCGAGCCGGCGCAGGGCGTCCGCCAGGTCCGCCGCGCCCCGCAGATTCAGCGGGTCGTCCGAGGGACCGAGGATGGCATAGCGGCTGTACATCACCGCGGTACGCGACAGGCCGTAGCCTCCCGCCAGGAACGACTGTTCCCCGTCCGGGTGATGTGTCAGCACCGCGTCGATGGAACCTTGGCGTGCCGTCTCGAGCACCAGGAGGCCGCCGCTGACCGTCAGCTCAACGTCAAACTGCGGATGTTCGCGCGTGAAGACCTCGATCAGGGCATCGACGAGGCCGCTCTCGGCCGCCGTGTTCGCCACCGCGAGCCGCAGCGTGTGCTCGCCCGCCGGCGCGGTGGCCACGAGGCCTGTCGCCAGAAACACTGAGAACAGCAAACGGACCCCCATCCCGACTCCTGCACCCATCAGCTCGTTTTTGTTATCTTACCACAACCAGCGCCCGGCGCCGCTTGGGTAGCAGGTCTTTGCGACCCAAGCCTGTTGGGCACGCCCACGGTGCGCGCCGCCGGCCGCCGCGCCGGCGCGGACGCCGCGGCGTGGAAGACACGTGCCGTTGACGGCAAGCGAGGACAGGCCCGAGTCATGATTCACGTCGAACGACGCGACTCCCTCGCCCTGCTGAGGTTTGATCACGGCCGCGCCAACGTAATCGATCTTCAGTTTCTGCGATTGCTCATCGATGCTTTCGACTCGCTTGCCGAGTCCGACGCCCGCGGCGTCGTCGTCACGGGCAACGGCACGACCTTCTCCGCCGGCGTCGACCTGCTTCAGATGATCGAGGGCGGGAACGAGTACATCGAGGATTTCCTGCCCTTGCTCACCGAAGCATTTGCCAAACTGTTTGCGTTCGCGCGACCCGTCGTGGCGGCGGTGGACGGTCACGCCATCGCCGGCGGCTGTATTTTCGTCTGCGCCGCCGACCTGCGACTGATGGCCGAGGGCTCCGCCCGCATCGGTGTTCCCGAGATTCATGTCGGGGTACCGTTTCCCACCGTCGCCCTGGAGATCATGCGTTTCGCCACCGGCGGTCGAAATCTTCCGCAAATCGTCTACTCCGGAGAGACCTATGCGCCTCCCGCAGCGCTGCGGCTCGGGCTCGTCGACGAGATCGTGGACGCCGCGGAACTGCTTCCCCGGGCACTCGAGCACGCTCGGCGGCTCGCGACGTTGCCGCGCGAGACCTTCACCACGACCAAGCGCCAGCTTCGCGCTGCGGCCACGGAGCGCATCGAACGGCGGCAGAGCGTCGATGACCCTGCAATCGCCACGATTTGGAAAGCGCCTGCGACACTGGCGGCTGTGCAGGCCTATGTCGAGCGTGTTCTGCTGAAGAAGACGTGATGCGCAAACAAACCGCCGGCGCCCTGTACCGAAAGATCTTTCGTCCCAGCGACTTCTCCCCCTGGAGCGAGGTCGCATTCGGCCATGCGCTAGAGATCGCCCTCGGCACCGGAGCCGGTCTCACGATGATGCACACCGCCACCGATCCGGACGGTGCCCGATGGTCGGACTTTGCCGCGGTGCGCGCAACCGCCCCCGTGCGGGGGCCCGGGACCCGGCGTCGCAGCTAGCCGCCGGCGCGTGTCACAGGCCCGCGACCTCACAAGAGGCCTGTTTCCAGCGGGTCGCCCAGCGCTTGGCCTGCGCCACCTGCTCTGCGCTCATGCTGCTCTGCAGTGTCATACGCGCGTCGAAGGCGGCATCGTGGCCCTGCGCCGCCGCCACCGTGTACCACATGTAGGCGCTGCGAAAATCCGTGAACTCCTCGCCAAGGTCCGGGGCATTCTCGCTGCGATTGGCGAGCACGTTGGCCATCTCGAACTGGGCGGCCGCGTGCCCCTGGGTCGCGGCGCGGCAGAACCAGTGCAGTGCCTGGCGTGTCTCCGCCGGCGTCTTGCAGCAATAGGACCTGGCCAGCTGGTACTGATCCTCCGGGGCCTTCGGGTCGGCGCCGGCGCTGAATCCCGGCGGCGTCTGCGCATCGGAGGCGCTGCCGAATCCGCCGCCGCACCCTGCGGCGAGACCGCCGCTGACGAGCACCGCGCCGAGGCGGCAAACCGCAGCTAGAGTCCAGGATTGGCTTGTCGTTGAACGCCTCATAGCTCCCCCTCTCGTGGAATGCGGTTTCGGCGAACGGCTCCGCGCACACCGTTCGCAAGCGCGATCGCGCCATTATACGACCGATGCGGCGCCGGACCTACCCGCGCCAAGCGCGGCGGGGCGCCCGTGGAGAGGCGTCGAACCTCAAACGGGCTTGGCGCCGGCACCGGCTACACTGTATCGTTTGTCCACCGCTTTCGCTGCGCGCGCACCGAGCCGATGAACCGCGGTCACGACATCGGACCCACGCCGGTACACTTTCCCGTCGGTGACCCCGTCGACCCGACGCCGGCGCGGCTTCCCGACCGACAGGGCTTCAGCGGGCGCGATGTCCTCCTGCGCCCCGTCGACCCGCAGCGCGAGCGTTCCCTTTTCGCCGCCACGCACGGCCCCGGGGTCGAGGCCCTGGTGTGGACCTACCTGTCCTACGGCCCTTTCCCGAACCAGGCGGCGTTCGATGCGTGGCTCGAGGAGCGTGCGCGCTCGACGGACCCGATCTTCTATACCGTGCTGGACAGGCATGCCGGCACGCCCGTGGGCCTCGTCTCCTTCCTCAACATCGCACCGGCCAACCGCACCATCGAGATGGGGCACATCTGGTACGTACCTCAACATCAGGGCGGCGCCACCAATACCGAGGTCGCCTACCTGATGATGAGTGAAGTGTTCGATCGCCGATCCTATCGACGGCTGGAGTGGAAATGCGATGCCCTCAACGCACGCTCGCGTCGCGCAGCGCTGAGGCTCGGATTTCGCTTCGAGGGGATTTTCCGCCAGCACTTCATCGTCAAAGGCCGCAACCGCGACACGGCCTGGTACTCGCTGCTTGACGGAGAGTGGCCGCAGGTCAAGCGCCATCTCGAGCACTGGCTGTACGAGACCCCGAACGACGCAAGCGGTCGGCGCGTCGTCTCGCTCACGAAGATGATGGCGTCGCGGCAAAAGCCCTGACCCCCCGCCGCGCGCAACCGGCCGCTCCGGCAAACGAGGACCGCGCCTCGGGACCAGAGGGTCCCTAGGGCTCGATGAGCGTCCCGATCCCTCTGGAGGTGAAGATCTCGAGCAGCACCGAGTGCTCGATGCGCCCGTCGAGGATGTGCGCCGAGCGCACGCCGCTGTTGATGGCATCGAGAGCGCAGCGGACCTTCGGCAGCATGCCGCCCTGGATTACGCCGCCATCGATAAGTTTGGCGATCTGCTCTCGATTGAGCGTGCGCATCAGCTCGCCGCCGCCATCGAGAACACCCGGCGTGTTGGTCAGCAGGATCAGCTTCTCGGCGTTCAGCGTGATTGCAAGCTTCCCTGCCACGGTGTCGGCGTTGATGTTGTAGGTCTGGCCGTCCGCCCCCACGCCTATCGGCGCAATCACGGGTATGAAATTACGCTCGTCCAGCACCGCAACCACACCGGGATCGATGCTTTCCACCTCGCCGACGTGGCCGATGTCGATGATCTCGGGCTGATCGACCAGGGCTGCGTCTGCTTTACGCAGCACCATCTTGCGCGCGCGAATCATGCCGCCGTCCTTGCCCGAGAGCCCCACCGCCTTGCCGCCTTGCGCATTGATCAGGCTCACGATCTCCTTGTTGACTAGCCCGCCGAGGACCATTTCGACGACATCCATGGTTTCACGATCGGTGACCCGCATTCCTTGGACGAAATGACTCTGCTTGCCTATGCGCTCGAGCAGCGTGCTGATCTGCGGGCCGCCGCCGTGCACCACAACGGGATTCATGCCCACGAGCTTCATCAGCACCACGTCACGGGCGAAACCGGTCTTGAGGGTCTCGTCGACCATCGCGTTGCCACCGTACTTGATGACCATGGTCGCGCCCTGGAAACGCCGGATGTACGGCAGTGCCTCAGTGAGGACGTGGGCTATCTCTTGAACAGATGTCTTGCGTGTCACGACGCGTCAACGATGCCTGACAATGATGCGGATCGGCCGCCACCGGCCACCGGATTCTCGCTCCGGAGGGCGAAAACTACGGTGCGAAAGGGCGGTAGCTGGGTGTTGCGGTGTACGCCGGCGACGGCGATTTCGCTGCGAGTGCGCCGACGCCGGTGTGCAGCGCGCAGTGTAATGAGCGCTGGGACAAAAGAAAAGGGCCGCCGCAGCGGCCCTTCCCCTACCCCGACAACGACTTGCGCGTCAGTGAACCTCGACCTCGATCTTCCGCGGCCTGGCCGCTTCCGCCTTGGGCAGCGTGAGGACCAGGACGCCGTCCTTGTGCTCGGCCACTACACCGGAATCGTCGATATCGTCGGCCAGACGAAGCGAGCGCACGAACTTGCCCCGGCGCCGCTCCCGGCGAATCACACGGCCCCCGGCGTCGGCGTTCGAGCCATTCCCTCTCCGGGCACTGATGGTCAGCACGCCGTCCTTGATCGTGACTTCGATATCATCCTTGCTTACGCCCGGCAAATCCGCCTCGACGACGTAGGCGCAATCCGTCTCGGCAACGTCGACCGGCGGCACGAGAGCACGCTCGGCGTCCACCGAGGCCGGGCGCCTGGGCCAGAAAATTCCGTCCAGCGCGCGGTCGAAATCATTGAGCACGTGCCACGCCAGGCCACGCTCGGGTCTACGACTTACAACGTTCATTGAGCAACCTCCGCAAAAAGTGTTTACCTCGCGGCGAATGCCGCCGCTCTACCGACTTCATGGGGATATGGACCGCCGGTTTCAAGCGCGATCGTGCACGCGGGAATCACCCGGCGACGAGCGCGCGCGCCTGTCGCGATCGAGGCGCGGTGAGCGGGTGGCAAGGACGATCGGGCCTGCACCGCCTGTGCGCGCCGAGCGTGCCCCGGCCCGCACGCCGGCCGCACGGCCTCGGCGCGCTGCGACTCAGAGGATGTATCGTGTGAGGTCCTGGTCGGCGACGAGATCCCGCAGGTGCGCGTCGACATAGGCGGCGTCGATGTCGACCCTGTCGCCGTGCCGATCGGCGGCTTCGAAGGATACGCTCTCCAGCAGTCGCTCCATGACCGTGTGCAGCCGACGGGCACCGATGTTCTCCGTCTGCTCGTTCACCTGCCAGGCGACCTCCGCGACCCGCCGGACACCGTCCTGGGCAAATTCGAGCGTCAGACCCTCGGTCTGCATCAGCGCCGCATATTGCTCGGTCAGCGAGGCGTCGGGCTCGGTCAGGATGCGAACGAACTCCTCCGTCCCCAGGGCGTCGAGCTCGACGCGAATGGGCAGTCGACCCTGCAGCTCCGGGATAAGGTCGGAAGGCTTAGTCAGCTGGAAGGCGCCCGAGGCGATAAACAGGATATGGTCGGTCTTGACCATGCCGTACTTGGTGGAGACCGTCGAACCCTCGACCAGCGGCAGCAGGTCGCGTTGCACTCCTTCCCTGGAAACATCCGGACCATGATGCTCCGAGCGCCCGACGATTTTGTCCAGTTCGTCGATGAAGACGATGCCGTCCTGCTCCACGCGCTCGACAGCGCGCAGCTTGATGTCATCGTCGTCTATCAGCTTGGAAGCCTCCTCTTCGGTCAGCAGCTTCAACGCTTCCTTGATGCGCAGCTTGCGCGCCCGCGGCTTGCGCCCACCGAGGTTCTGGAACATGCCCTGGAGCTGGCTCGTCATCTCCTCCATGCCCGGGGGTCCAAATATCTCGACGCCGAGGGTGGGTGAGCTCACCTCGATCTCGATCTCCTTGTCGTCGAGCTTGCCCTCGCGCAGCAGCTTGCGAAATCGCTGGCGTGCGGCACCGTCCCCCTCCGGAACGGCCCTCACGGAATCCGTCCCGGTCTCACGGGCCGGGGGGATCAGGATGTCGAGAATCCGGTCCTCGGCGGCGTCTTCGGCACGCGGACGGACTTTCTCGATGTCCTCTTCACGCGTCATCTTGACCGCCGTGTCGGCGAGGTCGCGAATGATGGAGTCCACCTCGCGACCGACATATCCGACCTCCGTGAACTTGGTGGCCTCGACCTTGATGAAGGGCGCTCTGGCAAGCCGAGCCAATCGGCGCGCAATCTCCGTCTTGCCGACGCCGGTGGGCCCGATCATGAGTATGTTCTTCGGCGTAATTTCCTCGCGCAAGTCGTCGCTGACGACCTGACGACGGCGCCAGCGGTTGCGTAGCGCAATGGCCACCGCACGCTTTGCCTCGGACTGGCCGATGATGTGCTTGTCCAGTTCCTGGACAATTTCCCTCGGTGTCATCTCCGACATGACCGTACTCAGGCCTCGAGCTCTTCGATGGTAAGACTGCGGTTGGTGTACACGCAGATGTCCGCGGCTATGTTCAGGCTTCTCTCGACGATGGAGCGCGCATCGAGTTCGGTCGACTCGAGCAGCGCCCGGGCTGCGGCTTTGGCGTACTGACCGCCCGAACCGATGGCCATCAGGCCGTCTTCGGGCTCGAGCACGTCTCCGGTGCCGGATATCATCAGTGACCCCGACGAATCGGCCACGATCAGCAACGCCTCGAGCCGGCGCAGTATCCTGTCGGTACGCCAGTCCTTCGCGAGCTCCACCGCTGCCCGGGTCAGCTGGCCCTGGTGCTTCTCGAGCTTGCCCTCGAAGCGCTCGAACAGCGTGAAGGCATCGGCGGTGCCGCCGGCAAACCCTGCCAGAACCCGATCTTTGTACAGTCGCCGCACCTTACGGGCATTGCTCTTCATCACGGTGTCGCCCATGGACACCTGGCCGTCGCCACCCATGGCGATGATGCCGCTGCGGCGAACCGACAAGACCGTTGTTCCTCGAAAAGATGCGGGCATGGTGTCTGGGGTTCCCTTCTTAGGAAGGTAAGTGCGGTGCCCGCCGTGCCATTTCAAGCACCGGCCGCAAACCATGGCCTGCTTACTGCACGAGCTTGAGATGGGGTCGCTTTCTCTGCTTGCCGGTCTTGGCCGTTTGCTCGCCCCCGGGAGAGTCGGGATCGGGCGGGGTGTCGGATCCGTCCTGCTGGAAGAAGATGCCCTGTCCGTTCTCACGGGCGAAGATCGCCATTACGGCGGGGATCGGCACCTCGACGACCATCGCGGCGCCATCGAAACGGGCCGAGAAAGTGACGCGCTCGTTGGTCACCTGCAGATTGTGGACAGCGCGATCGTGAATGTTGAGAACGATCTGGCCCTCCTTGACGTAGGTCTTCGGCACGTCGACGTCCTCGGCGTCGGCGTCCACCAGGATCTGGGGCGTCAGCCCGTTGTCCAGCGCCCACTCGCGAATGGCCCGGATCAGATAGGGTTTGGTCGAGATCATGCCCCAATGAGAGCGCGAACGTTGCGCGACTACCGGATCTCGTGCTCTGCCTCGCTCAGACTGGACAGGAAGGACGCGCGCTCGAAGAGACGCTCGCCGTAGTCGAGAATCGGCTTGGCCTGGCGGGGCAAAGTGATACCGTAGACGGGAAGCCTCCACAGCAGCGGTGCCATTAAACAGTCCACCAGACTGAACTCCTCGCCGAGCATGTAAGCCTGCTCGTTGAAGACGGGCGAGACGGCGATCAGTCCATCGCGAATCATCTGCCGCGCCTCGTCGTTGTCCCGAACGAGCTCCACTGAGTCGAAGTCCTTGACAAGATCGAGCCAGTCGCGCTGCACGCGCAGCATCATCAATCGAGCCCGACCACGATTGACGGGGTCAACGGGCATCAACGGCGGGTGTGGAAGCCTCTCGTCGAGGTACTCGTTGATGATCTGCGAGCCGTACAGAACGAGCTCGCGGTCCACCAGGGTCGGTGTCTCGTTGTAGGGGTTGATCTCAACCAGATCCCCGGGAGGACCCTCCGAGTCCACGTATTCGACGCGGCACTCGACTTCCTTCTCGAAAAGCACGATACGAACGCCGTGACTCTGCACCCCGAGCGAGGCACTGTAGAGCATCATGAGCGGATACCGAGCGCCGCTGTGCTCGCCGCGGTGAGGCCGCTGCCCCCTGACGCTGCCGCCGCCCGATCAGCAGAGCACAGGGCCACATTGACCCCAGCCCGGGCGCTCAATGAACATCCCTCCAGTACTCCTTCTTCAGGAGATAACTGAGTCCCGCCAGGACAATCAGAAACAGGATGACCCAAGTACCCATCGCGTATCGCTCCAACTTGGCCGGCTCCGCCAGGTAGACCAGGAAGTTGGTGAGGTCCTGGATCGCCGCATCGAACTCCGCGGTGCTCAGAACACCGGGCTTCTCTATCTCGAATTCCTGGAAATTCCCGCCTTCGTCGAAGACAGCGCGCTGCACTCCCTGAAGTTCGTGCAGGACGTGAGGCATGGCGACATTGCTAAAAACCACATTGTTCCAACCGCTCGGCGCAGCATCGTCGACATAGAAACCACGCAGATAGGTATACAACCAGCTCGGCTTGCGCACCCGCGCGATGGTGCTGAGGTCGGGCGGCGCCACGCCGAACCACTGCTTCGCCTGCTCCCGGGGCATGGTCGTCGTCATGAGATCGCCGACCTTCTCCGACGCGAACATCAGGTTCTCCGCGATGAGGTCGTCGCTGATTCCGAGGTCGCGTCCTAGCCGGTTGTAGCGCATGTACGCAGCACTGTGGCACGACAGGCAATAGTTGACGAACATACGCGCGCCGCGCTGAAGCGACGACCCGTTTTGCAGATCGATGCGCACGGCATCGAGCTTGGCGCCGGTCTCGGCCGCTCCCACGTAGGCGGGCGCCGCCATCAACAGGATCAGTATACCGAGCACTCTCATTTCATCGTCACCCTTTCTGGTTCTGGCTTCGTCTTGTCCCACCTGGTATACCACGGCATCAGCAGGAAGAACGCGAAATAGATGACGTAGCAGATCTGGGCCATGAGCAGGTTGATCCCTTCGGGCTTGCGCATACCGAGCCAACCGAGAAGCACGAAAGAGACGACGAAGAGCGACAGCGCCGTCTTGTACATCCAGCCCCGGTAGCGAATCGACTTCACCGGAGAGCGGTCTAGCCAGGGCAGGAAGAAAAAGAGCACGATGGCGAAGCCCATGGACAGCACACCCCACAGCTTCGCATCGACGCCGAAGAAAGGATAGGTCACCGCACGCAGAATCGAGTAATAAGGCGTGAAATACCAAAGCGGAACGATGTCGGGCGGTGTCTGCAGGATGTTCGCCGGCTGGAAGTTGTCCTTCTCCAGGAACAACCCGCCCAGCTCGGGTGCAAAGAACACCACCATGAAGAAGAGGATCAGGAAAATCATGAGACCGAACAAGTCCTTCACCGTGTAGTACGGATGAAACGGGATGCCGTCGAGGGGCTTGCCGTCGCTGTCCTTCTTTTTCTTGATCTCGATGCCGTCGGGATTGTTCGAACCCACCTTGTGCAACGCCACGATGTGCAGGTAAACCAGCGCCGCGAGGGCCAGCGGCAGCAGAATTACGTGGAAGGCGAAGAAGCGGTTGAGGGTCGCATCGGAGACGACGTAGTCTCCCCGGATCCACTCGGTCAGCGTGTCCCCGATGCCGAAGGGAATAGCCCCGAACAAGGAGATGATCACCTGGGCGCCCCAATAGGACATGTTCCCCCAGGGAAGCAGGTAGCCGAAGAACGACTCGGCCATCAGTGCCACGTATATGAGGACCCCTATTATCCACACGAGCTCGCGGGGGCTGCGATGGGACCCGTAGAGCAGTGCCCGGAACATGTGCAGGTAGACAATGATGAAGAAGAACGAGGCGCCGGTCGAGTGCGTGTAGCGTATGAGCCAGCCCCACGGCACGTCGCGCATGATGTACTCGACGGCGCCGAAAGCCTGCTCGGCGTCCGGCTTATAGTGCATCGTCAGCACTATGCCGGTGACGATCTGAACCACGAGCACGAAAATGGCTAAAGATCCAAAGTAATACCAGAAATTGAAGTTCTTCGGCGCGTAGTACTGCGCCATGTGCTCCTGCCAAACCTTGGTGAGCGGGAAACGCTCATCGACCCACGTAAGCAGCTTCTCCATCAGGCAATCTCCTCACCCGGGTCCACGCCGACGATGATCTTGTTTTCGTCGACGAAGGAGTACGGCGGCACGGGCAGGTTGGTGGGTGCCGGCACGTTCTTGTACACGCGGCCGGCCAGGTCGAACTTCGAACCGTGGCAAGGACAGAAAAAGCCGCCGCGCCAATCGGCACCGAGGTCCGACGCCCCACCCACGGCAAACTTCTCCAACGGTGCGCAACCAAGATGGGTGCACACGCCGAGAAGCACCAGCACGTCGGGCTTGATGGAGCGGTGCTCGTTCTGGGTGTACTGCGGCTGCTCGCTGCGCTCGGAGTTCGGGTCGGAGACGACGGCGCCGAGCTCCGGAAGAGTGGCAAGCATCTCAGGGGTGCGCCGCAACACCCAGAGCGGCTTGCCGCGCCACTCCTCGACCTTCATCTCGCCCGGCTTGAGATCGCTGATGTCGACCTCCACCGGCGCTCCCTGTGCCTTGGCCCGTTCGCTAGGATTCATACTGGCGACGAATGGAACCGCCGCTGCCACCGCGCCCACGGCGCCGACGCCGCCGGTCAATCCGGTGAGAAGTCGCCGCCGACGTCTGTCTACGCGATCGTCGCTCATAACACCTCCCTAAAGAAGCTAGCGAGCTTCAGCCGCAACAGGGCCGAGCCCACTCGAGAACAGACCCCGCAGAGCTCCCGGCAACGAGTTCGCCGCCGACCCCGCCACCCGCCGGGCTTGCCGGATTCTGAGCCGAGCTGGAAAAGTGCGCGATTATAGCAAATTCAAATTTGGTGCATGCGCGGCTTTCCGGGCGCCCGCGCGTTGGCCAACTGCGCTGCGGCAGCGGCGGCCCTCTGCGTCCCGCGGCGGCTCAGGCGTCGGGCCGCTGTCTCACTTTGGCGGGTCGCGCTTTGCCTGCGACCCCCCGGAACCGTCCAGCTCGGCGACGGCGGCGTCCAGGGTCCGCTCCATCTCCTCCTCGCTCAGCTCGTCGTCGTTCTCATCGGCTTGTGTCTTCGGAGAAACGAAGACTCTGCATAAATAAAGCCCGAGCTCGAACAAAATCCACACCGGCACCGCGAGCATCGTCTGCGAGAAGATATCGGGCGGCGTCAGCAACATACCCACGACAAAGGCAGAAACGATGATATACGGCCGCTTGCTCGCAAGACTTTCGGGCGTCGTCAGGCCCGCCTTGACCAGCAAGACGGTCGCCACAGGCACCTCGAAAGCGATACCAAAAGCGAAAAACAGCTTGAGAACGAAGCTGAGGTAGGAGTTGATGTCAGTCATCACCGCGACCCCGTCGGGTGCGGTGCTGGTGAAAAAAGCAAAAACCAACGGAAAAACGATGTAGTACGCAAATGCGATGCCGAAATAGAACAACAGACTGCTGGAGAAGAGCAGCGGCACCACCAGACGTTTTTCATGCGCATACAGCCCCGGTGCGACAAATGCCCAGAGCTGATAGAGCAGGTACGGCATCGCCACGGCAACGGCGAAAGCGAAGGCGAACTTGAAGGGCACGAAGAACGGGCCATGCGGCTCGGTCGATATCATCGTGTTGCCTTCGGGCAGCGCCAGCATCA
>JABAOE010010863.1_pt4 | contig 49063 bp, 60 predicted proteins | sample 7062141 | NCBI WGS metagenome assembly JABAOE01 (sample SAMN14538627, study PRJNA623070) | marine sediment metagenome | biome: marine biome [ENVO:00000428]; feature: marine pelagic biome [ENVO:01000023]; material: deep marine sediment [ENVO:00002113] | place: India: Gulf of Khambhat ... | reverse complement strand
GCGTGACAAGTATCCAAATATGGTGCTGGTGAGCTTGAAGAAAAATGCGGGCTATCCGGGTGGCATGAACAAGGGGTTAGAGGTGGCTACCGGAGAATTCATTTTTCTCATCAGCAGCGACGTTCTTGTTCCACCAGGCACGTTCAACCGACTAGCAGCGGCGATGCGTGAGCACCCAGCAGCAGGACTTATTGGCCCGGTTAGCAATACTGCTGGAAATGAACAGCAGATTTTCATGCGTTCCGAGCTTAGCAGGCGGGATGTTTTGCGAGAGGGTTCATTATTTGCGGATGCCGGCGGAGTAGATGCCTCCTGTTTCACTGCCTACAGACTCGATTTTTGTTGCGTTTGTTTGCGTCGTGTCTCATATGAATGTATTGGTGGTTTCGATGAGGCCTATGCGCCCGGTTATTACGAGGACTTCGATTACTCGTTGCTTACGCGTGAGGCAGGGTTTGAGGTATTGATTGCGGAAAATGCTTTTGTGTTTCATGAGGGTGGAGCAACGTTTGGAAGAGATAGCAAAGCCAAGAAACAACTGATGAAACGAAACAAGGCCTATTTGTTGTCCAAGCATGGTCGCACAACGCGGATGCCGCACGTTCGGGATGCTAACTTGTCGGTTCTGGCACAATACGCCGAACGCGCTGGTAGAGACAATGCGCCGCCGCTCGCGCGAATCGAAAATCGGCTAATGTTTGCGCGTCACGACCAACCGCGCAGTTTCTTCAAGCGCCTGCGATACCGGCGTCGTTTGGCAAAAATCGAGCAAAAGCTCGCGCCGTTTCTGGCGGACGCAGCAAAACACTCGACGAGTCCCGATGCGTGATCTCGTTTTTTTTTGTAAAACCTATCGACAGGACGTCTTGCGCGCTCGTCAACTCGTGCGCAGCGTCGAACGTTTCAATACAGAGGGGATTCCGCTTTACGTTTCAGTGCCATCATCCGATTTGGGTTTGTTCCGGGAGCATTGCGCCAACCTTGCGTGTGAGCTAATTGCGGACGAGGAGGTGATTGCCGCAAACCCGGCACTTGACAACAGAGCGTTTGTGCAATTGCCGGGGGGCTTAGCGCAACAAGTCGTCAAGTCGGAGTTTTGGCGTTCGGAATGTGCCGAGAACTACCTGTGTCTCGACAGCGATTGCTATTTCTTGCGACCGTTTGGCAAACACGACTTTCTCTCGGCTGATGGTACGCCTTACACAGTAATGCATCAGGCAAAGGAACTTCTGCACTTCGCTGATATTGCTGGCCTGGAAAAAGTTGGTCCCGACAGGGAGCGTGACTGCAGGGAAATCATGTCGTTGTTCGGCCGGCATGGCCCGCTTTGGGATTTCGGGCCGATACCGGTAGTGTGGAGTGCCAAGGTCTGGCGTGATTTGGATGAGAAGCACCTAAAGCCCAAAGGCATGAATTTCGTTGACGCAATCAGACAGCATCCTGGGGAGCTTCGCTGGTACGGCGAGGCTCTACTTGCTTACGAGAGTATCCCCCTCTTGCCGGTCGAGCCGTTGTTCCGCTGCTACCATTACGAGGAGCAGTATCATTTCTGGCGTCGCACCGGCGAGACTGATGAGCTGCTCGCCAGGCATTATCTCGGAATTTGCAAACAATCGAACTGGGACAGGGATCTTGATCTGGTCAAACGCTTCAAGTTCAGCAAGCTGCGCCGGCGGGTGCGACGCGCGATCAGAGGTTATTGAATTCACCGAAATGCGTTACCTTTAATCTGGAATGAGCATTTCGGTCGTTATCATCACTAAGAACGAGGCCGCCGCCATTGCCCGCTGCCTCGAGTCCGTATCGTGGGCTGATGAGCTGATCGTTCTCGATTCGGGCAGTACTGACAGAACAGTGGAAATCGCCCAAGAGAAAGGTGCTCAAGTTAGTGTTTCGGCAGACTGGCCCGGCTTCGGGCCACAGAAAAACCGCGTGCTCGAGCTGGCAACCAGTGATTGGGTTTTTTCGGTCGACGCCGACGAGTGGGTAACGGCGGAACTGCGTGAGGAAATTTTGCACGCGATTGCTGCTTCCGGTGATCAAGTTGCATTCCGCATCCCGCGACTTTCCAGTTTTTGTGGCCGCGAAATACGCCACTCCGGGTGGTGGCCCGATTATGTGATCCGATTGTTCCGGCGCGGCTGCGCCCGCTTTAGTGACGACATCGTGCATGAGCGGGTGATTGTTGACGGCGAGGTAGGAACTCTGCGCGAACCGTTGCGGCATGAAACCTACATCAGCCTAGAAGACATGCAGGAGAAGTTCATCCGTTATTCGTCACTCGGCGCCGAGGCCTTGCATGCGCGTGGCAAGCACGGAGGTGTCGGCAAGGCTTTATTGCACGGACTGTCGGCGTTCGTGCGTACGTACTTTTTGCGTCGCGGTTTTCTTGATGGACGTGAAGGCCTGATGCTTGCGATTGCCAATGCCGAGGTCGCCTATTACAAGTACGTCAAGCTATATTTCCTGAACAGGATGCTTTGATGCATCTGGCAGTCGTTTTTACTGCTTACAACCGATCGGATGCGCTGCGTGAGGGGCCTGCTGGTTGCGCACTTGCCGAGCAGATTTCAATGCACGACTGTGGGTGGGGGTTTGAGGATTCTGACCCTGTTATTCGGTCGCAGTACAGAGGTGTTTTTCGCAAGGCCACAAGACTTGCAACATCGTTGTTTTATCGATGGTATCGAGAAAACTCTTGCGATAATCGAAGTCGCTATGGGCTGCCCCTGGAACGGGCGTTGCGCTCACACGGGTTCCGGGCGTTCGGCGGCATCGGGCAGGTCCCGTGAAACCACTGCGGGTGGTTCATGTCGTGCGACGCTACGGTCCGGTAGGCGGAATGGAGCGTTATGTGTGGGAGACGACCTGCGCAATGGCGTGCCTCGGCGCAAAGGTAACAGTACTGTGCGAAGCTTTACATGCGCCTGCACCAGATGGCATCGACGTGCACCAGTTGGGCCGAATCGCGCAGCGACCACGCTGGGTGTCGCTGTTGCGTTTCTCGCGGCGAGCACGGCAATGGCTCGATTTAACTCACGGCACTGACCGCATCGTCCACAGCCATGAGCGATTGGGTGTGCACGATATCACAACCTTTCATGGTCCCCCGTTCGCGACGATCTTTGAGCGCGAGTGGTGGCGTCGGGTGTCCATTCGGGTAGCGGCCCAGCTCTGGATGGAGCGGCGTGAGGTGTGCGCGCGGCCGGTTCGGCTGGTTGTGCCAGTTTCCGAACTGATACGTAATCAGCTGACATATTATTACCCATGTATCGGCGAGCGGATGGCCAACCCAGTGCAGCCTGCGGTAACTCCGGGCGCGTCCCGCATATGGCGTGAGGTCCCGCACCGAGGCGGCACAATCGGATTTGTCGGCAAGGAATGGAAGCGCAAAGGCTTGGATTTCGCTCTTGACATTGCGGCCTTGCTGCAACGATCACGACCGGATCTGGAACTGCTGGTCCTGGGTCCAGAGCCCGAAGAAGTTGCGGGGCTGCTATCGCGTGCGGGCGTTCGCGCGAGATGTGTTGGCTGGCAGGATGCAGGGCCTTACTACCCGAAGATGGATTTATTGCTGCACCCTGCGCGTGCCGAGCCGTATGGCATGGTGGTCGCCGAGGCGATGGCAGCCCAAGTACCAGTGGTTGTATCGGACCGATGTGGCGTCGCGCCGCTTGTAGCAGAAAGTATGGGTAGTGCCGTCTTGCCTCTTGATTCGCCGCTCGAAGTCTGGGCCCAGGCCTGCGAATCGGCGCTAACGCTCTCTGAATCTCCACCAGCCTATCGGCGCGGCTGGACCGAGGTTGCAGAGGCATACTTGTCCCTATACCGAAGCATGAGTACGTGAAAGCCACGACTTCATTCTCCATCTTCAAGACATTCGGTAATCGGGTGACGAATTAGTGGCTGCGCGGGCAGTGATTTGCGACCCATTCTCACACGGTGCACTTGCAAGCATTGCTGGCAGTGTCAACGGAAATCAATTCCGGATCGTCTCGCTCGACCTTGAAATGAGCAAGCGCGCTGATCTTTACGCAGCAGTTGCGCTGTTACGGGTCCAATAGTCGAGGGGACATTGCGGCAAGCGAGAATGCGATCAATATTTTTGGGAGCCCTGACCAAGCTTTTGGCATTTAGAAGCTCGAATTTGTCTGGCTCGCGTTCGATCGCTTTGGTTCATATTCCGGGAGTTCTGCTCCAGTTAGCTTAATGCACTAAACTTGTCCGCTAATGAAAACACAGTTTCAACACAAGAAGAATCAGGATTGGGCGTAGTTCACTTGAGAGTAAAGTTCATCTCCGCAGCAGTGCTAGCCGCCGGCTTGGCCGGCCTCTTAATCATCTGGAACGGCGAGTTTAGCGCGCGACCGGTCCCGGCGGTTTCTCTGACAACGATTGAGGGCATACCCCTGCGCCTCGATGCGATGAATGACCGTGTCGTGCTGGTTAATTTCTGGGCGACAACCTGCGCCACGTGTATTCGCGAGATGCCGAAGCTGGCCGAGTTGTATGAAAAGTACCAGCAACAAGGCTATCGCACCGTGGCGGTCGCAATGCCGTACGACCCCCCTAACCGGGTCATCAACTATGTGAAGCGCTACCCGGTGCCGTTTGACGTGGCGCTCGATATAGAAGGCAAGGTCTTACGCGCATTCGGCGATGTGCCCGGCACGCCAACAAGTTTTTTGGTGAACAAGCACGGCATCGTTATTCGGAAGTACCTTGGTGCCCCCGATTTTGCCGACCTAGAACGCCGTATTCGAGCGGCAATCGCGCAACCATAAGGGTGGGATTTGACCGGGCATCGACAGCCAACACGGGTCTGCTCTCGGGAAGAGGGCAACAAATGATTACGAATGCAGACTGAGAATCCATTACGATCTCCTGACATGCGAAGTTTAATGCGATGAACCTGGGCATCTTCAATCCGTTCCCAGGTGCGGGCAGTGCCGGAGAGTAATTGTGCTTAATTTGTACGTGCAATATGGGTGCGGGATGTCTGCCCCGGATAGCTGGATAAATTTCGATGCCAGCCCGACGCTGCGCTTTGAGCGTATCCCCGTTTTGGGGCGTTTGTATAAGAAGAATGCCTCGCGATTCCCGGCCGCCGTTCGTTACGGCGATATTGTCCGGGGACTACCGCTATCGCCAGATAGCTGCGCAGGAATCTATTGTTCCCACGTATTAGAGCACTTAGCCTTTGAAGACTGCTTGCGCGCGTTGCGCAACACATACCGCTACCTCCAATCCGGCGGCACTTTCAGGCTGGTTGTCCCTGATCTTGAGCAACTTGTTCAAAGTTATCTTGCGAGCTCGGTCGACGAGCCGGGAAACTGGTTGATGGAGGTATCCGGCCTGGGACGCACTCGCCGCCCACGGACATTGCGGGACTTGCTCGTTGAGTGGTTAGGTAACAGCGCCCACCTGTGGTTATGGGACGAAAAATCCTTGGCGTCTGTTTTACGGAAGGCGGGGTTTACGCAAATTCGACGAGCGTCGTTTGGTGACGCTTCCGATCTACGGTTTTCTGATGTTGAAGATCCAGCGCGTTTTGAGGGCTGTCTGGCAATGCAATGCGTGAAGTGAACGGCGACGCGCAAGATTTGTAAGATTACCCTAAGTCAGCTTCCAAATCCCCGGACAAGCCCGCACTACTGGCCTGCTCATCAGCGTGATAGGAAGAGCGCACTAGCGGCCCGCAGGCGGCGTGCTTGAATCCCATCGACAAGGCTGCGCGCTCGAACCCCTTGAATTGCTCCGGTTCGACGTAACGTAACACTGGCAAGTGGCCCTTGGTCGGCTGCAGGTATTGCCCAACGGTGAGCATGTCGACGTCGTGTGCGCGCAGATCGCGCATCACCTCGAGAATTTCTTCGTCGTTTTCCCCAAGCCCGACCATGAGTCCCGACTTGGTCGGAATGGCAGGAGCGCGGGCCTTGAAGTCTTTCAGCAATTTTAATGAATGCGCATAGTCCGCGCCCGGGCGAGCCTGCTTGTAGAGGCGCGGGACCGTTTCCAAGTTGTGGTTCATCACGTCTGGTGGACTGACCGAGAGTTGCTCAAGCGCAGTTTCGAGACGGCCACGAAAATCAGGCGTGAGGATCTCGATGCGCGTCGTTGGCGAATGGTCGCGGATCGCCGCGATGCAGTCGGCGAAATGGCGGGCGCCGCCATCCCTGAGATCGTCGCGGTCGACACTGGTAATGACCACATACTTGAGCCGCATTGCGGCAATGGTGCGCGCCAGATTCTCCGGCTCGTGTGTATCGGGTGGCTTGGGCCGGCCGTGGGCGACATCGCAAAACGGACAGCGCCGTGTGCACAAATCACCGAGGATCATGAAAGTCGCAGTGCCTTTGCCAAAACACTCGCCGATATTGGGGCACGAGGCTTCTTCACAGACCGTATGCAGGGAATGCTCGCGCAGGATCTGCTTGACCTCATAAAAGGTCCGACTGGAAGGGGTTTTAACGCGAATCCAGGCTGGCTTTTTGAGCGGTTCGATCGGGATGATCTTGACCGGGTTACGCGCTGTTTTGTCTTTGCCTGTCTGACGAAGATGATCGTTGCTCATTGGCTTTCCACGCCCGCCCCCGCGGGCCATAAATGTGACTGTAATGCGGCGAGCAGTTTATCGCCGATTGTAGCGATATCTTCGCTGATGCCGAGATCGCGCAACTGGCTCACTCGCAAACCTGGATAACCGCACGGGTCAATCTCCAAAAAGGGGCCCAGATCCATATCGATGTTCAACGAGACGCCATGATAGCTGCAGCCATTGCGAATGCGCAGCCCGAGTGCTGCGACCTTGGCATCGCCGACGTATACCCCCGGAGCCTTTTCATGCCCATGCGCTTGGATGCCATATGGACGAAGCAGGTCGATGACGGATTGTTCTAGACGCCTCACAAGTTGCCGTACACCAATACCCAGCCGGCGCAAGTCGAGCAAGGTGTACACGATGATCTGGCCGGGGCCGTGGTAGGTGATCTGGCCGCCGCGATCGGTCTTGATGATCGGGATGAGCGTGTCCGAAGGCGGCAGATGCGCGTTACGCGCGGCCAGCCCCAGCGTGTAAACGCGGGGATGCTGCAACAGCCAGAGTTGGTCGGCATCACCGCGCGTTCGCTCGGCGGTGAACTGCCGCATTTCTCGCCACGTCGACGTGTAATCAACTTCGCCGAGCCGGCGAATGATTGGCTGCGGCATCGGCTTCGGGTGCTGCGTTTGCGCGCCTTCGCTTGTCTGCTTTGACTTTGGCGCGGTCTGGACCATTATTGCGCTCACAATACCATCACTACGGCGGGATGATCGCTCAGTTCCTGGTACAAGGCGTCGAGTTGCTCTCGCGAGGTGGCAACAATGGTACAGGTGACACTCAGGTAAGTGTTCTTCTTGCTCGGGCGCAGTTCGACCGTGGATTCATCAAAATCCGGTGCATGCTTTCGGACCAAATTAACCACCATGCGTGCAAATCCCGGCTCACGCCGACCCATGACCTTGATCGGAAAGTCGATCGGATAATCAATTTCGCCGAGTTTGGTTGTGCTGTCCTGATCCACTGGGTGTTGTGTCATCGCGCCGAATCAAACGTCCGCAACACGCATCACTTGCATCTTGTAGTCCTGATAAAGCTGGTGCATTCGCTGAAAGATCGGTCCTGGCCGGCCACTTCCAACGGCAGTGCCATCCAGCTTTGTGACGGGCAGGATCTCTCTGCTTGACGAGCTGATCCAGAGCTCTTCCGCCTCGCGTAGCTCTGCTTCACTGATGTTGCGCACGTCATGTCGGACAGCGTTGGCCCGGGCCAGTTCCAGCACGACGTCATAGGTGATTCCAGGCAGCATCAGGTTTGATTTTGGCGGCGTCAGTAACACGCCTTTGTTGACGACGAAGGCATTGCTGGCTGAGCCCTCGGTCAACATTCCGTCGCGCAGCAGCAGTGTTTCCACGCATCCGGCGTCAGCGGCAAGTTGGCGTAGCAGCACATTCGGCAGGAGCGCCGTACTCTTGACATCGCATCGCAGCCAACGATTGTCGACCGCGGTAATCGCTGCGACTCCGGCATTGATTTGCTCTGCTGTGGGCGGCACCAGCGGGTTGCTCATGATAAAAACAGTCGGCTTGACTGTCTTTGGAAATGCGTGGTCGCGTTTTGCGACGCCTCGCGTCACTTGCAGATATAAAGACTGATCTTTGGCCTCATTGAGTTTGATAAGGCGATCAATCAGTTCCTGCCACTCGTTCTCGCTATGCGGATTCTGTAGCCGAATGCTGTCCAGGCTTGCTTGCAGCCGGTCGAGATGCCCGCCAAGACGGAACGGTCGGCGCGAGTACACCGGTATCACTTCATAGACGCCGTCACCGAAGATAAAACCCCGATCAAGAACCGGGATAACGGCTTGTTCGATCGGCATGAATTCGCCGTTCAGATAGATCATGCGGATAGATGTCCGGTATGCGTGACTTTTGCGTCAGTTGAAAAAAAGCATCAGGCTGTGCCAGGCCCTTACCACGGCATTTGCAGCGTTAATGGACCGGAGTGCGACTACCGGATATTCACCGTGGGGATTACCGTCGAACGTCAGTCTGAGCATACCGATACTTTGACCGGCTCTCACGGGGGCGAGCAAAGGTTGCATGCTTTCAAGCTCTGCCCGAAGTTCCTGCCAGCGACCGTTTGGCACGGTTACGTAAAAGTCGCCAGAGAAACCCGCAGGCAATTGGCTTGTGCTGCCTTTCCAGACCGGTATTTCGTGTACCACGTCGCCCTTGCTGTACAGCTTGCGAGTTTCAAAATGTTCAAAACCAAAGTTCAACAGTTTCTGGCTCTCCGACGTGCGAGCTTTGTCGGATCCGGCGTCGATAACAATGGATATCAGACGGCGACCATCGCGCTGCGCCGTGGCCAGCAGGCAAAAACCGGCGCTATCGGTAAAGCCGGTTTTCATTCCATCGACATGTGGATCCCTGCCGAGAAGTTTGTTGCGATTGTACTGAGCGATTTCGTTGTAGACGAATTCGCGCAAGCTGTACAGCGTGAAGTATTCAGGGAAGCGCGCAATGATGTCACTTGCGAGCCTCACCAAGTCACGCGCACTCGAGTAATGCTCGGGCGCTGGTAAGCCAGTGGCATTGACGAACTTCGTATCCGACAAACGCATCCGTTGCGCTTCGCGGTTCATCATGACAACAAACTGGTCCTCACTGCCGGCGATTGCTTCTGCCAAGACCATTGCAGCATCGTTGCCGGACTGAACAATCAGCCCCTTGAGCAAGTCCTCAATACTGACTTCGCTGCCTGGCTCAAGGAACATGCGTGAACCGGGTGCCTGCCAGGCTTTCTCGGAAACGACGACTCTCTGTTCAGTTGATAGCCGTTTCTGGTAAAGCGCCTCGAATGCGAGATAGGCCGTCATCAGTTTGGTGAGCGATGCCGGCTCGATACGCACATCGGAATTCTTCTGCGCCAGAACCGTATCGCTTTGCAGGTCGACCAGCAAAAAGGCGCGAGAGCGCAGGTTTGGCGGCGAAACAGACTCGTCAAAAACCTGGGCCTGGGCCGGCAGGCAAGCGAGAAAAAACAGGATCAGGGCGCGTAGCGTCATGTCTTACGGCGCGGATTATACCCGCGATTTGGACAACACCGCATTGTCGCCAGCGCCGCTGTTTGGAACAATACGCCCTGGTTTTGCGAGTAAAGCCATATTTTTGCGCGATCCTCATCATTTATGAGCAGAGTTGTTGGTTTGCTGAGTTCTTTCATTGGCATGTTTGTTGGCGCTGCGTTTGCTGGCGAAGTAATAGTGAGCGAAGCGTGGACGCGGGCTAGCGCGCCAGCGCAAAAGGTTGCTGGTGTTTACTTCAACATTCAATCCAATATTGATGCCCGGCTCGTTGGAGTCCGAACCGAACTGACCGAGGTTGCGGAAATCCACCTGATGAGCGTGGAAGATGGCGTCATGCGCATGCGGGCGGTTGAGGCAGTCGAACTCCCGACCGGCAAGACAGTGGCCTTTCAACCGGGGGGCTATCACGTCATGTTGTTTGATCTGCCGCGGTTACTTAAGCCGGGCGAGCAATTTACGCTGGAATTGCTGGTCGATGACGAAGCTGGACAACGTTCGACGTTAACGGTTTCGGTTCGGGTGCGTAACCTGGATGGCAGCGAAGTGCAAAACCGTCGTCACTGATGGGCCACCGGGTGGTGTCAATCACTCGTCAACCCAACTGCCCAATAGCTTAGCGGCAACCCGTTGCGCAGCGATTCGCGCAACGTCAAGCCGGTGGCGGACATGCAATAAGCGTCGCTGAGAGTAGTTCCCGGAGCAGGCTTGTGCCAGACGGCTATGAGTTTTTGCGCACCAGTGCGCGAGCAGATGTCAGACTGATTCGTCGGGGGAATCGGTCTGGTGCCGGAGCGTGCCGAGTATCGCGCCTTCTTTGCGTAAGTTTTCGAGCATGGCCTGGCCACCCGCGAATGCGATTGCCGGGTCTGGATGCTGCATTTCGGCGACGACCTTTTCGAGTGCTTGCGCACCAGACAAGCTGCCAGATTCGATCAATGCAACCAGGCGCGCGCTGACCGGATTCAGCACGATAAAGCGCACCGTGTCGGCCGCGTCGCGGAATACCAGCAAAAAGGTCTGCTCCTGTTGTTGTGGTGTCGGCCGGTATTGTTTGCTGATGCGGTGCACGGCATATGGATAGGAAAGTAGCATGTGCGCCGGCACCAACACCGGGTGCCCAGCACACAGATCACCATGGCCGTCAATTGCCGCCACGTCAGCAGTCTTGGTGGATATATCCACTGACAGTTCAACCCACTCGTAGTGCAGCAGATAAATCAGGAAATCCGGCTCGCTCGGCTGTGAGCCGCGCTCCTGCATGAACTGCAGGAATTCCTCCGGCACTTGGCGGAAATAAGGGGTACGGCAGCGGTGCGTAGCAAAGAACTCTCTAACCAGCTGCCGCCATTTGCGTTTACCCAGTAGGCTGCTGGCCACCGGAAAACAGGAGCAAACCAAGTTGAACACGTTATTGAACAGCAGGTCGTTGTAGACCCGCATACGACGTGCAGTCACACCCGCGGGTCGCGGGTGCTTTTTCGGGTCACGAATATGGCGGGTGAACGCCCGCTGATAGGTTTGGAACTCAGGAGTTACCGACCGCGCTGCTGACATGGTTGCGCCCCGTGGACGGCAGGTGTCGCTGCTGAAGCGACGCAATCCGCGCTACCTCAGGAGTCAATTCCTCGAGCGGAGGAATGTTGAAATCGCGTTCGAGCAGAGTCGGGCGCACACCGACCTGCTGGTAGGTGAAATCGAGCAAGTCCCAGACGGGGTCGATCACCGCTGAGCCGTGCGTGTCGACCAGCAGGTCGTCACTCTCGTGGTAATGGCCGGCCATGTGCATGTAGACGACGCGGTCTGCCGGAATGTTGCGCAGGAATTCACGCGGGTCATAGCGATGGTTGACGCTGTTGACGTAGACGTTGTTAACGTCAAGATGCAGCCAGCAGTCCGCTTCCTCGATCACGGCATTGATGAACTCGAGCTCGCTCATCTCATCAATCGGGGATTGGGTATAAAAGGAAGCGTTCTCAACCGCAATGCGTCGGCCCAAAATGTCCTGGGTTTGGCGAACTCGCTGCGCCACGTAGTGCACTGCCTCGGTAGTGAACGGGATCGGCATCAAATCATACAAATGGCCATCGTCACTACAATATGAAAGGTGCTCTGTGTAGAGTGGTACCCGATGTTGCGCGAGGAAGCTTCTCAGCCTGCGAAGAAACACTTCGTCCAGTGGCGTCGGCCCACCGAGCGAGAGCGATAAGCCGTGGCAGACCACGGGGGTGCGTTCAGTTAAGGCGCGGAATGCGTTGCCTTTGGTGCCCCCTAAGTCCATCCAGTTCTCTGGTGCGACTTCATAAAAGCTGATGACTTCGGGTTTGGCCACGGTCAGCGCCGGGATCAGCTCCCGGCGCAGCCCGAGGCCGGCACCGTTTAGCGGCGTATCTTGCATTGCGACTGTCAAGTCGTCAGAAGCCTTAGTTGCTGCCTCCGCACTTGCCTTCGCCGCACTTGCCTTCGGTGTCCTTATCGCCACCACATTTGGCTTCGCCACACTTGGCTTCGCCACACTTGCCCTCGCCACATTTGCCTTCTTCGCCCTTGGCGACCCCGGCGACCTGATAGCCGCTCTTCAGCGACTCCATCTGAAACGGGTTGTCGGCAGCGCCGGCAATAGGCGCGGCAGCGATCGATGCGGCAAAGGCGGAGCCGATTGCCAGCGAGAGGACTGATTTCTTGGATGCCATTTTGCAAATCTCCTATGTAACGAGGTCTTAAGGTCTTTGTCTCGGTGCCAGCGGGCATCTGGACCGACGTTTATGACAGTCTTTGCCGATGCTTTGTTCTGGTCCCGTGATAAATGGTACGTGAATCCGCGGGTTGCGGATGCGCCATCCGGGCGGCCACCACCTCGGCGGGGCCGGAGCAAATCCCCCTTTGCGGCCCCTGAGCTGGTGGGCACACCTGACGTGAGGGGCTTGAAACCGACCCGAAAACACCCATATAGCGTCGTGGAGGGCCAAAGCCCGCAGACATATCGGAAAGGAGATAGACCGTGGCAAATTTGACGCGATACAGCCCCTTCGATGAGGCGTTTGACGATCTTTTCAAAGGCTTTTTTGTTCGTCCGGTGGCATTTGATGAGAAGACCCAGCCGCAGGTGGGTATCCGCATGGACGTGACTGAAAGTGACAAGGCATACCTAGTGCACGCCGACATACCGGGAGTGAAAAAGGAAGACATCCAGATCACCATTGATGGCAACCAGGTCTCGATCAGTGCCGAGGCAAGATACCACCGTGAACAGAAAGACGGCGAGAAAGTGCTCAGGTCAGAGCGCAGCTACGGCAAGGCCTACCGTGCGTTTAGCTTGGCGCAGGACGTTGATGAGTCCAATGCCGAAGCGAAATACGTCGACGGTGTGCTCGAGTTAACGCTGCCCAAGAAAGCGGCTAGTTCGACCAAGCGTTTGTCGGTCCAGTAACCGGAACTGACGTAAGAACGGCGTACTCCAGAGGGGGCGGCCAAGGGCCGCCCTTTTTGTTTTGCGGCGGCACTACCTGCGGTGTCGGGTAGAATCGGCCGATTAGCCGCTTTGCATCTTGTTTAGTCCAATCTCATGACAATTTCCGCGATCGACGCCCGCAAGAAGGCCAAGATTCTTGCCGAGGCACTGCCTTACATCCGCCGCTTTCACGGCAAGACCATCGTCGTCAAATACGGCGGTAATGCCATGACTGATGAGCGTTTGAAGCATTCGTTTGCGCGCGACATCGTATTGCTGAAGCTGGTTGGCCTGAACCCGGTAGTGGTTCATGGTGGTGGGCCGCAAATAGACCAGATGCTTGGGCGAGTCGGCAAGAAGGGTGAGTTCATCCAGGGCATGCGGGTTACCGATCGCGAAACGATGGATGTCGTTGAAATGGTGCTGGGCGGACTGGTCAACAAGGAAATTGCCAATCTGATCAATCAAGCCGGTGGGCGCGCCATTGGTTTGACCGGCAAGGATGGCGCCTTTATTCGCGCTCGTAAGTTGCGGGTGTCGAATCAGGAACAAGTCGGTGCAATGCTCGATATCGGTCAGGTCGGCGAGATCGAAGCGATTGATCCGGAGGTTATCGCCCTGCTCGAGAGCCGTGAGTTCATCCCCGTGGTCGCCCCGATCGGTGTTGGCCCGGAAGGTGACGCTTACAACATCAATGCCGATTTGGTTGCCAGCAAGCTGGCAGTGGTGCTGCGGGCCGAAAAGTTGATTCTCCTCACCAACACGCCGGGGGTGCTGGACAAGGGCGGCCAATTACTGACCGGACTGGCGCCACGAGAGGTCGACGCGCTGGTGAGTGACGGGATTGTGCACGGTGGCATGCTGCCGAAAATTGCCGCTGCCCTTGATGCGGCCAGGAGTGGTGTCAATGCCGTGCATATCATCGACGGCCGGGTGGAGAACGCGGTACTGCTGGAGGTTCTCACCGATGAGGGTGTTGGTACGCTGATTCGTAGCCACTGACGTTTGCGCGGCGCTGCGCCACGTCGGTTCGGCGAACGCGGCCGCGATCAAGTTGGTAGCCGTTGTATTTCTCGTCGGGGCTTTGTCGGTTGCATTGGAGTAACTTGAATCGTGCCGCGTTTTCGCAAAACCTGGATCTTCGATCTGGACAACACTCTGCACGATGCCCAGCCGCACATCTTTCCGCATATGAATCGTGCCATGACGGACTATGTGCAAGCTCATCTTGGAGTTGATCGCGCCGAAGCAAACCGGGTGCGAGTCGACTATTGGCGGCGCTATGGAGCTACTTTGGTTGGTTTGATGCGGCATCATGATGTTGACCCGACCCATTTTCTTTATGAGACGCACGATTTCCCGGAGCTCGAAAAGATGGTGGTGGCGAGGCGCGAACTGCGCTGGACGTTGAGGCGGTTGCCGGGCCGCAAAATCGTGTTTTCGAATTCCCCGATTCAATATTCACGGGCGGTGCTCGATATTCTGGGAATCGATGACATGTTCGATGATCTGTTTTGTATAGAGCGTGCCAATTACCGGCCCAAGCCCAATACCAGTGGTTTCTTGCGGCTCCTGAGCGATCACAGGCTGCACCCAAAGCGATGCGTGATGGTAGAGGACAGCCTAGAGAATCTTCGCACGGCAAAGCGGCTTGGTATGGGCACGGTTTGGATTGATCCGACGCCACGATCGCCGACGTGGGTCGACGTCAGTATCCGGCACCTGCGCAGTTTGCCTCGTTGCTTGGCCAAGCTCGCCTAGCCGCTCCTCGTCGAGACAAGACCATGCATGTCGCATCAGGGGCTTATGGAGGCTGCGACGTGATAAAGTGCGGAATGCCAGCGGATGGGCGACGTGGCCTTGCCCCTGATTCTGGTCCACTGATCCAGAAAGTAAGACCGGTACCAGTACAGAGAAATTGATGGCAGCCAGATCCGGAGAGCGCAAGCTGCAGATTCTGCAGACACTGGCGGCGATGCTGGAAAACCCACGCGGGGAGAAAATTACCACCGCGGCCTTGGCCGCACGGCTGTCAGTGTCCGAAGCGGCCCTATATCGTCATTTCGCCAGCAAGGCGCAGATGTTCGAGGGCCTCATCGATTTCATCGAGCAAACGCTGTTTGGCTTGGTCAACAAGATTTCTGCGGAAGAGCAAAGCGGGCGCAAACAGCTCGAAGCGATCATCTCGATGTTACTGGGATTCGCTCAGAAGAATCCGGGTATGACCCGGGTGTTGATTGGTGATGCCCTGGTTAACGAGGATGAGCGGCTGCAGGCGCGCATCAATCAACTGCACGACCGGCTCGAGTCGACTTTGAAGCAGTCATTGCGGTTTGCCATGACCGAAAAAGAAATTGATGAAAACACTGAAGTGGACGCGAAGGCGAACTTACTGCTCGCTTTCGTAGTGGGGCGCTGGCACCGCTTTGCCAAAAGCGGCTTTAACCGTGACCCGATGCAATATTGGCCGGCGCATTCGCGCGAGCTGATCTGATCCGGGGCACCTCGGCATGATGAAAGCTTTTGCCCTGTTGGTTCTCGCTCTCGTGTTGAATGGCTGCGGAACCAGCGACGAGGACTATCAGGTCGCGGTGCTTGGCACTTGGGGCTCGCGCGAGGTAGGGCAGGACGACGTGATCGTCGAGACGCAGATGACGTTCTTGCCCGGAGGACGCGTCAACTGGAATGGCGAATTACGTCTGCCGGTTCCGCCCACTTTTTATGTTCCTCGCGGGGTCAGCCACGAAGTGAAGAACGGCCGGTTGATTTTCTATTTCACCGCCAGTGGTGCCTGGTTAGTGCGCGACGGTTATTTACATACCCAGGTCGAGTCCTCGACGCTGCCAAGCATGATGCCGGTTGGTTTTTCCAGTGCTTGGAAGCTCAAGGAGGTCAGCGACAAGGAACTGGTCTACATGTCGGCGGCCAATGGTCGCACCCGTGTCGAGCGCCGCCGTGACTGACGGCGCAATGGGCGGTGCGAGAAGGCGGTCTGGAACCGCCTAGTCGGCCTCGCAGGAAGTCGCGACCGAAGGACGCTGCTCAGATTGGCCGCCGGCGCACACCGGGCAAGCAGGGTCTTTTCTGAGGCGCACACTCCGCCATTGCATCGTCAGGGCATCGAGCATCAGCAACTTGCCGTTGAGTGTTTTGCCGCTCCCCGCGAGCACTTTTAGAGCTTCCGCTGCTTGTGTCGAGCCGATAATGCCGACCAGTGGCGCGAACACACCCATTACCGCACAGCGCATTTCCTCGTGGTCGTCGCTCTCCGGAAACAGGCAGTGATAACAGGCGCTGGCGCGATCACGCAGGTCGAATACAGTAATCTGCCCATCGAAACGAATCGCCGCACCGGAAACCAGTGGCTTGGCAAAGCGCACACAGGCTCGATTAATTGCATGGCGGGTGGTGAAATTATCGGTCGCGTCGATGACCAGATCGGCTGACTCGACTAAGTTCTCAAGCGATGTGCCTGCGACTCGCTCCGCTACGATCTCGACAGCGGTTTCGGGATTAATGCGTGCCAGCGTGTCTCTTGCCGACTCGACCTTCTTGCGTCCAACTGAATCCGTAAAGTGCACGATCTGACGCTGAAGATTGGTGAGATCGACCAAATCAGGGTCGCAGATGGTGAGTTTGCCGACGCCACTGGCCGCCAGATAAAGGCTGGCCGGTGCCCCGAGCCCGCCGGCGCCGACCAAGAGCACGTGTGAAGAGAGCAGCTTGTTTTGACCGTCGATCCCAATTTCGGGAAGAAGGATGTGACGGCTGTAACGGAGGAGCTGGTTATCATCCATGTCTAACAACCCGCCCACGGTGATTGGCTGTGGTTGTAACGGAACAAATCGCTTTAAGCAGCTGAACGGGCGCCGTCAGTGGCGCCCGTGCCCATCAGGACGGATCTCCGGGCTGATTACTGCCGATGATCTGCAGACCCTTGAGCAGATTCAGCGCTTGAGACAATTGATAGTCATTTTCGTCGACCACGTCGACCGCTTCATCGTCAGCAGCGGCCCCCGGCTCTGGCGGCGAGATCGTCTTATCGGGCTCGCCGATCTGGCTGCCTTGACCGTTTTCAAGGCGGTTCCGCAGATCAGCCTCCCTTACCTGGATACCGGCTTTCCCCCCCGTAACAGTGGCGTCTTCCACCACGATGTCCGGAGTAATGCCCTTGGCCTGTATTGAACGGCCATTTGGCGTGTAATAACGCGCTGTGGTGAGCTTGATCGCCGTGCCGTTCCCGATCGGCAGAATGGTCTGAACCGAGCCTTTGCCGAAGGTTTGTGTACCCATCACAATTGCCCGCTTGTGGTCCTGCAGCGCACCGGCGACGATCTCGGAGGCCGAGGCCGAACCGCCGTTGACCAGCACCACCATTGGCAAGGTCTTGACCTGCTTTGGCAGGTTAGCGAGATAGTCGCCCCTGACGCCGCGCGCGTAATACTCGGGCCGCGCGTACAGGCGCATGCGCGCATCGCTGGTCCGGCCTTCGGTGTAAACCACCAACTTGTCCTTCGGCAGGAAGGCGGCCGACACCGAAACTGCAGAGTTGAGCAAACCACCAGGGTCATTGCGCAAATCCAGTATCAGGCCTTTCATCGGTCCCGTGTTCTCCTCGAAGCGCTTCTGAATCGCTTCACCCAGTTTCTCCCCGGTGTGCTCCTGGAACTGGGTTACCCGGAAGTATGCATAACCGGGCTCGAGCAATTTCGATTTGACACTCTGAATCTGAATGATCGCCCGGGTGATCGTCACCACCTTGGGTTCCGGTTCGCCTTTGCGGACATAGGTCAGCGTAATCTGCGTATCTGGCTTGCCGCGCATTAATTTGACCGCTTCGTTCAACGTCATGCCCTTCACGTTGGTCTCGTCGAGCTTGATGATCAGGTCGCCAGCTTTGAGTCCGGCTTTCCAGGCAGGCGTATCTTCAATGGGAGCGACGACTTTGACGAAGCCATCCTCCATACTTACTTCGATACCGAGGCCGCCGAACTCGCCTTGGGTGCCGACTTGTAATTCCTTGAATGCCTCTTCGTCGAGATAAGCCGAGTGGGGGTCGAGACCGGACAGCATGCCATTGATGGCCTCGTAGATCAGTTTCTTGTCGTCTACCGGCTCGACGTAGTCGTTCTTGATCCGGCCGAACACCTCAGTGAATGCGCGCAACTCATCGATCGGCAACGGGCCGGCGGCGCGGTCTGCGACCGCCGAAAAATTAAGACTGATCAGCACGCCGGCGACGACACCGAGCAGGATCAGTCCGAATTGACGAAACTTGCTACGCATCTTGTGCTCCTCAACGGATGGCTCAAGCGCTGCCATCCAAGATCTGAAAATCATGACGGGGTGCTACCCCGCCTAGAACGAGCTCCAGCTTTGAAGGGGATGCCAAAAATGGCCTTCAACGCGCTGAAACAACGAATCTGCCAGTGAACACCCTTCCGGCCGCGAGATCACTTCAGCCGGACCCAGGGAAGCGGGTCAAATGGCTTGCCGTTGCGACGAAGCTCAAAGTATAAACCGGATTCAACGTTTCCCCCGCTGTTGCCAACCGCGGCAATCGTGTCCCCGGCGCTCAACTGGTCCCCAACCCGCCTCAGCAGCGCCTCGTTGTTTCCGTACAGGCTCATGTAGCCGCCGCCATGGTCGAGGATCAGCAAATTGCCGAAGCCACGCAACCAGTCTGCATATACCACTTGTCCGGGCGCGATAGCCCTTACCCTATCGCCCTCATTGGCAGCAATAAACAGACCTTTCCAGGACAGCCCGGAGTCCTCTCTTGGGCGACCAAAGCGGTTGGTAAGTTCCCCGATAACTGGCAGTCGCAGTCGACCTTTGAGCTTGGCGAACGCCGAGTTATTTAAGCTGGCGTCTGGAAGTGCTTGATTTTTAAGCCTGGCTTTTCTGCGCCGCTCGGCTTCCTCGGCCAGCTTTTTGATCAGCTCGCTCAGACGCTGTTCGTCGCGCCTGAGTTTGGAGATCTCGTTGCGTTGCCGAGCGATATCATCGGACGCTTTGCTCAGAACCGTTTGGCGTACCCCTTTTTGCTTCTCGAGAGCTGTCTTTTGCCGCGCTTCCTCGCGCTCCAGTTGAGCAAGACGCTCGCTTTGGGTGCGAACCTGGTCGGTCAGGCGGCTGACCTCGGCGAGGTTAGCTCGTAACTTGCTGATCAGTTCAGCCCGAGCCCGCGAAACATAACCAAAATAGTGCAGTTGTCTGGCTGTTTCATTAGCACTTTGGCGGTTGAGCAAAAGTCGCAGTGATTCGGGTTCGCCGGCAAGGTATTGGCGATGAATCAACCGTGCCAGTGACTGGCGTTCGTTTCCAATGCGCGAGTTCAGTTCTCGAGTCTGTTCTTGTAACGTTTTGATTTTCTCATTGATGCTTTTGCGTTCGTTAGCCAGTTCATAGAGGCGGCGGTTTGCCTTGCTGATTGCCCGCTCGGAGTCACGTAACGCGTCGGCCGCCTCCGATCGAGTGGTTTCTGACCTTTCGAGTTCCTTTTGGAGTGACTCAATTCTGCCGCGTAGTTCCTTCAGCTCCTGCTTTTGCTGTGTTTGTGCCGGGACTGGGCTGCCGGCATACGCCAACATGAGCAGCACAGCGTAACCGCAGCGGCGCACGCAAGCCGAAATCCGGTGGTCGGGCCAATTGTTAGGCACTTGCCTTCGATTGTGCTGCTACGGCAGCTGCCGCCTGCTTTGCCTTTTCCGGGTCACCCAGGTAATAGCTACGAATCGGTTTGAGGTCGTCTTCGAGTTCGTAGACCAGCGGGATGCCGGTCGGGATGTTGAGCTTCACGATNNTTCTGATACATGATCAATATGTTTGATCAGCGCACGCAGCGAATTACCATGGGCGACAATCAAAATGCGTTGACCCGCTGCAACCCGCGGGGCAATGCTCCCATTCCAATAGGGAAGAAAGCGCTCAACAGTATCTTTCAGGCACTCGGTCAGGGGCAGTTCGTCGCGCGCGACGTCGCCGTAGCGGGCGTCATTGACAGGATTGCGCGGGTCAGATGCCTGAAGCGCGGGCGGCGGAGTGTCATAGCTGCGACGCCAGATCAGTATCTGTTCGTCTCCGTATTTTTTCGCCGTTTCGCTTTTATTCAGACCCTGTAAGGCCCCGTAGTGGCGCTCGTTGAGCCGCCATGACAATTGTTGCGAAAGCCACATTCTGTCGAGCTCGTCGAGCACGATCCACATGGTGCGAATCGCGCGCTTGAGCACGGATCCGAAAACGACGTCAAAGTCGAGGCCAGCCTCTTTGATCAGCCGGCCCGCCCGCGACCGAGTAGCGAAAGCTCGAGTGGCGCAGACTGTAGAGAAGCCCCTCGATTTGCGATCGTGCCTCTTCGGCNNGGTCCCGCGTTCAGTGAGGTCGACATCGGTCCAGCCGGTGAAACGGTTTTCCTTGTTCCAGGTGCTCTCGCCGTGACGTAACAACACAATTTTCTTCATCAGCCTGTTCCATCTATCGCAGTTTGTCGAAGTCTCAGCCGGTCGGAAAGGCCGCCGCTTGAAACAGCGATCGCGGTGCACGGCAAGTGCGTCTTCCCCGCGCAAATTGTCGATGTAACCCGTAAGCCTGTGGGCGGATTGTGCAGACCGACGCCAGTCACCCAGACTGACAGCGATTTAGCGTGTCCAGGCTCACACATCGTACCGCTCAGCGTTCGGTCGAGCCATCGATTTAATATTATCGCGGAGATTCACGGCCACGAACCATCTTTACTACCGGCAGAGACTTACGTGCCGCTTCTTGGCCATGTGCGCTTCACCTGACGTGGCTTTGGGCAGGTTGGTGCAACCAGCATGACCTATTTGACCCGATTGCTCGTGATGTTCTGCGCGGCAAAGCGCCGTTCGCTGGTGCATGGTTCATTGTGCACGCGGCAGAGCAGCTGGCAGCAGATGAGGTGGTGTTGACGCCGCTGGTAGAATACGCGGCCTGACGCAACATGATTCGGGCAAGAGCGCAAGGAACAGCAGTGAGCATCGGAGAATTCGTTTCAGACAACATCTGGCTGGTAGCGATCGCAGTGATCAGCGGTGGTTACGTCGTCTGGCCATGGATATCAAAGGGTACCAGTGGTGTGCGAGAGGTTGGCCCGATGGAAGCGGTGCAGTTGATGAATCGTAATGATGCCGTGGTGCTGGACGTTCGCGAAGAGGGGGAGTTCAGCGGCGGACATATCTCCGGTTCCAAGCATGTTCCGCTCGGATCGTTGGAACAACGCAGTGGAGAGCTGAAAAAATTTGCAAAAAAACCCGTTGTCGTAGTCTGTGCCAGCGGAGCGCGATCCCGCTCGGCTTGTTCGACATTGAAAAAGCTTGGCTTTGATAACGTATCCCTGCTTGCCGGCGGCATTGGCGCATGGCGCCAGGCAAGTCTTCCGGTAGAGAAATCGTAATCACGATGCAGCAGAGTTCATTAGTCGAAAGTGCTGCCCCGGCAGTTGTGATGTATTGCACGGCGTACTGTCCTTTTTGTCGGATGGCGGATCAACTGCTCAGCAAGAAGGGTGTTACCGAGGTCGAGCGCATCCGGGTTGACGTCGATCCCGGGCGGCGCGGCGAGATGGTCGAGCGAGTGGGCCGCACGAGCGTGCCGCAGATATTCATCGGCACAATTCATGTCGGCGGTTATGATGAGCTATCGTTGCTGGAGAGAGCAGGCAAGCTCGACGCTTTGCTGCAGCTCGGCTGAGATGATCCGGGTAACTGGACAACATCCATAAGGAAATGCAATGAGTGAGCAGGAGCAGAAGAGTCAGGCGATCTTCTCCATAGAGAAACTCTATGTTAAGGACTTGTCGCTCGAAGTGCCGGGAGCGCCGCAGATTTATCGTGAGCGCGAAGCGCCAAAAATCGATGTGTCGATGAACAATGCTGGCGAGGCGATTGGCGATGGCTATTACGAAGTCGTGATCAATATTACAGTTACGGCCAAGCTCAGCGAAAAGACAGTGTTTCTGGTTGAAATTGCATATGGTGGTGTGTTCCAGATTCGCAATGTTGCCGACTCCGAGATCGAGATGGTTTTAGGCGTAACCTGCCCGAACATTCTGTTTCCTTATTTGCGTGAGGTCGTTTCGGATACGGTATCGCGCGCCGGATTCCCACCAGTCATTCTGCACCCCATGAATTTCGAAGCTATTTACCAGGCACGTAAACAAACTGGCAACGCGCAGGCCGGTGCCGGTTCGACAACGCATTGATACCCATGCGTCGGTTTGTTGTGCTCATGATTGGCGCGACCGCGTTGAGTGTTAGTGCCGCGACGCGAGCAATTGAGTTCATGTCGGTAGCGGACGAGATTGCCGTGCTGCATGACGCGCCTTCAACGCAATCGAACAAGCGCCTGATTCTTACGCGTGGTTATCCGGTAGAACTCATCATCGCCACCGGAAACTGGGTTCGGGTGCGAGACGAGGGTGGCACCTTTGCATGGATCGAGTCCAAGCGCCTCGACGATAAACGCACCGTTATGGTCTCGGAGGCATTGGTCGAAGCACACGATTCGCCCGGACAGTCTGCCCCCGTTGTTTTCAGGGCCGAGAAGGGCGTGATTCTCGATTTCCTTGAATTGGCAGGGGGCTGGGCCAAGGTGCGCCACCGCAGTGGAGTTACCGGCTTCATCCTGCTGCGTCATCTTTGGGGCGTATGAAGCTGGCGATTATCGGTGCGGGGGCGTGGGGCACGGCGCTCGCCGTGACGCTATCGGCTAATTATCGTGTTTCTCTGTGGAGCCGTAGCGGCAGCCACGCAGCCGCTTTGCGTCGTGATGACGAAAACAAACGCTATTTGCCTGGCGTGCGGTTGGGTCAGGCGATCCAGGTGGTCGAGGAGATAGATTCAGCACTGCACTCTGCCGGACTGGTATTGTTTGCCGTTCCGACTGCCGGTCTGCGCGCCGCGTTGCGCGCCGCGCGCGCGTTCATGGGTGACGCAGGGGGCGTCTGGGCTTGCAAAGGTTTTGAGCCAGGTACCGGCAAATTGCCCCATGAAGTGGCCGCCGAGGAGTTGTCATTAGAAACCCGGCGCGGCGTTTTGTCCGGCCCCAGTTTTGCGGACGATGTGGCGCGCGGGTTGCCAACAGCGGTGACGTTAGCGTCGCTCGAGGATGCCTTCGCCGTAGAGACGGCGCGGCAGCTGCACACTGGCCGTTTGCGGGTTTATTCGAGCACGGACTTGGTTGGCGTCGAGGTCGGTGGGGCGGTCAAAAACGTGATCGCAATCGCCGCCGGGATTTGTGACGGGCTGCGTCTCGGGGACAGCGCGCGCGCCGCGTTGGTGACGCGTGGTTTGGCCGAGATTACGCGGCTGGGCGTCAAACTCGGAGGCCGCATGGAGACCTTTATGGGGCTTTCGGGGCTGGGTGACTTAACCCTGACTTGCGTTGGTGACCTCTCGCGTAACCGGCGCGTCGGACTCGCACTTGCCACGGGGAAGCCGCTTGACCAAATTCTCTCGGACCTCGGGCATGTGGCAGAAGGCGTTCACACGGCCAAAGAGGTGCTTGGCTTGGCGGGCGAGCTCGGCGTGGAAATGCCAATCACTTCGGCGGTCGTTGATGTGCTGGGCGGCTCCGTTTCTGCCGCCGAGGCGGTCGAGGCGTTGCTCAATCGCGATCCGAAGCCCGAAAGCATCGCTGGCTCCCGATCTGCAGACCGCTAAAAAGCGCGCCGGCAAGGGGCTGAAAGCGGGTGCCCACTAACCCGCCCCGTCAAAGTCGGCTTGTCGCCATGCTTCATAGATAGCGATTGCCACGGCATTTGACAGATTCAGGCTTCGTTGCTGCGGCACCATCGGCAGCTTTAGCCGGTGCCCGGGGACGAAATCGCCGATCATCGCTGCGGGTAGTCCGCGTGTCTCCGGCCCGAATACCAGTGCATCCCCAGCCTGAAAACGGAACTGGCAGTACATACGGTTTGCTTTGGTGGTAAACGCGATGGCGCGTTTTACCGGGTGCGACTGTCGCCATTGGGCCCAGCTCCGATACCGGGACACTGCCACGACTTCGCCATAATCGAGACCGGCGCGGCGCAAGGTACGGCTGTCGAGGTGAAAGCCGAGTGGCTCGATCAGATGAAGCCGGCAGCTGGTATTGGCGCACAGTCGCATGATGTTGCCTGTGTTGGGCGGTATTTCAGGCTCAAAGAGAACGATGTCGAACATGTGGCTGAGCTTGGAGCGGAGAGTTTAATCTTATAATCAGATAGGTGTGATAAATAGTTCAATTATTGCTTAATGTTCAGTTCTCACCTCATCTGAATACATGGGCAAACCTGAAAAAATCCGCCTTGGGGAGGTCTTGCTGCAGCAGGGGCAATTGTCCCAAGACCAACTCGATGCTGCACTCCTCGAGCAAAAGCGTAGCGGGCGCAAACTCGGGCGTGTCCTCATGGATAGTGGTTATCTGACCGAAGAGCAAATCGCGGATGCGCTCGCCCGCCAGCTTCAGATTCCATTCATCGATCTGCGGCGCTTCAATATCAAGCCGGAACTCGCGACGCGATTGCCTGAGACCCTGGCGCGTCGCTTTCGTGCGCTCGTGCTCGATGAGGGCACCTCTGGCTATCGGATCGGTTTTGCTGATCCGACCGATCTGTTTGCCTATGACGAGATCGCACGACACCTCAAAAGGGATGTCCACGTGTGCGTCGTTGCCGAGTCGTTGTTGTTGCAGGCGATCGACCGCATTTACCGGCGAACCCAGGAGATCACCGGTTTGGCCGAAGAACTCGGTGCCGAACTCGGCGAATCAATCATCGATCTGGGTGGTATCGGGACTTCACCGGGTACGGATGACGCCCCGGTGGTCAAACTTCTGCAGTCCGTGTTCGAGGACGCTGTCGGTGTGCGCGCGTCGGATATTCACATCGAGCCGCAGGAACAGAATCTCCAGATCCGCTTTCGCATCGATGGTGTTCTGCATGTTCAGACGCAGGCTGATTTGAAGATTGCCCCAGCTTTGGTTTTGCGACTCAAGCTGATGTCCGGCCTCGATATCTCCGAAAAACGATTGCCGCAAGACGGTCGTTTCAATGTCAAGGTTCGAGGCAACAAGATCGACGTCCGTATCTCGACGATGCCAACGCAATTTGGCGAGTCCGTTGTCATGCGCCTGCTCAATCAGTCTACAGGTGTACTGAAACTAGACGCGATTGGGCTACCCCCTGGGTTGTTGGACAGGTTGCGCAAGTTGACGCGTCGGCCGAGTGGCATGATTCTGGTCACTGGGCCCACTGGCAGCGGTAAAACGACGACGCTCTACTCCATTCTCCAGGCGCTCAACACAGACGAACGAAAAATCATCACCGTGGAAGATCCGGTTGAATACCGCTTGCCGGGCATCAACCAGGTCCAGGTACACGACAAGATCGACCTAAGTTTCTCCAGGGTGCTCAGGACCGCGCTTCGGCAAGACCCCGACGTCATTTTGGTTGGAGAAATGCGCGACCGCAGCACCGTGGAAACCGGTTTGCGTGCCGCCATGACGGGACATTTGGTCTTATCCACGTTGCACACCAACGATTCCGTCAGTTCTCCTATTCGCTTGCTCGATATGGGTGCGCCCGCCTACATGGTGGCCATGTCCCTGCAAGTGGTGATTGCACAACGCCTCGTGCGTATTGTGTGCGATGGATGCGGCGATGCCTACAGTCCAAGCGCGCAGGAGCAGGCCTGGCTTGAGCATTACGGTAGATCCGTTGTTAAAGGCCAACTGCGTAAGGGCAGTGGCTGCACGCGATGCAACGGTACGGGTTATCTTGGCCGCAGTGGCGTGTACGAGATACTGGAAATGACTCCGCCATTGGTGAACGCGGCCAGCCATGGCAACCCGGCTGACTTCGTCGCTATTGCCAGCGAGCAGATCGAGGGCGAAACGCTAGTGGACCATGCCCTCGATTTGGTACTTGCAGGACGCACCACGATCGACGAGGCAACGCGCATTAGTTCCCAGGTCGAAGACTGATGGCCTACTTCGCCTATAAGGGCCGCAACGCGACTGGTGTTTTGGTAGAGGGGGTGCTGGAGGCGCCGGACAGTGGCGCCGCGGCAACACAACTGTACTCGAACGGTGTTACCCCGGTCGACATCGGGGAAACGCATACCCCTTCCGACACCGGCAGTGATGGTTTTCTTGCGCGGCTGACCCGCCGCAAGATTCGAACGGAAGATTTGCTGTTGTTCAGTCGGCAAATGTACACGTTGCTCAAAGCAGGCGTGCCGATCATGCGAGCGCTCGGCAGTCTGCAGGATTCAACGACCAATCCGGCATTCAGACGTACTCTTCAGTCGATTCGTGAAAGCCTCGATGCGGGCACACCTTTGTCAAGTTCGATGAGTAACCAGGGTGGCGTATTTTCACGATTCTATGTGGCGATGGTCTACGTCGGCGAAACGACGGGCATGCTCGAACAAGTCTTTCTGCGCATGTTTTATCACCTCGATTTCCAGCAGTTCATGCGTGCCCAGGTGCGCTCGGCATTGCGCTACCCGTTGTTTGTCATTGCCACCATGTTAATTGCCCTTGCCATCGTCAATATCTGGGTCATACCCGCTTTCGCCCGGGTGTATGCTGGATTCGGAGCCGAGCTGCCGTGGGTCACTCGCGTGCTGATTTCCTTCTCCAATTTCGTGGTCAGTGCGTGGTGGATGATTGGACTGGCACTGGTTTTTGTCGGGGTTGTCTTTCAAATGTGGACGCGTACCACGTCGGGTCGGCTGGCGTGGGATCGCGCCAAGCTGCGCATCCCCGTGGCGGGAAAAATCGTTCTCAAGGCGTCGCTGGCCAGATTCGCGCGCAGCCTGTCAGTTGCGATCCGCAGCGGGGTGCCGATTGTGCAGGCGCTGACACTGGTATCGCAGACGGTGGGCAACGGCTTTGTGGCGTCACAGATCGAAAGAATGCGCACTGGTGTTGAGCGTGGGGAAAGCGTGCTTCGTACCGCGGCAAACACCAGCGTGTTCACGCCGGTAGTATTGCAAATGATTATGGTCGGCGAAGAATCGGGTGCGCTTGATGACATGATGGAGGAAATCGCTGACATGTATCAGCGTGACGTCGAGTATGAGCTCAAGACGCTCGGGGCGCAGATTGAACCGCTCCTGATTCTGCTTCTCGGCTTACTGGTACTGGTTTTGGCACTCGGGGTCTTCTTGCCGGTCTGGGATCTTGGGACAGCAGCAACTGGCAAATGACACGATGGGAAACCAATCACGACGCGCTACCTGTCAAAATGACGCAGCGGGTCATAACGGTGCCGAATATCGGCATCCGTGGGAAAGACAGGTTGAGTTTATCGACGTTGCGATCAACGCAACGGATGCCCGGCATTTTGAACACGCCCCTAGTGAACGTGTCCAGGCGGGGGCATGGCGCCCCGCGGAGTTGCGCGACCGCGGATATCGGCGGTGGCAAACGCGGACCGCGACGGCCGACGGCGACAACGATCATGGTGTTGCGTGCACCGAGAGAGCGAATCGCGTCACAGCCAGTTTTGCAATAGGCCTCCTTTTGGTTGGCATGATCGGTGCGGTTGTTAAGAGAATTGTCCGGTCGGCCGATACCACGGGCGTAGCGGGTGTTGAATGAGAAACCAGGGTGCGGGCATTACTTTCATCGAGTTGGTTGACACGCTCTGTGGCGGTTATCCAAAAGCCAATGCAAGCGGCCTTTTTAGGGCGGGGCAATTGGGCCCAACCGAGGAACGGGTTCAGTACCGTCAGCTGCTGAGCCTCGGCGACGGGGCCTCGAACTAGTGGTTTGTACTTCTATCTTTTGGAGAGACAGCAATGGAACAGCGCGGCTTTACGTTGATTGAACTGGTAGTGGTGATCGTCATACTCGGCATTCTGGCGGCGACCGCGTTACCGAAATTCATCGATCTCTCAGACAGTGCTCGTGCCGCTGCGGTGAACGGTGTCGCCGCCGCCGCAACGTCGGGGTTCGCGATCAACTATGCCGCGCGCAAGACCAATGCGCCGGGTAATGTCGCGATCGGCATGGCCGACCCTTGTACCAGCGATACCCTTGGTTCGGTCATGACTGGCGGTTTCCCGAGAGAGTATCGTCTGGATGGCGCGCCGGGCAGTCAGAATTGCAGCTTGGCGAACGCAGATGGCTTAACCGGTGTTTGCACGATTCAGGNNCAGGTCAGCTACATCTGCGCGCAGTAATTTCGCCGGCTAACCTCAACTTGTATGACGGGCCCATGCCGGCAACGGTGTGGGCCGTTTTGTTTGGTAAACGGTAACGCGGATGATTGCTCGGGCGAGTAGGTCGATAGCACGCGGATTCACCCTTGTCGAGCTGACTGTCGTCCTCATCATTGTCGGTGTCCTTGCCGTCGTGGTCGTGGCGAAGTTGACTGACGTTAACAGCTTCGAGGTTCAGGGCTTTTTTGATTCGACCAAGGCAACAGTCCGTTTCGCACAAAAACTCGCAGTGGCCCAGCGCACCAAGGTCGTAGTGGTGGTCACCGCTAACACTGTCAGCGTTTGCTATACCAATCCCGGTTGTGCCTCACCGGCGATCGATCTGGCTACTGGGCAGGCCATGTTGCTGACGGCGCCGGCTGGCGTGTCGCTGACGGGACCGGCATCGGTGAGTTTTGACGGCTTGGGGCGTGCTAGCCCGGGCGGCACCATTTCAGTCAACGCCGGCGGTATCGCGCGTACTCTGGTGATTGAACAGGACACCGGCTATGTACACGAGTAGGCGGGCGCGAAGCGGGACCTGCGTTCAGCAGCGCGGTATCACGATGATTGAGCTGGTCATGTTTATCGTCGTAGTTGGCCTTGCGGTTGCCGGCATCCTGCTGGTGTATGCCAATACCATTAGGTACAGTGCCGACCCGGTGATTCGCAAGCAGATGCTCTCCATTGCCGAAGCGATGCTCGAAGAAACCGTGTTGATGCCATTCACATTTTGTGATCCAGACGATGCCAATGCCGCTGCAGCGGGCGCGGCATTGGTGGGAGCTGCAGATTGTGCCAACGCCGTCGAGGCGATCGGTCCAGAGCCGGGAGAAGCGCGTTACGCCCCGGCCCGCCCTTTTGATAACGCTAATGACTATGCGGGGTTTGATACGACATCAGCGGTGCCTGCCGGCATCGCCGATATTTCCGGCACAGTGATCAGCAGCTTGTCGCATTACAGCGCGCGGGTATCGGCCCGTGCGCAAGCACTTGGTCCCGACGGTTCGGTTATCGCCGAGTCTGATGGCAACGGTGCACCGCAAGTTCTGCTCGTTACAGTAACGGTGACCGCGCCCGACGGAGACAGTGTCTCCTTGAGTGGCTACCGCACGAGATATGCACCCAATGCAGTGCCGTAACAGTGTAACTGGTAAACCTTGGCATGCGCTGAGCAACCCGGCGGTACAGGCGGGTTTCACGCTGGCCGAAGCGGTGATTGTCATTGCTGTTCTCGGGATCATTTCGGCTGCGGCAGCGGTGTTTATCCGCGGCCCTATTGCAGCTTATTTCGATGTTGCGCGCCGCGCCGAGATGGTCGATACGGCAGATACGGCACTGCGCCGCATCGCGCGCGACCTGCAGCGTGCGCTTCCCAACAGCGTCCGTGTCACCGGTGCATGCAGCGGGCAGACAAGCTGTTATCTCGAGTATATTCCGGTCGTCGCAGGCGGTCGTTACCGGGGCGAGTTGGATCAGTACGGCAATGGCGATCCGCTTGATTTCGCCGACAACCGTGACACGGCATTTGACCTGATCGGGCCGAACATTACTTTACCGGCAGCGACGCCATTGTGGCTGGTAGTACATAACCTCGGTATACCTGGTGCTGACGCGTATTCTGGAGATCACTCGGCTAGTGATGTGCGGCGACCTTATGCCGGAGCAGCTGCGAGTGTCGCCACTATCCGGTTTGATTCTGGCAACGCGCTGCCGTTCAAGTCACCAAGACGCCGTTTCCAGATAGTGTCCACGCCTGTGACTTACGCCTGTACACCGGCGTCTGACGGCGGCAAGTTGACTCGTCACAGCAACTACGGATTCACGGCAATGCAGCCGGTTCCAACCGGCGGCAGCTCCTCGTTGTTGGCGGGCAACGTAACCTCGTGCAGCTTTACTTATTTGACCGCGGAGGCGGCGCGCGGCGCCAGGCTGGTTTCGATTGCGCTGCAGCTCGGCCGTGAAGCCGAGCGAATGAGTTTGTTTCAACAGGTGCGTGTGTCCAATGTTCCCTAAACATGAACGCGGTGTTGGACTTGCTTCAGCGGTTTTTCTGCTGATGGTCATCGCTGGCCTGATTGCTTTCATGATGCGCATGTCAGCGTTGCAGCACTCAAGCTTTGCGCTCGATATCCAAGGCGCGCGCGCATTTCAGTCGGCACGGGCCGGCATCGAATGGGGAGTGTATCGCGCACTACGCGACGACAGCTGTGCAGGAAGCGTTTCCTTCGCGCTGAATGCCGACCTATCCGACTTCAGCGTCACTGTTCAGTGCGCTGAAACCCCGTATTCAGAAATGGATTCATCTGCAAAACGCCTTTATTCGATCATTGCGACGGCATGTAACAGGCCGACAGCGGGCGTTTGCCCGGGGGACCGGCATCCATATTACGTGGAACGCCAATTGCAGGTTCTTGTGGACAGTGTTGGCGTCCATGACGCAGCCACTCGGCGCCAGAGCCCCAACGCCAGAGCGACTTCTGGCCGTGTCGAGAATGCGACTGGCTTTCTGGACCTGCGGGAGAATTATTGAGGTGCTCACCGATCCATATTATTTATGGAAAACAATACTTTATTTAGGTTTTGTGGCCATTAACAAGTCTGACAAGTGTCCGAGATGATGCGCAAAGGGGCATCCGCGCGAGGTGCCATTGCTATTTGTTTCCACGGTGACCATGTGGACGTGGCGCAGATCGAGCGCAACGGCGGCCCGTTGCCGGTGCTCGAACTTTGCGCTTCCTTGCCGAGGGGGAACAATGAGGCGGACACTTTGGCTCGCCTCAGGCGGGAACTGCGCCTGTCACGCGTGCCTTGTGTGACGCTGATGCAACAAGGCGCATATCAGCTGCAGGTGATGGAAGCCCCGCAAGTGCCGGAAGCAGAACTGAGAGCGGCGGTACGCTGGCGGCTCGCAGACGTGCTCGACTACTCGCCCGACGCGGCGACCGTTGATGTGATATTGGTGCCGGCGGAACCGGGTTCGCTCTCGCGCGGCAGGTCGGTTTACGCGGTTGCGGCGCGGAACGAAATGATCGCCCAGCGCATGGCGGTCTTTTCCGATGCCAAGCTCTGCCTGAGGGCAATCGATATCCCGGAAATGGCGCAGCGTAATCTGGCAGCGATGTTTGAGACGCCTGGCAGAGCCCTGGTGATGCTGAGCCTGGCTGCTGAGCGTGGCCTGCTGACCTTTACTGCTGGCGCGAAGCTATATATGACCCGTTCGATTGACGTTGGTCTTTCCCAGTTGCAACGCGCTCACGGAGATCTTCGTGGCCAGCTGCTCGAGCGTGTCTTGCTCGAGGTACAAAGGTCGCTGGATCATTTCGACAGGCAGTTCAGTTACCTGCCGGTGAGTAAACTAGCACTTGCGCCAGTGCCTGAGGAAGTTGGCCTTCGGGCCCATTTGAGCGAAAGTTTATATCTCGACGTCGACGAGGCGCGTCTGGAAAACTGTCTGGACATTTCGCGCGTTCCCGAACTCGCCTCACGCAACAAGCAAGCCGATCAGTTTCTGACCATCGGCGCCGCACTTCGGGAAGACATCTCGGCGTGAGTCAGCAGATTAATCTTTACAACCCGACCTTCGAGCTCAAGAGTGACCTGCTATCGCTCTCGGGAGCAGCAGTTGTATGGGGTTTTGCCGTTGGCATCGTTGTACTGGTACTCGTGGCTATGGCGGCGCGCACCATCCACCTGGAGCAAACGTTGGCGCAGGTTGCTACTGAACGCGATGCTGCACGCGCGGAAATGACGCAGCGCGCGGCGCAACTGGCGGGTCGCAAATCTGCCTCTGATCTCGCTGCGGAAGTACAGCGACTGGAGGCGGCCTTGTCCGCCCGTCAAAAAGCGATGTCAGTCCTGCAAGAGGGGATGATCGGCAACACCAGCGGTTTTTCGGAACAGCTGAGTGCTTTCACGCGCCAGTCGTTCGACGGGCTATCGCTGACCCGTCTGCACATCGTAAATGCTGGCCGCGATTTCGTGCTCGAAGGCCGCGCAAGACATCCTGAGCTGGTGCCGGAGTATCTGCAGCGGCTCAATCGAGAGGAAGTGATGCGTGGCCATGCCTTCGCCGAGTTGGAGATGCGCCAGCCCAAATTATTGGACCAGCGTGCGCATGATCGCTATGTCGAGTTTAGGCTCGCAACACTGCCGCGGCGTCGGACAACTGCGGAGGACGCCCGATGAGACGTCACTGGCGTGAACTTGGACAACGTTTTGCTGGCTTGAAGAGGCGTGAGCGCGGCATCTTGCTTGTGGGCGGCGTGATTGTCGTTTTCTTGGTGGGATTTTCGCTGATCGATTCGTCTTTTTCGCGGCAACGCGTCTTGGCCGGGGACATTGATCAGCTACGAGCAGATACGGCGATAACGAAGCAACAGTCAGAGGTGATTGGGATTCAACTCGCCGAGGATTTGGATGTACAGGCACGAGCACGCATCGCGGAATTAACGAAGAAAACACGTGATATCGAAAAGCAGATGCGGAAATCGGGTGGTGGCCTCGTTCCGCCAGAGCGCATGGCGGAATTTCTGCAGAAAATCCTCGAACCCAACAAAGGCGTGCAGCTCGTGGGTCTGAAAACACTGCCTGTTTCACCTGTCCGTGGAGGCAAACAGGGCGATCAAGTCGCAAATGTTTACAAACACGGCGTCGAAATCTCGCTGCAGGGGAGATATCGGGATCTGTTGAAATCTCTGGAGCGGCTCGAAAAGCTTCCCTGGCAGATGTTGTGGTCCGAAGCGCGCATGGATGCGCGGGCTTATCCAGCTGTTCGCATCACTGTTACGGTATTTACGCTGTCATTGGACGAGGACTGGTTACTGGTGTGATGCGAATGGTCGCGTATTGCGGCGCTGTTTCGGCATTTGCACCAACAGGGGCTTCATTCGAGGCTTGCTGAAGCGAAAATTCTCAGCGCTGCGGTGGTGTTCGGGCGCAGATCCAGCCAGTGACCTGGTTGGCACCGGCGCCTTTCAGGACGCGCGCCAACTCGTTGAGCGTCGCTCCAGTGGTCATGACATCGTCTATTACAGCAACGCTTTTACCCCTCAGATTAGCCCGACAGCGGAAGACGCCGCGCACGTTTCTCGCTCGATCAGCCCATGGCAGCATTGTTTGCGAGATGCCGGCCGATATGCGCTGCGCGACATCAGGTGACAGCTGCAGGCCAAACTCGGCACAGGCATAACGCCCGATTTCCGTTGCTTGGTTGAAACCGCGTTCGCGCAGACGCGAGGGCGCAATAGGCATTGGCAACACCAAATCCGGGTACGGTTCCTGGTCAAGCCGCAATGCAAGGCGCAGGGCCAATACCCGTGCTGCGGCCAGATTGCGTCGATACTTCAGATCGGCCACTAGAAAATCGACCGGCGAGATGTAGTCGAGTCCGCTAATTACATGATCGTAATAAGGAGGGTGTCTCGTGCAGCGCCCGCAAGTGGACACGCCCGGTGTGGGTGCGGCGCAAACCGGACAGCGCGATCCATGTACAGCGGGAAGTTCAGCCGCGCAGCCCTCACACAGGCCGCAATCCTGTGCTGAACTGCCGCACAGCAGGCAGGCGCTCGGGGTAACGTGCCGCAACCAGTCTTTGAAATAACCGAACATACATTGAACGTTGCCGCAATCAGCGTTCAGGATTACTACTTGCGAAGTAGCGACATATAATACTTGTTATCAGCCTTACAAACCGGAGTTCAATTGTAATGAACACTGCTGATGTAATGAAAACTGCTGAAATATCCGCTGAACAGTCATCGCTCGAGTATGTGGCCACTCGGTGGACGACGTTAGCGGTGTTGGAATTATTTGAACAGCCATTTGGTGATCTTGTGTTTCGGGCTCAGCGGGTTCACAGAGCCCATTTCAAATCCAACACTGTCCAGTTGTCGACGTTGCTTTCAGTGAAGACCGGCGGTTGCCCGGAAGATTGCGGGTATTGTCCACAGGCGGCCCGATACCAGACTGGCGTCGATAGTGAAGCGTTGATGAGCGTTGACGAGGTGGTAGCTGCGGCGCGGGCGGCGAAAGACAGCGGCGCAACGCGTTTCTGCATGGGGGCGGCCTGGCGCGGGCCGAAACAACGTGATTTGCAGAAAGTGATCGAGATGGTCAAAGCGGTCAAGGCGTTGGGGCTAGAGACTTGTGCGACTCTCGGCATGCTCAAGGATGGGCAGGCTGAGCAGCTCAAGGCAGCCGGGCTTGATTATTACAACCACAACATTGATACCGGCGCGGAACACTACGAGTACATCGTGTCGACGCGCAAACAGGATGATCGCTACGCGACGTTGAACCGTGTTCGCGAGGCGGGTCTGCATGTGTGCTGCGGCGGTATTGTCGGCATGGGTGAAACGCGGCAAACCAGAGCGGAACTGATCTCGCGTCTGGCAACCATGAATCCGTATCCCGAGAGTGTGCCCATCAACAACCTGGTTCAGGTAAAGGGGACCCCGCTGTTTGGCGCGGAAAAGATTGATCCATTCGAGTTCGTACGGACCATCGCATGCGCACGGGTTACTATGCCCCGTGCGATGGTGCGCCTGTCCGCCGGGCGTGAAAACATGTCGGACGAACTCCAGGCGTTATGTTTCATGGCGGGCGCCAATTCCATCTTCTATGGCGACAAATTGTTGACGACCGGAAATCCGCAGGCGGAAGCCGATCGTCGGTTGCTTTATAGACTAGGCTTTGAAGCAACAAACAGCAGCGATTTGCGAGCCGATTAAGTTTGCAGCGCCCGCCGACCGGTAAGTTGTGGCGTTGCTTATGCTCTTGTCACGACAACAGCACTTGAATTGGTGAACTCTGGTCGAGCGTAATGTTGCAGCTCACATCGTGATGCCGGCATCGACGCGTCGTTCGAGACTGCGACAGTCATTTGACCGCGCCGCAGCCAGGTTCGATGAGGTGGCGGTGCTGCCTCGTGAGATCGCAAGCCGCATGTGTGAACGGCTGTCGCTGATGCGGTTAACGGTGCAACGCATCCTCGACGCCGGGTGTGGCACGGGCCAGGGTGCACGGGCATTGCGGCGGCTTTACCGTGGCGCATTGGTAATCGAGCTCGATTTGTCTGNNTTGTCTGAAAGAATGTTGCGACAATCAGCCATTCGCCGGCGGCTCGCTTGGCTGTGGAGCGGACGGGCGGCAAGACGGGCAGCGGTTTGTGCAGATGTGCAACAGTTGCCTCTGGCCGCAGACACGGTCGATCTGATCTGGTCCAATCTAGCCCTGCATTGGGTCGAGGATCTCTCTGCTGCCTTTGCTCAGATGTTCCGGGCCTTGCGACCGGGTGGGTTGTTGATGTTCTCGATACTTGGCCCGGATACACTGCGGGAGCTGCAGATCGCTTCAGCAGGCGATGCGTTCGGGGTCAACCGTCATCTCGATATGCATGATATCGGCGATATGCTGGTCAATTGTGGTTATACCGATCCGGTCATGGAGATGGAGCATATGACATTGACCTATGTTGACGCGACTGACCTGTTGCGGGACCTTAGGTCGCTCGGGTCGATACGTTTGGAAGCGTTACCGTGCAAAGGCCTGGGCGGGCGGCGGCAGCTTCAGCATATGCTTGCACGTTATGAGCAGTTCAGGAATGCTGATGTGCGCGTGCCCGCCACTTTTGAGGTGGTCTATGGTCATGCCTGGAAGCGTTCCGCAAAACTATCGCCCACCGGTAAACGCGTCATTGGCATCCAGCCGACTCGCTCTTGACATGTTCTAGCGCGAAGTCAACGCCAATGGCGTAGCACAAGCTGCCGCGTCGGAATTGCTTTTCTTCCTGATTTTGAAGCTGTTTCCTTGCTTCGCGTCGGGGCGCTATGTTACATTTCGCCCCCGCCTTGGCAATCAGGGGCCATTTCAAAAATAATGTGGACGGTGGAATCGGGGGCGGGGGTGCAATTCGCAATTGTGTCGCGCCGGAACAACTCAAGCTCGCAACATGCGCGAAGACTTGTTTTTGGTTCCCTTGGACTGTTTACGCTAGCGGTCGGAGCCGGATTTGCGCTGATTGGTGCCTGGCCGGTAGCACCATTCGCGGGTATTGAATGTCTCGCCCTGTTGCTGGCGTATTTTTGGTTGCAGCGCCATGATGATGATTTCGAGCTGATTACAATCGAGGCGGACAACGTTATTGTGGAAATGCGGGACGGCAGCAAGTCCGAGCGCCGCCAACTCAGTCGGCACTGGGCTCAGGTTGTTGTTGAAGAAGTTCCGGGCAAACGTACTCGCGTTTTTCTGCGCGCACACGGGCAAGAGGTTGATTTTGGTAGACTGCTTTCTGACGACGCCAGGCTGTCGTTGGCCAAGCGGCTGCGTGCAAGACTTTCTGGGTTGGATTGATCTGGGTTGGATTGATCAATTAAGAACGATATCAAAAGCATGATCGGGGAGAGTATGAGGTTGAAAACGTTTCTGCGTCTGCTTGCGTCAGGCGCAGCGTTGCTCCTGCCAGTAATCGCCGCGGCGGAGTATCAATTGAACTTCAAGCCCGCTAACACCCTCGTTGGTAACGCCGTTTACGATCTGCACATGTTTACGATGATCATCATCACGGTGATCTTCTTTGTCGTGTTCGGATTTATGTTTTATGCGATTTTCAAGCACCGCAAGTCGGCGGGATATCAGGCGGCGCATTTCCACGAAAACCCCACGGTGGAGATCGTCTGGACGGTGATCCCGGTGCTCATCCTGATCGCAATGGCGTTTCCAGCAACTAAGGTACTGGTGGACATGCGGGACACCTCGATTGCCGAGATGACCATTAAGGTGACCGGATACCAGTGGAAGTGGGGCTACGAGTACCTTGACGAGGACATTCAGTTTTATAGCACCTTGTCAACGCCTCGCGAGCAGATCGAGGGTGGCGCTGAAAAAGGTGAAAATTACCTGCTCGAGGTGGACAAGCCGATGGTGGTGCCCGTTGGCAAGAAAGTGCGCGTGCTCATTACGGCGAATGATGTACTGCATGCCTGGTTCGTGCCGGAGCTTACGGTCAAACAGGATGCCGTGCCTGGATTCATCCGCGACGCTTGGTTCAAGGCGGAAAAAACCGGCACATTCCGTGGCCAGTGCGCGGAACTGTGCGGTCGAGAGCACGGTTTCATGCCGATCGTTGTCAACGTCGTCACCGAGGAAGATTACGAGAAATGGGTCGCCGAACAGAAGTCAGGTTCGGGTGTTGCCGCCGACGATGCTGGCAAGACCTAGCGCCAGTGACCGGGTCCGGAATCAGACAGGAAAACTAGGATTGCAAGGAGAGGCAAATGGAAGCGGCACATGAACACGACCATAGCCACGACCAACCATCGGGGATCAAGCGCTGGTTGACGACGACCAACCACAAGGACATCGGCACCATGTACTTGTGGTTCAGCTTTGCCATGTTCATGGTCGGCGGCGTGATGGCGCTGATTATCCGTACCGAACTGTTTCAGCCCGGGCTGCAGGTTGTCGAGCCCGAATTCTTCAACCAGATGACGACGTTGCATGGCTTGATCATGGTCTTCGGCGCGATCATGCCGGCCTTCGTCGGTTTTGCAAACTGGCAGATTCCGATGATGATCGGTGCGCCCGACATGGCATTCCCGCGCATGAACAACTGGAGTTTCTGGCTATTACCGCCTGCCGGCCTGCTGCTGATTCTGTCAATGTTTGTACCGGGCGGTAGTGCAGGTGTCGGCTGGACCTTGTATCCGCCGCTGACGGTGCAGCAGGGCATGGGAATGGATTTGGTGATTTTCGCCGTCCACATACTCGGCATGTCGTCGATCATGGGGTCGATCAACATCATCACCACAATTCTCAACATGCGCGCGCCCGGCTTGAGCATGATGAAGCTACCGATGTTTGTGTGGACCTGGCTGATTACCGCGTACCTGCTGATCGCGGTGATGCCGGTTTTGGCCGGTGCAGTCACGATGATGCTGACCGATCGCCATTTCGGCACTCATTTTTTTAACGCGGCTGGCGGCGGCGATCCGGTTTTGTTCCAGCATATCTTCTGGTTTTTTGGTCATCCCGAGGTGTACATCATTGCCATTCCGGCTTTTGGTGTCGTATCGCAGGTGATCCCGGCGTTCTCGCGTAAACCGCTGTTTGGTTACGCCTCGATGGTGTACGCCACCGCATCCATTGCAGTTCTTTCCTTCATCGTCTGGGCGCACCATATGTATACCGTTGGCATGCCGGTTGAGGCGCAGCTCTACTTCATGTTCGCGACTATGCTCATAGCCGTGCCGACCGGAGTGAAAGTATTCAATTGGGTTGCGACGATGTGGCGAGGTTCGTTGAGTTTTGAGACACCAATGCTGTTCGCAATCGGATTCTTGTTCCTGTTTACGCTCGGCGGCTTCACTGGGCTGGTTCTTGCGGTCACGCCGGTAGATGTGCAGCTTCACGATACGTATTATGTCGTGGCCCACTTTCACTATGTGATGGTAGCCGGCGCGCTGTTTTCCGCTTTCGCCGGCGTCTATTACTGGTTACCGAAGTGGATCGGCAGGATGTACGACGAAACACTCGGTAAATGGCACTTCTGGCTGTCGATTATCTTTTTTAACATGGCGTTTTTTGTTCAGCACTTTCTTGGCCTGGCTGGGATGCCGCGGCGGATTCCGGATTATGCGCTGCAGTTTGCCGATTTCAACTGGATCTCAACGATCGGCGCATTCGGTTTCGGTTTGTCGCAGCTGCTCTTCCTGTACATTCTGTTGAAGGCAATCCGCGGTGGTGAAAAGGCGCCGGAGAAGCCTTGGGAAGGCGCTGACACGCTGGAGTGGACGCATCTGCCGACGCCGGCGCCTTACCATTCGTTTGAGACGCCACCGGCCGTTAAATAGGCAAGATTCCGGGTCGCTGGCGGCTAAGCCGCTGCCGAGCCCGGCTACAAACCGATGACCAACTCGCAGCTCGAACAGCAACATAAAAAGAACCTGAAAACGGCGGTCGGGCTCGCCTTGATCGCGGCAGCATTCTTTATCGGATTTTTTGTGCGCAGCGTATTGTTCGAATGAACCAGTCACAACTAAAGCGTAATCGCGAGACTTTTCGCAAACTCATCGTCATCGCATTGTTGATGTTTGGCTTTGGGTACGCGCTGGTGCCGATCTACGAAAAGATCTGCGAAGTCACCGGCATCGATAACCTTCTTAAGCCCGACGAGGTAGTGAACACCCAGGTAGACAAATCCCGGACCATTGTCATGGAATTCGACGCCAATGTCCGAGGGGATATCGCGTGGGAGCTCACTCCGCGTGAGCACAAGCGAAAAATTCATCCGGGCGAACTCGTGCAGGTCGTGTTCGATTTGAAGAATGCCAGCGACGTCCCGGTGCTGGCGCAGGCAATCCCGAGTTATGGGCCGCAGCGGGCCGGTCTTTACGTGAAAAAGCTGGAATGTTTCTGTTTCATCCAGCAGGAGATCCGTCCCCGCGAGAACCGTGAGCTGACGGTGACTTTGGTCGTGGAACCGTCGATTCCACGCGACGTACACACTGTGACGCTCTCCTACACGATGTTCGAAGTGGCCGGATCAAGCAAACGCGCCGCGGCCGAGCACTCGCTAGGAAGCCGTAGTTAATGTCCGGCGACAGAGCAATGAAGACCACTGGGACGCTCAGAGCTTTTCGCGCAGTCGTTTCGGCGTTTATAGGGATCGGCAAGGGTGAAGCACTGCAACAGGACTTGGCGACACTGCGGCTGTGGCAGGTTATTGTTGCCGGACTGATATGCACAGCATTGTTGGTAGGGGTCTTGGTGATGGTGGTGCGCAATATTGCCATCTGAAGAAAAGCAGACCGAGCTAATGAGACATTACACAGGAGGAACGCTATGAGCTCGCAAGCGGGCGGATACTACCTGCCATCGCCGTCATACTGGCCGGTCACCGGCTCGGTCGCGTTGTTTCTGATGGCACTGGGTGGTGTACTCATGATGAATGGTGTTGCAGGCGGAGGAATCACTGTCCTGCTCGCCGGGGTTGCCATCCTCATCTATATGATGGTTGGCTGGTTTGGCACTGTCATCGGCGAGAGCGAGAGCGGCAAATATAACAATCAGGTTGATGTGTCTTTCCGCTGGGGGATGAGCTGGTTCATTTTCTCGGAAGTGATGTTCTTCGCCGCTTTTTTCGGCGCGTTGTTTTATATGCGGGTGCTCGCGGTGCCATGGCTTTCCGAAGGAGACACACAGGCGATTTTGTGGCCCGGGTTTGCTGCCGATTGGCCGGTATCCGGTCCGTTTCTCTCCGAGCAATTCAAACCGATGGGAGCTTGGGGAATCCCTGCGCTTAACACCGCGATTCTGCTGTCTTCGGGCGTCACCATCACCATCGCGCACTGGGCGCTCAGGGAAAACAAGCGTTCGCAACTGAACTGGTTCATGTTTTTCACGATCGCTCTTGGATTGACCTTTCTCGGGTTCNNCTGACCCTGAAAACCGGGGCGTATGGGGCGACCTTCTTCATGTTGACGGGGTTTCACGGGCTCCATGTAACCGTCGGCACCATCATGCTGATTGTCATTTGGCTGCGCTGCTTGAAGGGCCATTTCAAGCCCGAGCACCACTTCGGTTTCGAGGGTGTATCCTGGTACTGGCACTTCGTTGACGTGGTGTGGCTGGGTTTGTTCGTGTTTGTATACTGGCTTTAGAAAGCGAAGCTGCGAGGGGATACCAAAAACAATAAGTAAGAAAAAGAACCGCCCCGTTTAATCGGGGCACACTGGGGCGCCGCCGGCAATTGCCGAGCGGCGACTTTTTTTATAGCCCCTGCTGTGGCACCAGCCCGAAGTAGTAGCCAAGCATTAGCAAGATGAACAGAGTTACAGACAAGCCCACGCGCAGGGTCAGCGATTTGACGGTGCGATCCGAGGCCCCCTTGTCGCGCACGAGGTAGAACAAGGCCGATGCCAAGCTGCCGATGATAAGCAGCAGAAATAGGAGAACAACGATTTTCATGTGTGTAGCCCTATCAAGCAGTGTATTGGATAGCCATCTGCTGTGCCAGAGGCGGTCGCACTAACAGCCTTGCCATAAGCCAATGCAAAGCAAGACACCCCGCCCCGGTTGGGTCACCAGTATCGCTGCGTTGGTGCTATTGGCCTTGACGCTGTACGCGTCTTACTGGCAGTTTGGCCGCGCCGGCTCGAAAGCGCAGTCTCACCAGCAGTATCTGGCGCGACAGGCGATGCCGCCGCTTACGTTGAACAGTTCTATTCCCGGCAATGATGCGGTTGCTTATCGAAAAGTTCGCGTCACGGGCAAATATGTTCCTGAGAAGGCGATTCTGCTTGACAACAAAGTGCGCGAAGGGTCTGCCGGTTACGAAATTATCGTTCCGCTGGAGATACCGGGTACGAGTCGCCATGTCTTGGTCAACCGCGGTTGGGTCGCGGGCGGACGCGACCGGACTATGCAACCGGCGATAGACGTGCCCGGCGGCATTGTGGTGGTGACCGGGACTGCTGTCGTTCCTGGGCCTGGCGCGCTGCAGTTGTCCGAACACGTCATCGAGGGGCGCGTGTGGCAGAACCTCGACGTGGCCCGCTTTCGCGAGAGGCAAAAGCTGCATGTGCTGGATTTCGTTGTGCAGGAAGAATCAGATCGCGACGATGGTGTCCGACGCGACTGGCCATCGCCGGGCTTTGGAATCGAAATTCACCAGTTGTACGCTGTCCAATGGTTGCTATTCGCGGTTTTGATTGTGTTCTTCTACATTTATTATGGCTTTGTCCGAAAAAAACTCGACAAATAATGGAAGTGCCGCGACGCTGTGGCTAATTCTCGCCATCTGTGTGCTGCCGATTGTTGTCTCGACGGCGTTGTTTTTTTTCTGGACGCCGATCAGGCTTGTCAATCATGGCGAGCTTCTTGAGCCGGTTCGGTTACAGGATGTGTCGCTGCGACGCAGCGACGGAGACCGCTTTGTTTTTGGCGAATTAAACGGGCGCTGGACTTTTGTTTCAATCGATGACGCAGCGTGCGATGATGACTGCCTCAGGAAGTTGTACCTGATGCGACAGATTCGGCTGACACAGGGCAAGAACGCTGACCGGATAGAACGGTTGTGGTTGGTGCGTGACGGAAACCAGCCGGCGCAGCAAACGGTTGCCGAATACGAGGGCATGCGGGCGATCGTGCTGGTGGAAAGGCAGTTGCTCAATCTGTTTCCCTCCGGTGACAGCCGCCGAGACTACATTTACTTGATTGATCCGAATGGCAACCTGATGATGCGTTTTCCTCGCGACGTTGATCCGTCCAGGATGAAAGAGGACATTGCGAGACTGTTGCGCGTATCAAGCGGCTGGCGCCGGATCGAGCGCTAAAGAGGGTGACCCTATGTCTGATCCGATCTGGCAGTTCTCGTTGCAAGCGGTACATGCATTAGTCTGGATTGGCACCCTTGTCATCATCTTATTTGTTTGTGTGAGGCGGATCGAGCTGCGCAATTTGGTGTATGCGACGACACTGTTGACGCTTTTTTTGGTCGTGCTTGGCGCTTACGTGCGTTTGACCGATGCTGGACTGGGTTGCCCGGATTGGCCCGGCTGTTACGGGAAGCTGTCACCGTTCCACGCCGAGGCGGACATTTTGGATGCAGAAAGACTCTCTCCGAGCGGTCCTGTTTCAGCGCCAAAAGCGTGGAGGGAAATGTTGCATCGCTACCTCGCCACTCTGGTTGGCGCGATGATTGTCTCGATCGTAGTGCAAGTTTTTTTTAGACGTAGACAATCACCTGCTGACCGCGAAGAACCTGAGCTGTTGCTGGGGCTACCTCTGTTCTTGCTTGGCTTTGTGGTATTGCAAGGCTTGTTCGGAAAATGGACCGTCACGCTGCTGCTTCAGCCCGCGATCGTGACATTGCACTTGCTCGGCGGCATGGTGATTCTAGCGATGCTGACCTGGTTAAGCGCGAGACATATGAAACTGCCTAGCGTCGTGCGGCCTGCGTACGCGCGGTCGCTGCGTCCCTGGGCCATGATGGGTCTGTTGTTGCTCATGGCCCAGATCGCTCTCGGTGGCTGGGTCAGCTCCAATTACGCTGCACTGGCCTGCATCGATTTTCCGACCTGTCATGGACAGTGGTTCCCGGAGGCCGATTTTGCCCACGCGTTTCAGTTGCAGCGCGAGTTGGGTATGACAGCGGCTGGTGCACCGCTGTCAAATGCGTCGCTGAACGCAATTCATTGGTCACATCGCGTCGGTGCGCTGGTGCTGTTCCTTTACCTTGGTGCTCTAGCATACGCGATGTTCAATACAAGTGGGTTGCGCCGCTACGCGCTCGCGCTCATGGCGGCACTAATTCTGCAGATCGGTCTTGGTATAACAAACGTGCTCGCGATGTTACCGCTGGCCGTTGCCGTTGCTCACAATGCGGGCGCCGCCCTGTTACTCATGATGGTTGTGATGCTCAATTTTGTACTGGGGCAACAGCGCACCTGGCAATTCTCGTCATCCGAGTAGCGGCCGCCGAGTGCTGCTCGGTTTACCTTGATACCTGCGGTTCGGAAACGGCCACTTTGTTTGCCACATTGCCCTGACGGCAGTGATCGACAGGGCGCCTGTGACCGACGACGACGGCCCTGCTTCAATATACGGTAGGCGATCAACCAACCCACGAGGTGGTAGTGTCACCACGCTCTCGGGAAATCGCTCCCCTCGGGGGCGGTCTTTTGCGTGCCGGTCGCGCGATGGCCTTGCTCCGGGGATCCGCCCGATGTATTGCGCGACGCTTGTGGGCAAGGCGCGGGAGTTCGGCGTGCGTGGGCGCCCAGCCCGGGCCTCGCCACTTGCGCGCTTTGCCGGCACCGCCTCGCGAAAACAGCGGGGGCGCTGTCAAGTTCCTTGATTTCAACCACTGGTGTGTGGCGCATGCGGAGAAATGGCGCCGATCGAGCTTCCCGGCGATTGCCCAAAATACCAAATAAGCCATTGTTACAAGGTTATAAAAATTCCTGTACGCTGATCCATATCGCGGCCCCGATGCTGGTTTTCCACAGAAATAATGCCAGTGCACTTCGACTGCTGTGACGCTCGTGTTTAAACCCGAACTTGGGCGTGACGCGGTGGCCGGCGTCCAAGCGCGTTGTGCCATGTTGATGTGAAGCCGATGAACGCGGCCAATCCGGTGGATGGAATCCGCACTCGACGCGCTGGTAGCGACCCGCGTGACCAAAATCAAAACATTGGCTCGCTCGAGTCCCTCGACCTAAATGGTATTGACACGACATCGAAGTCAGCTGAGAATCCAACCTCTTGGAGTTTTGGCATTTTTCGCTCTGTACTCGCATTAGTTGTGTCGTACACCTCTATGTTTGTCGGGCATTCAGAACAAAATCATCGTTACGATCCAAGATCTAATCGGCGTTTAGTTTCCGGGGAATGGAGGGGTCAATTCTATGGTCCTCGCAGTAATAATAATTTTGTTGGTCGTCGGTTCCGTACTGTTCCACGTTTTGAGCCCTTGGTATCTCACCGAGCTTGCCTCTCACTGGAACACGGTCGACTTCACCATCGATGTAACGTTCTGGGTCACGGGTATCGCGTTTGTGCTCGTGAACTTGTTCATGGCGTACGCCATCATCCGCTACCGTTACAACGACAAGAAGCGGTCGGAGTACAAACCCGAAGATAAAAAGCTCGAGGGCTGGCTCATTGGTATAACTTCACTAGGCGTTGCTGCCATGTTGGCCCCTGGCCTTTTCGTCTGGGCCGAATTTGTTGATGTTCCGGACGAGGCACACGTCGTTGAAGCGGTCGGGCAGCAGTGGCATTGGAGTTTCCGGCTTCCTGGTGAGGACGGTAAGTTTGGTGCTATCGAGTCCCGTTACGTGAGCGATGACAACCCGTTCGGCATGGATCCGGATGATCCCCACGGTCAGGACGACAAATTGGTCGCCAGCCCGACGCTGCACTTGCCGATCGATAAGCCGGTTCGGATCAACCTGAGGTCCAAAGACGTTCTGCATAATTTCACCGTGACGCAGTTTCGCGTGAAGATGGATCTGGTGCCTGGGCTCGTTTCCTATTTGTGGCTGACGCCAACCAAACTTGGCGAGTTCGAAATCCTCTGTGAAGAACTGTGTGGCGTGGCACATTTTGCGATGCGCGGCAAGGTCTTGGTCGACGAACAGGCGGACTTCGAGGCATGGTTGGCGGAACAGCCCACCTTTGCGCAACTGGTTGCCAAGAAACCGGGAAATATTCAACTTGGCCAAGCGCAGTACGCAGTGTGTGCAGCCTGCCACGGCGCGAACGGTGAGGGTAATCGGGATCTTCGCGGGCCCAAGCTCGCAGGCCAGGAAGCCTGGTACCTACGGCGACAGCTTGAAAATTTCAAGTCGGGTGCGCGCGGTGCGCATGAAGAGGACACTTATGGACAACAAATGGCGGCGATTTCCGCGGTACTGGTAGACGCCGCCGCCATCGACAATGTTATCGCCTACATCCAGACGTTGCCTGATAATCCGCCGGCAAAAACGATCAGTGGCGACATTGAGGCGGGTGAGAAAATCTACACCACGTGTGGTGCCTGTCACGGAGTGAACGGCGAGGGCATCTTTGCGACCAACGCACCTCGTCAGGCGGGTATGAGCGACTGGTACCTGGCCGATCAGCTCAAAAAATTCCGAGCCGGAATTCGTGGTGCGCATGCGGGTGATGAATACGGCCATCAAATGGTGATGATGTCGAAGATTCTGCAGTCTGACGATCGGATCAATGACGTTGTTGCCTACATGAATACATTATCAGGACGCAACCCTCGGTTGGAGGTCGCTACTGTCGCTAATACGGAGACACACTAATGTCAGAGACCACCCATGATGCAGTGGATTTCGCGCCACCCGCCGAAGTGGAGGAGATGGAGCTCTATCACGCGAAGACCTGGATTGGTAAATATGTTTGGAGCCAGGATGCCAAGGTTATTGCCGTTCAATATGGCATAACGGCAATCGCCATTGGTGTGGTTGCGTTGGTCCTGTCCGTAATGATGCGCCTGCAGCTGGGATTTCCAAATGAATTTTCGTTCATCGATCCCAGCAGTTATCTGCAGTTTGTAACCATGCACGGCATGATCATGGTCATCTATTTGTTGACTGCCTTGTTCCTGGGTGGTTTTGGTAATTACCTGATCCCGCTGATGTGTGGCGCGCGGGACATGGTCTTCCCCTACCTTAATATGGTTAGTTACTGGGTATATCTGGGCGCAGTCTTGCTGCTCGTGGCGAGTTTTTTCGTACCCGGTGGTTCGACCGGCGCTGGCTGGACTCTTTATCCGCCACAGGCGATCAGCCCCGGCACGCCGGGAACTGATGGCGGCATTATTCTGATGCTGTCGTCGCTTGCGCTGTTCATTGTCGGTTTCACCATGGGCGGGTTGAATTACGTCGTCACGGTTTTGCAGGCGCGCACGCGCGGCATGTCGTTGATGCGCTTGCCGCTCACGGTGTGGGGGATTTTCACGGCGACGGTGCTGGCGCTGCTCGCGTTTCCGGCCCTTTTGGTCAGCGCGATCATGATGTTGTTGGACCGTTTGATCGGCACCAGCTTTTTCATGCCGGCGATGGTTTCCCTGGGCGAACAAACGTCTTTTGATGGCGGCAGCCCGATATTGTTCCAGCACCTGTTCTGGTTTTTTGGACATCCGGAGGTGTACATTGTGGCGCTGCCCGCCTTCGGTATCGTATCCGACTTGCTCAGCACGCACGCGAGGAAGGCGATCTTCGGTTACCGCATGATGGTTTGGGCGATTGTCGCAATTGGCGGTCTCAGCTTCATTGTCTGGGCGCACCACATGTATGTTAGTGGCATGAATCCTTACTTCGGATTCTTCTTTGCGACCACGACCCTCATCATCGCCGTGCCAACCGCACTCAAAGTGTATAACTGGGTGCTTACGCTGTGGCGCGGCAATATTAAGCTGACTGTACCCATGCTGTTTGCGATCGGCTTTGTCTTCACGTTCATCAATGGTGGCTTGACCGGCTTGTTCCTCGGTAATGTCACGGTTGACTTGCCGCTGTCCGATACCTACTTTGTGGTCGCGCATTTCCACATGGTGATGGCGGTATCACCTGTACTCGTTGTGTTCGGCGCCATCTACCACTGGTATCCAAAGATTACCGGCAGGATGTTCGACGAAACACTGGGAAAGATCCATTTCTGGATGACGTTGTTGGGGACCTACGCGATTTACTATCCCATGCACTACTTAGGGCTCGAAGGTATGCCACGACGTTATTTTGCCTACGGTGATACGGCTTTCATGTCCGAATCGGCACAGGACCTGAATAGGGCGATCACAATTGCGGCAATCATCGTCGCTCTTGCGCAGTTGTTCTTCTTCTACAACATGATCGTGAGTTACTTCCGCGGCAAGAAAGCGGACCCGAATCCGTGGAAAGCGACCACGCTCGAATGGCAGACGCCGGACACGCCACCGAAGCATGGCAATTTTGGCAAGGAGCTACCCGCGGTGTATCGCTGGGCGTATGACTATGGAGTGCCAGGTGCGCCTCAAGACTTTATTCCGCAGAACGTGTCGCCCTCCGAAGTGAAGAATATGTCCGGGCAATAGTCCGGACGCAGGTCGAGAAACGAGGCGCGAAAGGAACTTAGTTGAGTATTACGCTGATTTTCCTTGCCCTGTTGATGGGCGCAGTCCTTTGGTGGCTGTTGAAGCAGACGTTCAACGTCAGGCCGTGGGTGGCGGACGCGGCGACTGACAGCGTGCGCGACGACGGGGTGAGATCGCCATTTACGGCCAAACCGTTATCGAACATGAAAATCGGTTTGGGCGTATTTCTCGCTGTTGCGACGTCCTTGTTTGCGTTGTTTATAAGTGCTTACTCCATTCGTATGGAGTATGCCGACTGGCGGCCGCTGACTGAGCCCGGTCTGCTGTGGATCAACAGTGCTATTCTGGTTCTGAGCAGTATCTTTCTTCAGTGGGCTTGGGTCGGCGCAAAACGCGGCGAGTTGCGGACAGTCTGGTGCGGAGTTGCCGCTGGTGGCGCGTGTGCAATCGCGTTTATTATTGGTCAGTTGGTGGCGTGGGATGAACTCGCGTCATCTGGTTACTTCGTTACGGGTAATCCGGCCAACGGTTTCTTTTACATGCTCACTGGGGCGCATGCGCTACATCTGATGGGTGGTTTGGTTGCGTTGTCACGAACGGTCTCGCGTCTGTGGCGGCGTCAGGATATGGAGTCAATCGAGCTCGGCGTGGAACTGTGCGCAGTCTATTGGCACTACCTGCTGGCGGTTTGGCTGATTCTGTTTGGGTTGCTGTTGGCAACATAACAAGAAAGGGTTTTGTACAGTGTCTGAGTCCGTTCAGTTACAACCTGGCCTGAAAGGTCTCATCTCGGATTGGGCGTCTGATCAGCGCACATTCAAAGGTGTGCCTTGGGGCAAGGCGATGATGTGGATCTTCTTGCTGAGCGACACCTTCGTCTTCTCTTGCTTCCTGGTTTCCTACATGTCGGTTCGTATGTCGACCACCGTGGAATGGCCGAATCCCAGCGAAGTGTTTGGTCTCCAGGCGTTTGGTGTCGATGTGCCTCTTCTCCTGATAGCCATCATGACCTTCATCCTCATTACCAGTAGCGGCACTATGGCTATGGCGGTCAAATTTGGATATGAGAAGAACCGCAAAGTCACTTTCTGGTTATTGATGGCTACCGCGTTGCTGGGTGCGACGTTTGTCGGCATGCAAGCTTTCGAGTGGACTAAACTGATCGTTGAAGAAGGTGTACGGCCCTGGGGCA
>JABAOE010000864.1_pt2 | contig 49158 bp, 52 predicted proteins | sample 7062141 | NCBI WGS metagenome assembly JABAOE01 (sample SAMN14538627, study PRJNA623070) | marine sediment metagenome | biome: marine biome [ENVO:00000428]; feature: marine pelagic biome [ENVO:01000023]; material: deep marine sediment [ENVO:00002113] | place: India: Gulf of Khambhat ... | reverse complement strand
CATTTAGTAACAGATATTTATAATTCATTTATTAACTTTTGTAAGCTTATACTGCTCTATATAACATATTCCATATTTCTTAAGAGCTTTTTTAGTTTTTTCTATCATTGGTGTATTTTTATTTCTTGTAAAGTTATTACTAATAATCTGATTAAATGTTGAATAAGAAGTATCTACCTCGGCTCTAGCAAAACCAGTGATGGAAAAACCAAGTTTTAATATTTCTTCTTTTATCTTCTCTGTTTGAAATCGCTCAATCTTTGAATTATCGTTCATATTGTGCTAACCTCTTTTTAGACAATCGGAATATAGATTGTTTGCATATTATATAATTATATACATATATATACACATATTGTTTACTTGTCAACAATGCTTTAACTTCAAATAGGTAAAATAATGTCAAATCTAATCAATGACAGCACACAAATAATAAACAGACTGAAAATATTATTTAATTTGGATACTGACGCTAACCTTGCCAAACAGTTAAAGATTTCCCCGGCAAGACTAAGTAATTGGAAGGTAAGAAATTCTATCGATTATGAGATAGTTTTAAACAGCATGTTGAATGCAAATCCTGATGCTGATTTAAACTGGCTTTTAAAACGCAATAATTCAGAAAATCATTTAAATAACAGATTAAATGAATCTGTAACTGCATATAAAACTAATAATACAATACAACATATTGACTATATAGAAGTAGGAGCAGGGAACCAACCGACTATAAAAAATAATCAATTAGTAAATCAAATCCCTATCCCCGACGATCTGGTTGATGAAGGTGTAATTCTGGCAATCGTTTGCGATGATTGCATGTATCCAAAGATCAAAGAAGGTGCAAGAATATTGATAGATACAAGATCGAAAGAAATAAAATCAGGTGAAATCTATTGTATAGATATTCCAAATGAGGGATTAACGGTAAAAAGAATATTCAAAGCACCAAATAAAATAATTCTACGTTCCGAAAATCAGAAATATCCGGAGTTGGAATTGACTTACGATGAGATAGAATCTTACAAAAAGCCTTTAATCATAGGACGGGTAAGATTTATAGCAGAGTTCAGGAGATAGAATAATAAATATTGAATATGATGTTATTACTGAGTATATTTTGACGAGTTTTAGATAACTAAACTAATTAATCAAGAAATCTAAAATCCCTACTATATTTGGGAATATTAATACGCGAGAGTGGCGGAACTGGCAGACGCGCTAGATTTAGGATCTAGTACCGCAAGGTGTGGGGGTTCGACTCCCTTCGCTCGCAAATTTCTCCCTTTTTTCAAATTATTAAAAATTAGCTTATATTAATAGTAATGATCAGATACAGATTATTTCTATTTTTACCAATATTATTGTTTTTCCTGTTTTCCTGTAACAAAGCAAAGGAGAATATATTCGAGAGAACTTTTTTTATTATGGGTTCCAAGCTTGAGATAAAACTTTATACGACTGATGAAGCCAAATTCATAAAAATCACAGATGAATCAATAAAAAGAGCAAAGGAAATTGATTATTTATTTAGCAACTATAGAGATGACAGTGTTTTATATCAGGTAAATGAAAATGCAGGGAATAAGACTGTTAAAGTCCCAAAGGAGTTCATAGAACTAACACAATTGTCCATATATTATTCAAAGCTGACAGATGGTGCATTTGATATTACTGTAGGAAAATTATTCAATCTTTGGAAATCCAAAGGAGATCAGAACGAACTACCAAGCAAACAGGATATTGAACAGTCCCTTGAATGTATTGGGTATGAAAATATTAAAATTGACGAGGCCAAAAATGAAATAAGTTTTAATGTGGATTGTATAAAACTTGATTATGGAGCAATTGGCAAAGGATATGTTGTTGATGAGATAATGGATATAGCTAAGAAAAATGGCGTGTCAAAAGGCTTAGTAAATTTCGGGGGCAATATATATGCACTTTCCTCTCCACCCAATAAAAAGTTCTGGGAAGTCGGAATAAGAAAACCCGGAAGTGATAATGAAATCATATCAATGGTTAATCTAAAGAATTTAGGTGTGGCCACTTCTGGAGACTATGAGAAATTTTTTACTATTGATGGAATCAGATACTCTCACATCCTGGATCCCAAAACGGGTCTTCCTGTAAAAGACATTTCCTCGGTTACCGCAGTTTCAAAAAGTGCTACGGAATCAGATGTTTACTCAACAGCTATATCAGTTCTTGGATTTGAAAAATTCCTGGAAATGGAAAAGCAAAAAGATTTAGGAATTTTACATATTTCAAAAGATCAGGATAAACTCGTAATAAAAATGTCTGAAAAATATCAAAAGATAGAATTAAGGAAATAGGTTCTAACTTACATTATTGTATTTTAAAGTCTTATTCTTTTTATATAGATATAACGTTACCACAACTATCAGATAAAGTATCGACAATTGTAGAACTACAAAAGAAATAAGTTTTAAATAAGCAAATTCAGGTGCAACAAATCTTATTAACCACCCACTTATGATATCAAAGAATGCAGAAGTGTAAGATGAGATTATCACAAGGTATTTAATAATGACCCTTATATCAGTAAATAAAATTAAATGGGTAAGAGTTATTAGAATTATCGCCATTGAAAAAAAATGAAAATGAGCCTCTTCGAGCAAACCCAGATAACTTTTGGCAGGTCTGAATGATTCTTCCGATCCCCTGTAATACTCAACAATACCCTCGATATTAAATCCAATCTTTAAGAACAGTAAAAGATTTGTAAGCCAAAGAAATAAAAAGAATATGGTGGTAAATATTATAATTAACTTCAGAAGATCATTTCTCTTTATATCAGGTGAAATAAAAAATCTCATAATTAATGACTATTTTTAACCGCAACTTCATAAATAGCAAGAACCTTTCTTGTTGCTTCTGAAAATGAATTGGAAGTAATGGTAGCACCCGTGATATCAGGAATATCTCGTCCAACCCTTATTTTATCATTCAAACTAATATTTTTGAAAATATCTATCCATTTATTACCCGGCATATAATCCTGGGGTTCAAAAAATGCAAGAATTTCAGCATATCTTAGAGTTCCATCACAGTTTAATACGAATAAAACTGTTTCTGTTGTAGTTCTGAGGTTATGTGTATCAATAATCGCATAACCTATTTCTTCACCATCTTTAACAGCTTTATAGAAAATATGTATTTTTGAATCAACATCTGTTTTACCCAGCTTTTTTATTTCATCCACTTGCTCATCTGATAAAAATATTTGAATTTTATCAATCTTACTTGCATTTGGAAATGCATGCTTTAAAGATTTTTCCCTGGTGTTAAAAACACTCGCACTCAAAAAACTTTGAGGCAAAATTATAAATATTGTAATAATTAATATTAATTTTTTCATTCTCGAATATTTTATATTTAGTATTTATCAATCAAATCATAAACTTGAGTTAATATAAAATTAAAGGCAATTAAAATACATATCCCAAACCAAAATTAAACTGATTGTTTCTATCATCATCAGAATCATCATCCAGCCATTGATATTCTGCTTTAACAACTACATTTGGAATAGGTTTATAGTTAAAGCCTAATGTAATTTCTTCTCTTTCATTCACGCCGTTTCTTGAAAACCCGGATGGCACCTCTCTTTGAGTGTCATAGTATTCGTATCTGACAAATGGTGCCAGATATTCGAAATATTGATTACCGGTATCCATTAAAGACATAATGTTGTATGCGGCAACCGCATATATACCTATCTGTTCATCTCCAACCGAATCATCACCCTCAAAACCAAGATCTGCATTAATTAAATCCGCATCATCAAGCCTTGTGTAAACAAACAAGGACCTTAAATCAAGTCCGGCAAATTTTAATTGAATATCTGTCTCATACATCTGGAAGAACCCGTCAATTTTCATCCCGTCCAAGGGTGATTCCTCATTTGAAACTCTTTCATTCTGTCCTGTATTTCCAAAGAACACAGAACCACCTACAGTTACTCCAGGCATAGGATCGTATTCAAGACGTCCGACAAATGCTATATCATTAAACTTTGCTCTATTCCCCTTTACTCTGAGGCTACGGTTGCCCGATGCTTTAAATCCCCTTGAATCAAAACTGTTCATAGCATAAGCCCTGTAACCAAGAGTTCCGGCGTCTTTAAGATCAAAACTGCCATGTATGCCTAATCCCGCTTCTCTCCAGGTTGTAGGAATTATTTGTCTTTCAACAGATGGTCTGATTACCCCATAAAAAGTTGTTGGTTCATGAATTTCATTTGTAACTCCGAAAGGGGCAAGGAGTAATCCGGCTCTTAGATTAAATTCATCACGAATTAAAAAATCAATTAAGGCAAATTCCACAGAAGCAGAACCTGATTTTCCATCGAGATTTTCGCCTGTTGTAGAATGTTCAAATTCAATTTCAGAATTAAATACTATGTGTTCTGTAAATTTATATCCACTGTAAAGAATTACTCTTTGAGTGTCAACAATATTGTCATCGTTTTCCTCAATCTGGCTTATTAATAATTCTCCATACCCCCCAAAGGAAAGACCTTTATCTTTAATATAAACCTTTGAAGCACCTGCAGATGCACCATATTTTTGTTCGTATGTAGGTTCTTCTACTACAGTTGCAGATTTAATGTTGTCAATCTCTTCCGCGAGTATATTTATTTTTTCATCAACTGACTTATCCGAACTGATAATTTTACTAGGTTTTTTAAGTTCTTTAAGCTCATTTGTAACTGATTTTAGGGCCTCGGTTAATTCTTTTACCTGTTGTTCTAAAGCTTCTATTCTCTTATCCGTTGTTTCATCCGCTGAAACATTGTTCGAAACAGAAAAAATCAAGGCAATAGCAATCAAAAAGATATAAAAATAATTTTTACTCATCAAAAACATCCTCACTATATAGACATTATGGACTTTATATATCCACAATACAGAATAGCAGGTAATATTATCATTATGGAGTTTGCATGTCAAGAATAAAAATATTTAATAATGACTGGCAGTTAGATGGTAATCATTTGCAATTAGATATTGTTGTCAAATAGTATTTTGTTGCTTGAAAAACTACTATTTTTAACCAATAAATATTATTGACAACACAGGTCTAGAAAGGTATAAATAGAGTCTTTTTATTTGAATATATAAATATCATGATCAGAATTTATAAAATTTTAACCATACTTATAATTCTATTTTCCATCCCTGCAAATGCATCCAATGATATTAACAGAATATTATCACTTGTGGATTATATCGGGGGAGATTACAAAAATGCGGTAAAAAACGGCAGAACAATTAATAAAGAAGAGTACCAGGAAATGACGGACTTTTCTTCAACCATACTGAATTTATGGAATAATTCATCCCAGGTATCTGAACATTCTGCAAATTTTAAGAATAAATTTTTATTACTTCAATCCAAAATAAACTCTAAAGATTCTGTAAAAGAAGTAGAATTACTCACATCAAATATTAAAGAATCATTAATTTCAGAGTTCGGTTTAAAACCTTATCCTAAAAATCCGCCTGATATTAGTAAAGGTAAATTAATTTATAACACTAATTGTACTTCATGCCATGGTTATAAAGGCGATGGAGACGGGGTATTATCCAAAAACCTAACACCACCTCCAACTAATTTCACTGAAACTAGCACCGTAGCAGTTCTTTCACCATTTAAAGTTTATAATACTGTTACCTTTGGTATTGAAGGAACCTCAATGCCTTCGTTTAAAACATTAAATGATGGTGAAAAATGGGATGTTGGATTTTACGTTTTATCTTTAGGCTTCCCTGGCGGGGATGGTAATAGCAGTATTAGTAGTAGTGGACCAAAACTTCCGGAAAATATTAAAGATTATAAAAATTTAGCCACAATTAGCAATGAGGAATTAATTTCTAAAATTTCATCACTCGGGATAAAAAATCCTGATGAAAAACTTGCACTTTTAAGAACTACCAATATACAAAACAGATCAAGTAATAATTCTGATAATCCAATAAATTTTACTCTTTCAAAACTCTCGGATTCTGTTCTTTTTTATAAAGCAAACAAGCATAAAGACTCTCTTGATGCAGCAATCGATGCATACCTTGAAGGATTTGAGAAAGTTGAAGCAGATCTGATGGCAAAAAACAGTTCCCTTGTGATGGAAATAGAAAAAAATATGACAATCTTAAGATCATCGATTAAGTCTGGTGATAATGTTGCTGAAATTGAAAATCATGTTGAACTACTAAGGACTGATATAGAAAAAGCTGAAAAGACACTGTCAGAATCATCAATTGGTCCATATGTAACCTTTATCAATTCGTTCTCCATTATTCTAAGAGAAGCCCTGGAGGCAATATTAATAATTGCAGCAATAATCGCCTTCCTTTCTGTTTCCGGAGCAAAAAGCAGTATTAAATATATTCATTACGGATGGATCGCCGCAATACTTGCTGGATTTGTCACATGGTTTTTAGCAAAATCAATATTAGAGATTTCAGGTGCAAGCAGAGAAGTTGTTGAGGGAATAACCGCTATCCTTGCTGCGATTGTACTTTTTTACGTAAGCTACTGGTTAATTTCTAAAATCGAAGTAGAAAAATGGAAGGATTATGTTAAATCAAAGGTAAAAAGGGCCATTGATAAAAAAAGTATTATTGCCCTAACCTCCGTTTCCTTTCTGGCTGTTTACAGAGAGGCATTTGAGACTGTACTTTTTTACCAGGCTCTTCTATATCAGTCAGAATCATCAGCAATGCCGGTAATATGGGGGCTTTTAGCTGAGCTGGTATAGTAATTATTTCCATTGTAGCAGTTCTAATATTTAAACTTTCAATAAGAATTCCTCTTAAATATTTCTTTTCTTTTACCAGTTTGTTTTTATACATCCTATGTTTTATCCTTGTTGGCAAAGGCATTAAAGAGCTTCAGGCTGCCGGATTTATACCGGCAAGCAAATTGGAATTTATTCCATACATTGATGTACTGGGAATGTATCCAACATATGAAACCACTGTTCCTCAATTAGTTATAGTTCTTGCTTTTATCTTTGCATTCTTCTGGATCGCTTATGTAACTCAGGTTAAAGCCAAACAGGAGATTAATACAAGCGTTGCAAGAATATCAGATGAGATCAAAACAGTTCAGGCTTCTTTTGATCACATAAAAGGGCACATTGTTGAATGGAGAAAATGTGATGATATCGACCTTGAAGCAGAGGAGCTGGATCAACAGATTCACGAAGTCGCAGATGATTTTGATCAGTTAAAAAATAAACTGGAAAAATTTAATATAACTCTCGGTAACATGTAGTAAATTCCAAGACATAAATTATTGTTGCTGAATTTTTATATATTCTTCGGTGTCGCTCTCGTACTTTTCTCTATAGGATTCACAGGCTGTCTCTTCATTTGAGTTTCTTTTTAAGCAATCTTGATACTCTTTTTTAGATTCTTTCACATTATTTCTTGCCCGGGTCAGAGAATCTTTTTTACTTGATTCTTTTATTGGATTTGTCTTTATTATTTCGCTTTCCTTAACATAATCTTTGCTTTTTTCATAATATCCACAGTTAATAAAAAATATTAAGAATAAAACAGCTATAAATGACCTGCTTATCATCTTCTCCTCCATAATTATATTAAATACTGCTACGCGAGAGCCTGCATAACATACCTTAATCTTTAAAAATTTTTAAAGAAATTCTATATTTACATACTTCTGTTAAACAAGTATATTATCACATTTTCTTTAAGTTTATAAATCATATCCAAGGGGATTTTTAATGAAAGTTAATATTGAGGATTTAAGCAGTACGGAAAAAAAATTAGAAGTAATTGTTCCGGCCGAGAAAGTAAAAGAACATCATGACATGATTTTTAGTCAAATTAAAACTACCGCAAACATCAAAGGCTTCAGGCAGGGAAAAGCACCTAAACACCTGATCGAATCCATGTATGGCGATAGCATTAATGAAGAAATAATATCTAAAATCGTTTCCGAAACATTTGAAGATGCCATTGAGGAAGCTTCGATCAAACCCATAAGCAGACCAGATATAACTCCTGGTGAAGTTAACCCGAAAAGTGAGTTTAAATATTCTGCAATCTTTGAAGTTATTCCAGAATTTAGTCTTAAGGACTATGAAGGAATTGAACTAACAAAAGAAATTAATGAAGTTGCTTCTGAACAAATCGACGAAACACTTGAACGATTAAAGGAAAACCATGCTCAGTCCAAATTGATAGAAGGAAAAAGAGCTGCAAAAAAAGGGGATTTCGTATTTGTGGACTACAAAGGAACTTTAGAAGACGGGAAAACAATTGAAGATCTTAACAGGGAAAACGTTAAATTTCTTGTTGGTGAAGGACAATTGATCCAGGAATTTGAAGATAATATTATTGGGAAAAAAGCCGGAGAGGAATCAACATTTAAAGTCACCTACCCCGAAGATTTTTCCATTAAGGAAGCAGCCGGTAAAACAGTTGATTTCACCCTGAAAATCAATGAGATACATGAAAGAATTTTCCCTGAGCTTGATGATGATTTTGCAAAAGATTTGGGACTTGAGAATTTCAATGATCTTAAAGAAAAAATAAAAGAGGATCTCGAAAATCAGTACGAACAAGTAACAAATACCAATTTAAGAGAACAGATATTAGACAGTCTTGTTAAAAATAATGATTTCGATGTACCAAAAAGTCTTATACAAAATGAAGAAATGCGTTTAAAAAGAGAATTTGCAAATAGCTTTCAAAGACAAGGGGTTGAATTACCCGAGATTAGCGGGGAAGCACATGAAAAATTCACAGAAAAGGCAATCGAAAGTGTTAAAGGTTCAATAATTCTGAATAAAATTGCCAACGATAATAGCATTGAAGCTACAAACGAGGAAGTAGACGAAAGGATTAAACAGGTTGCCGAATCTTATCAGGTGCCATTTGCAACCGTAAAAGAATCATATGAAAAAAATAACATGATCGAAAGTATTGAATCTACAATCGTTGAAAAAAAAGTGTTGGATTATATAATTGAAAAAGCTAATATTAATGAGGTGTTAGCCAAAAAAGATAAGGTTGACAATAAAAAAGAGAGTTAGTATAATCCAATGAAATATGCCTAGTTTCGTACCATACGTTATCGAACAGACAAGTAGGGGTGAAAGAGCCTACGACATCTTTTCGAGATTATTAAAAGATAGAATTGTTTTTATCGGTACTGCGATAGACGATTCCGTTGCTGATGTTGTTATAGCTCAACTGCTTTTCCTTGAATCTGAAAGTCCCGAGAAACCAATATTTCTATATATAAATTCCCCGGGAGGTCACGTGACCGCCGGACTAGCTATTTACGACACTATTCAGTATATCAAACCTGAAGTTTCAACTATATGCATAGGACAAGCTGCAAGCATGGCAGCAGTTCTTCTTGCTAGCGGAGCGAAAGGGAAAAGATACGCGCTTCCACATTCAAGGGTAATGATTCACCAGGTTTTGGGAGGTGTTCAGGGACAAGCCAGTGACATAGAGATACATGCAAAAGAAATTCTCAGGATGAGAGCGGATCTTGACGAAATTCTTGAGAAACACACCGGTCAGTCATTAGAAAAAATATCAGCTGATACCGATAGGGATTTTTTCTTAACTGCACAAAATTCCGTAGATTATGGAATTGTAGATGCTATAATTAGTAGCAGGGAGGAAGCAGTATAGTGACAACCGTTAGAGAAGGTAAAGAAGGAAAATTATATTGTTCTTTTTGTGGTAAGAGCCAAAAAGAAGTCAGAAAGCTCATTGCCGGACCATCTGTATATATTTGCAATGAATGCATAGAACTATGTAACGAGATAATTGCAGAAGAAGATGCTAAAGAAGATACAATTTCAAAATCATACTCCCCGCTTCCGACTCCTCATCAGANNTTCTGGATCAGTATGTAATTGGTCAGGAAAATGCTAAAAAAGTCTTGTCAGTTGCTGTATATAATCACTATAAGAGAGTTGAACTAAACGTTTCTAATAGCAGACGCAAAAATGAAGTAGACATACAAAAAAGTAATATATTGCTGATCGGACCAACCGGTTCTGGTAAAACCCTTTTAGCCCAAACATTAGCAAAAATGCTTGATGTGCCGTTCACTATCGTGGATGCAACCTGCTACACCGAAGCGGGTTATGTAGGTGAAGACGTAGAAAATATGATAGTGAGCCTGCTCCAGGCAGCCGATTATGACGTGGAAAAAGCTTCAAGAGGAATAATTTATATTGATGAAATAGATAAGCTTGCCAGAAAATCAGGAGACAGTCCTTCAATAACCAGAGACGTATCCGGTGAAGGCGTTCAGCAGGCCCTTCTTAAAATTATGGAAGGGACTAAAGCGAATGTTCCCCCTAAGGGCGGAAGAAAGCACCCTCAGCAGGAATTTATCCAGATAGACACAACAAATATACTATTTATCTGCGGCGGAGCTTTTTGTGGTCTTGAAGATGTTATTCAAGCCAGAATAGGTGAAAAATCCATAGGGTTTGAAGTAAACATCAAAAACAATGAAGAAAAAGATTACACTACTCTTTTAAACGAGGTTCAGCCCGAAGATCAGATTCAGTTTGGCCTGATTCCCGAATTTGTTGGAAGAATCCCGATTGTCGCAACATTAAATGAACTTGACGAAAGCAAATTAGTCGAGATTCTAACAAAGCCAAAGAATGCTGTCATTAAGCAATTCCAGAAACTTATGGAACTTGAAGGGGTTGAACTGGAAGTTACCAATGATGCATTAGTAGCAATTGCAAAACAGGCAATTGAAAGAAAAACAGGTGCAAGGGGCCTTAGAGCAATTATTGAATCTATAATGCTCGATGTATCATACGAAGTACCTTCATTGGAAGGTTTAAGGCGTTGTGTTATCAACGAAGATGTCGTTGATGGAAAAACAGAACCAGAGCTTTATTTTGAAGAAGAAAGACGTTTAGGCGCATAAAATCTTCTTCAAATTAGAACTGATTTAATCAATTTTTATTTCTTGTATTAACTCCTAGACAAAAAAAGATTATTCAGTTATAAAAATAAACCCGTTATCAATTCGGGCGGTTAGCTCAGCGGGAGAGCGTCTGCCTTACAAGCAGAGGGTCACAGGTTCAAATCCTGTACCGCCCACCATAAATTCAGCGGGGCCGTAGTTCAGCCTGGTTAGAACGCTGGCCTGTCAAGCCAGAGGTCGCGAGTTCAAATCTCGTCGGTCCCGCCATTTTTTAAGCAGTATTCATAGAAGTTTTTTAAATTAAACCCTTGTAATATTTTATTAATTTTAATAGAATTATTTAAATATCAACCTGCTTCTTAAAGGAGAAATTTAAGATGAGTTATATTAAATATTTGTTGTTAGCATTGATAATTGCAATGCCAATTAATTTGATTGCTGGACCTGGTGAACCACTAACACAAAGTCGCGTAAGTATACAAACTACTGACAGACCTGACGAAGATGTCTATACATATTATGATTTGAGAAACAGAAAGACATATATACAGGTAACAAATATTGAGACTGAAGATAGTTTAGCACTTCCAACTTTATGCATTCATGTACATATTTTTCAGCAAGATAAAAGTTGCGATGAATTAAATTTTGAGGATGAACTAACTCCTAACGATACCGTTGTATATGATATGGATAATCTAGTCAGAAATGATGGAACACCTGTTGCCGCTAATCTTGATGATGATTCATATGGTTTTGTAGCTATATCAGCATATGTATGTGGAAATCCAAGTAATGAAGAAACACCAAATGCCTTAATAGGAAATGTGAGGATAATTGATGATGCTGGGTATGAGTACAGAATGAATTTAGTAACTGATAGAAATTCAAGAAGACTGCTTCAAAGTTCTGATTCATCAACTCCCGAACCAGCTGGAAATATAATTGTTCCATTTAATACAGTGGATGGTGCTAAATTTGCAGATGTTGTTGGATTCATTACTGAACAGGATAGAAGAAATAACGGTAGTAATGAACCATTTCCAGAAGATGAATTTTTCAATGATGAATCAGGAATTACTTTTTCAGTATTCCAGGTAGATGAGAATGAAGAGAGAATATCTTGCGATCAAAAGACTTTTGCATGCGGGCCCGGGAAAGTAATGAATTATGGAATAAATGATGACTATCCAGCCAGCAGAGGAAATAACCTATTATGTGAAGGGGGTGGATTAACACCAGGACAGACTAACGGTTATATATCTTTAGAGAATGCAACATTTTTATCGCCTATAGATAATGTGCAAAATCCTCCAAGAGATGATTTTGAATTTATATGTTTAGTTGGTTTAAACAATGGCGATAACACGGGTAGTATGGACGAATGTTTATATAGATGTGATGAAGTAGATTGTATTGAAGAGTAAGACTATACTTTTAAAAAATCAAAAGCTATGGGAGCCCCAAAAGCCCCATAGCTTTTTTTATGTCTGAAACACTCTAAAAGAAGAATATTTAATAGAATATGCATCTAATATTTTATGAAACAAAATCAGTATGACAGACGTAGTCAAGATATAGGCACCAAGGACAAATCATGTCAGAGTTGCTGTGGTGCCAGGAATATAAAAATTAATTTGTTTATGTGGTTATCCCTAATACTGTTAATTTTTATAATTTAAAAATGTACCTAGACCGATTAGTTCTTACTCTTACCTAACCAAACTAACAACAAAACTTTTTTGTTTCTTTACTTATTTAATTCTTTTTCTTTTGTTTATGACAATCTCTCTCTCTGGGGATGAGTACCATTGAAGAGCTGAGAAAGAGTAAGACCTTTCCCGTAACAGGTGACATAGTATATAAGTATTGTTAATATAAATATAAAGTAGTAATTATAAACAACATGAAACAACAATTTGTATTATAATTATATTTAAGATATCTTTTATTTTAGATTAAACTTATAAACATTAAACAAATAAAAAAGTTTTTTAGGGTGGGGTAATGAAAAATCTAAATTTAATTTTCTTTATAATAGCATTATTATTTTTAAGTGTGCAGGCTAATGCCGTTACTCAGATGATCGGTGATGACGATGGTTTTGGAATAGACCCCCTAGGTCTGGTGAATTACTTAGGTGCGCCCGCCGATACGAATGGTAATGGAATAATAGAACCTGGAGAATTTTTGCCCGACTGGGATTTAGATAATGTTGTAGATACATCTAATGATGATTTTGATGAAAGATCTTTTTTAGAAGAATTATCAGCTTTCGGCCCTGTTAACACAGATGTATCATTATCAACTTCATCTGGGATTGGACCACCTGACGGCAAAAGCTTTATCTTTACTATCCTGGTACCCGAACAATGTGATGCTGACTTTGGGGTAGATCATTTTATAGACTTTGTATATGCAGATTATGACAATTTCCCTGCAAATATAGTAGTAGATGGTGTATCTCATGCTTTAAACCTTGAAGAAGAACAAGACGGCCTTGTTCAGACTATTCGAGTTCCTGTTCCATGGGTTGATCTTCTGGATGGAATGGTTGAGGTTACCATTGATGCTGTAAATGAAGTATATTTTGCTGTTGATTATGTTTTGCTTGATGCTGATGTATTAGCGGATAGTGATAGTGACTGTATCCCGGATGAATATGACCTCTGTCCTGATTCTACAACATCTATCGTAAATTCATCTGGATGTTCGCTTGATCAGCTTTGTCCTTGCGAGGACAACTGGGAAAACCATGGACAATTTGTGAAATGTACTACAGCTGCAGCAGGTCAACTATTAGATGAATATGTAATTAGCAAAGAGGAAAAAAATCAGATAGTAATGGATAATGCCAAGAGTGGATGTGGAAATTGATATACTTTCTTATTTTTGTGTAATTAAAATTTGATTAGTTTATCAATTAAATTGCTTTCTTTTATTTTTTTAGTGGGGGATATCTCCTCTCTCTCTGGATGTGGGAGCTAAGTTAATTCCGGCACCCTCTTCTTGGTACAAATGTTTGGGCGACTAAAAGATCTTTATTAAATATGCTTTTTTATCGAATAAGTAACAACCCCGTGAATACGGAAGTCTGATTCCGGGTGTATCTCAAAGGGCCTGTTATCAGACACAAGGAAATATCTTTTGTTCTTTACTGCCAACCTGGCTATAACCAACTCACCATTTAAAGCTCCCACAACAACTTTTCCATCACTTGGATTAGCTGACCTGTCAACTACTATCAAATCGCCATTGGCAATACCATCGTTACTCATTGAATCAGTGGCAACCCTCATAAAGAAAGTAGATTCAGGGTTCGTAACCAAATCATTAAGGTCGAGGAACCTGTCAATATAGTCATCCCCAGGACTTGGAAAACCCGCAGGAATAGCGGACAAAAGAACTGGTAACTTTATTTCTCTTTGTGCTTCAAACGCGTATGTTTCCATTTACCAAACACCTCCGACCGACGGAAGTTCGTTCCAGTCAGTAGTAAACCGTTTGCTAAGCCTGGCTCTTTTCATACTCCACTTTCTTATAAAGCCGGAGCTTGCATATCTGACTGTTTCCCTGCCCCATGCACTGTTTATTTTATCATAGGCTTTCATTAAGCTTACCTGATTGCCTAAGTTTCTGTTTGGTGAGAACAAATTTAATTGAACTTCGCTTTCCGGGCATATCTCAGCCAGCATAACCCCTGCTTTTTTATACTTGTATTCAGGCTTATAAATTTTATTCAAAAGTTCCAATGCAGCACTAATAAGGTTATGACTATATGAAGTTGGTTCAGGAAGCATGCAGCCAATAGAGTTATTGTACTGAGGTGCATCTTTAAATTTGTTTGTTTTTATCCAGACACTTATATATCTTGCAATTGATTCATCCTCTCTCAGTTTTTCCGCCGCTCTTGAAGCATGCATTGATATGGCTTCTTTGAGCTCATCATAATCCTTCACATCATAACCAAAACTTCTTGATCTTATTATCTGTTTTTTCATTTCCACTTCTTCAAGAGATATGCAGCTGGTTCCTCTCAATTCAAGCTGTGTTCTGTAACCGACCACAGTCATTTTCTTTCTGATCCAGATGTCGCTTGCATGCTTTAGATCATAAGCTGAATTTATCCCATGATATTTAAGAAGCTTTGTATAGGCTCTCCCAATCCCCCAGATGTCCAAAACATCTATTCTTTTCAGTATTTCATCAACATTGGAATGCTTGTAAAAACTCAACACTCCATTTAATTCCGGTGTCTTTTTTGCCACATGGTTAGCTATTTTAGCAAGGGTTTTAGTAGAGCCGATACCCACGGAAACTGGGATACCCGTCCATTTCATTATAGTTTCTCTGATCTGTTTTCCATACTCCGTCAGATCCCTGTTGCTAAACCCTGACAAATCCAAAAAAGCTTCGTCAATGGAATAGATTTCCATATCAGGTGTAAATCTGTTAAGTATGGACATAACCCTTCTGCTCATATCGGAATAAAGCGTGTAGTTGGAAGAAAACACTTTTATACCATGTAGAGCCACTTCTTTTTTATACTTGTGAATAGGAGCTCCCATGGGAATCCATTTTTTAGCTTCTGTTGTACGGGAAACTGCGCAGCCATCATTGTTGGAAAGCACCACAACGGGCTTTCCTTCCAGGGAGGGGTCAAAAACCCTCTCACAGGAGCAATAAAAAGAGTTGCAGTCTACTAGTGCATAAATTTTATTCATTAGATCCTCATAATGCATTCGGGAACATCGTTCTTCCAGCTATTAACAATATCACTCACTCTGTAATATTCCATTTTATTAGAATCATAAGGAACTAGCAGTTCTTTTAATTCTGCCTCATTGCTTTCAAGATTCATCCATATCTCCTGATTAGTCCGGGGAAGGATCACCGGCATTCTGTCATGAACAGGTTCCATTAGTTCATTATTATCGGTTGTAATGATTGTAAAGGTATAAAGAGGTTCTGCTTCTTTTTTCCATGCTTCCCAGAGACCAGCCATAGCAAAAGGTTTTCCATCACTCGTTACAAAACGATAAGGCTGCTTTTTATTATTTTGTTTTTTCCACTCGTAAAAACCATCGGCAATAACCAGGCATCTTTGTGATTTGAAGGGTTTCTTGAAAGAAGGTTTTTCTTCAACGGTCTCAGCTCGTGCATTGATCATCCTGAAGCCAATCCTGGTATCTTTAGACCACGGGGGAACTAATCCCCATTTAAACATTTTAAGTTTATTCTTGCCATCTTCATTAACAACAACAGGGGACAGCTGGGAGGGGGCTATATTGTATCTCGGCTTTAAAACATCATCAAAAGGCTCATCAATAATCGTGAACTGCTGCATTATTTCATCTATTTCTGAAGCTAAAGAGAAACGCCCGCACATATGAGTAATTCTGAATTAAAACCAGGAATTAGCAAATAACAGGGTGTAAATTAATAAATTGATATAGTCCTTTTTAACATCTTAACCAGCCCACCAGCGGGTCTCATAAAATCTTATGAGCAATTGATTAATGCAGTTTTCCCGGAAAAGGTCAAAGTTTTTGTGTGAATAATATTTCAGCCAGCAGCCAGAAACAAAAAAGAGCGGGCTTTTTACACCCGCCATTTTAATCTATATCACCATTGTGTCATCATCAGCACTATTATCACGATCAATTATCATTACAATCTGATCTGTGTCTGTGTCTGCATCATCGTCGTCATCGCCATCATCACAACCTGATATAATGCTTATGGAAAGAATGAATAAAAATAATATGGAAAGTAAAACATTCCTTGCAAGTAGTTTTGAAAACATATCTCACCTCATTTCCCTATATATTTTAAAAACCAATACCTACAATTTCTTATTTAACTTAAATCAAGATATATGAATTGTCCATTAAAGAATGTATGTGAAAATTTATAATATTAATCAGCGAAAGTGCGGGGACTCTTTAGATATTTCTTAATCTTGGGATGGATCAATCCGCATCTTTCAGCATAGATCTTAGTTCTTCTCTAAGTTCCGGAGTATCCTCATGCGAATGCACCACAATTGCATGATGGACAGCTAATGATAATACTTCATCTTCAGTTCCACTTATTCTAACTGAACAATTTATATCACTTGGAAACTCCCTGCAATCTATATATTTTCTTTCTTCCATAATGTTCACCCGCTTTTGATATATATATTCAAATAATAGAATTTGTGTATCTCAAATTCAACTAATATTTTTAATATAGATATAAATAGTCTTCAGCTAAACAGACTTAACAGGTTTATTGGTCAGCAATTTAGTTATTTTTAAGGATTTAATGAAAAAAAAAGCCCAAGAATGGTTGTCTCAGGCTTTGTCAGGAGTTAGATAAAATTAAATTTATCGTTATTATTCTATCTGTTTATAAAAATAAAGACAATGCTTCAAATATGTTTTATTAAGTTCTTAGATTTTCGTATTTATCATTTTGCATGCTGTATTTATAGCTTCAATCATGCTGTTTGGATCAGCAACCCCTTTCCATGCAAGATTAAAAGCGGTTCCATGATCCGGCGAGGTTCTTATAACAGGAATTCCAATTGTAACATTAACACCTCTGTCAAATGAAAGCATCTTAAAGGGGATTAGTCCCTGGTCATGATACATAGCTATAATTAAATCCCATTTTTTTTGTTTGGCAAAATAAAACAGAGTATCAGCCGGAAAAGGGCCTTCAACATTTATTCCTTCGTTTCTGGATTTTTCTATTGCAGGTTTGATCTCTTTAATTTCTTCATTACCAAAAGCTCCTGCTTCACCTGCATGAGGATTAAGAGCACAAACTGCAATTTTTGGATTATCAATATCAAACTTCTCTTTTAGTTCTTTACCACACAATTTAATTGCTTCATAAATCGTCTGTCTTTTAATTAAACCGGGGACATCTTTTAAAGAAACATGAATCGTTAAAAGCGCTACTTTGAAAAACTCGCCTTCAAACAACATCATGGCTTTTTCGGAATTTGTAAGGTCCTTTAACATTTCTGTGTGACCAGGGTACTTCGAACCCGCTAAATGAATGGATTCTTTACTTATTGGTGCCGTTACTATCGCATCTATGTCCCCATTTAATGCAAGTTCAACAGCAATTTCTATAGATTTTATCGATGCTTTACCCGCACTTATGGAAACTTTGCCAGGGGTCAGGTCTTTTATATTGAATTCGGTAGGATCAATAACAGACAAAGCCTTCTTGTCGCCAAATTCTTCATTTGCTCTATCAATAACACTTTTACTGCCTATAAATACTATCTCACATTTATTTATTACAGACTCATCCAAACAAGCTTTAATAGCAACTTCGGGTCCTATCCCGTTAGGATCGCCAATGGTAATTCCGATTTTTGGTTTACTTGTCATTTTTAAAGAATAAAAATAATCCGAAGATTTATTTTTTAAATTAATCCGGTTTTATCTTTAGGAATTTTACTAAAAAGATTTGTTATATTATCCAACACCTGATCATTTAACTCTTCAACAGATAAACCCTTAATTTCGGCTAAAAGTCCTGCTATGTATTGAACGTAGGCTGGTTCGTTCTTTTTCCCTCTTTTGGGAACAGGTGCAAGATAAGGTGAATCAGTTTCATATAGAATCCTGTCCAAGGGGATGTTTTTAGCTGCCGCTCTAACATCATCGGCTTTATTAAAGGTTAAAATTCCTGAAAATGATATATAAAAACCTAAATCAAGGTATTTACGTGCAATTTCATAGTGGCTTGAAAAACAGTGAATAACACCCGGGTTTTCATTCATATCCTTAATTTTAAATAAATCAATAAGGTCATCATCCGCTCCTCTTATATGAATAACAAACGGCAGGTTGTATTTTGTTGCTAAATCTATATGTGCTTCACACGATATCATCTGCTCTTCTTTGGAAGAATTCATATAGAAATAATCAAGACCAGTTTCACCAATTCCCACAACTTTTGGTTCATCCAGCAACGCCTCAAATTCACCCATTAAACTATCTGAATAACTTGATGCAGCATGAGGATGAATACCAACAGAAGCAAAAATGCCGTTATATTTATGAGTCAGTTCTACCGTTCCCTTCGATGACTCAATACCGGTTCCAATTGAAATTATTTTGCCAACACCAGCCTCAGAAGCTCTTGTGATAGCTCCCACCGGATCTTCAAGACTTAAAATATGTGCGTGCGAATCTATCAACAACTATTTTTTTTCCTTTAAGAGTTCCGTTAATTCATCCATAAACTGATTCACATCTTTAAAAGATCTATATACAGAGGCAAATCTGACATACGCAACTTCGTCAATGTCATAGAGCTTGCTTATGAGTCTTTCGCCTATCTCTTTGCTGTCAATTTCCCTTTCACCCTTTTCCATCAGCTCTCTTTCAAAATTTGTTACGAAATTATCAATCACTTCAAAGCTAACAGGCCTTTTCTCACAAGCTTTGATCATACCGGAAATGATTTTATTCCGATCAAACTCTTCTCTGCGTCCATCTTTTTTTACTACAAGGAGTTCAACCTGCTGAACTCTTTCATAAGTTGTAAATCGTTTACCGCAGTCATTACATTCCCTGCGGCGCCTGATGGATGCGCCATCCCCGCCTACTCTGGAATCAACAACTTTACTATCACTACTAGAACAAAAAGGACATTTCATATGTTTTAACCTTATATTAGATTATAGCCTGTGTCCGTAAATCGGAAATTTCAGACATAACTCTTTTACATCATCCTTAATCCTACCAAGAACATTATCATCTTCGTGATTATTTAATGCTTCAATAATAAAACCGGATATTATATCAATTTCATGTTCTTTAATTCCTCTGGATGTTATAGCAGGAGTACCAATCCTGACACCACTAGTCACCATTGGGGGTCTGGGGTCAAAAGGAATAGCATTCTTATTTACGGTAATACCGGCTTTTTCGAGAGTTTCTTCCGCAAGTTGCCCGGTAAATTCAGTTTCAGTAAGATCAACTAAAACAAGATGATTGTCGGTACCGCCTGAAACAAGTTTTAAACCATTGTTTGATAGATTTTCACCAAGTCTTTTCGCATTATTAACTATTTGTTGTTGATACTCTTTAAACTCAGGCTCCAATGCTTCCTTAAAAGCAACTGCTTTAGCTGCAATACAATGCATTAAAGGACCACCCTGTGTCCCTGGAAAGACTCTGCTGTTGACTATCTTCTGATGTTCTTCTTTCATCATGATCATACCACCCCTTGGTCCTCTAAGCGTCTTATGTGTGGTAGTGGTAACAAAATCACAGTAAGGTACAGGATCGGAATAAAGACCAGCAACAACCAAACCAGCAGGATGAGCTATATCAGCCATTAGATAAGCACCACACTCATCAGCTATCTCTCTGAATTTTCCATAATCAATGTCCCTTGGATACGCACTCCATCCAACAACAATGATCTTGGGGTTGTTTTTTAAAGCCAGATCGCGTACTTCATCATAATCTATAATATTTGTATCTTCGCTCACACCGTATGCTACAACATTATATAGTCTGCCAGAAAAATTAACCGGGCTTCCATGGGTTAAATGGCCTCCATGATCAAGACTCATTCCAAGAATTGTGTCTCCCGGCTTCAAAGCTGCAAAGTACACAGCCATATTAGCCTGAGCACCTGAATGTGGCTGAACATTAACGGCATCCGCACCAAAGAGCTGTTTTGCCCTGTCACGGGCTAAATCCTCGGCAATATCAACATACTCACATCCACCATAATAACGTTTGCCAGGTAATCCCTCAGCATACTTGTTAGTTAATACTGACCCTAAAGCCTCCAGAACTGCATCGCTGACATAATTTTCAGATGCTATCAACTCTAATTTCCATTCCTGTCTTTCTGTTTCACTACGTATTACATTTGCTATATCCGGATCAACTTTCTGTAGATTCGACATAAAATTACCTCCGTAAACTACCCGAAATGGTATCTAAAATTGGAAAACTTAGCAAGATAGTATAACCTTAATTCTCTCAAACAATATACTGTTAAATTTAATTGTTCAAAGAAATAGAAATGCTCGATTTATCTTCAATAAAAGCAGTGTTTTTCGATTTTGGAGACACTCTGACAACCACCATAGAAACATACCCTAAAAGAATCGAATTATCTTTTATTGAGAATGGTTTTTCATTTACTGCAAATGAATTTATTAATGCTTACCTAAGAGCTGATTATCAAATATTCAAACATTATTCTTCAAGCAATTTTTTACCCCATTCGGAACATCAAAATCTTTTATATAAATTTTTAACCAATAATTTAAAGATTAATGAAAACCCTAAAAATATAAAATCAAAGATTAAAAATTCCCTTAAAGAAATTCAATACAAAAGAGTTAAACTTGCGGGTTGCAATGAAATACTGGAACTACTAAAAGATAAAGGACTAAAATTAGCAGTAATATCAAATAATGACGGAAAAACAGAAGAAAAGTGTGAAAATGTCGGAATAAAAAATTATTTTGATATTATTATAGATTCAACAAAAGTTAAAATTGTAAAACCTGATAAAGATATTTTCAATTTAGCACTAAAGAAGCTAAATCTTGCTAAAGAAGAAGTCGTTCATATTGGTGATCTTTACGGCTCAGATATTCTGGGAGCTATGAATGCGGGTCTTCAGCCTATTTGGATAAATCATAGAAATGCCGAAAATTATGAATCATTGAAAATCCCGACAGTCAAAAATTTGAATGAACTTATCTCCATTTTTAATTAATACTTTATACCATGGCAAAAACAAACCGGAACAGTGGTTTTATAGAAATAAAAGGGGCGAGAGAAAACAATCTCAAAAATATAGATGTATCGATTCCTAGAAACAAGTTCACTGTAATTACAGGACTAAGCGGATCTGGGAAATCCTCTCTGGCTTTAGATACAATCTATAAAGAAGGCCTTCGAAGATATATAGACTGTTTGTCAACCTATGCAAGGCAGTTTCTGGAAAGAGTGGAAAAACCGGATATTGATGAAATTATCGGACTTCCAACCCCTATAGCTATCGAAAGTAGAAACCACGTAAGAAATTCAAGATCTACAGTCGGAACAACTACAGAGATATATGATTACCTAAGATTATTCTTTGCCAAGATTGGTAAAACATATTGCCCGGAATGTAGAAAGGAGGTTGTTGAGCACTCGCCTCAATCAATAACACAGTTATTAATTGATAAATACATAAAGGAAAGATGTATAATTTCATTTCCCGCCAATACCGAACTCGAACTATCAAGTTATATGAAGAAAGGATATTCGCGTATTATTACACACGGAGAAACCATTGACATTGAAGACTATAAGAATAATGATAAACAATTAATTCAAATTATTACTGACAGACTGGTTATAACCAACAAATCCAAATCAAGACTAACCGAAGCAATTGAAACTGCATTTTCCGAAAGTAAAAAGATTATAATTAATATCCCCGATAAAAAAGAACTAAGGTTCTCAAGAGAACTCGAATGCCATAATTGTAATAGAACTTTCAAAAAACCAACAACGAATTTATTTTCATTTAACAGTCCCTACGGGGCGTGTGAGGATTGTAAGGGATTTGGAAACAACCTGGAACTGGATCCAAACCTAATTGTACCAAATACTGAGTTAAGTTTATCCGAGGGAGCTATCGAGCCGTTTACAAAACCATCATATAAGCATGAAATGAGAAAACTGATATCATTTGCAAATGATAACGGAATTAGCATAAAAAAACCCTTTTCCAAACTGAACAGAAGCGAGATTGATCTTCTGTTTAACGGTAACAAGGATTATTATGGGATAAAAGGATATTTTAAAAGACTTGAGCGAAAAAACTACAAAATGCATATCAGAGTTTTTCTAAGTAAATACAGATCCGCCTTTGAATGCAATACATGTAAAGGCAGCAGACTAAAGAATGACGCTCTTAATATAAAAATCCATGGGAAAGACATTTTTGAACTTTCATCAACTCCAATAGAAAAACTATCAAAACATTTTAACAAGCTTAAACTTTCAGAGTTCGAACTGAGCATCTCCAAAGACATATTAAATGAACTACAATCAAGAATTAATTTTCTTGTTAAAGTTGGCCTGGATTATTTAACATTATCAAGATTGACCAGAAGTTTATCCGGAGGAGAAGCTCAACGAATTAATCTCGCTTGTCAGTTAGGTTCAAGATTGACTGAAACCCTGTATATACTGGATGAGCCATCCATCGGACTTCATTCAAGGGATATTGATCAACTCAATAATCTTATAATTGAATTAAAATCTAGGGATAACACAGTAATCCTGATTGAACACGATCTTGATACTATAAAGTCTGCTGATTATATAGTCGAGCTAGGACCAAAATCAGGTGAATATGGTGGCAAACTAGTTTACCAGGGGAGTAAACATAAGTTCATGAATTCCAAAATAGATTCTATAACCAAAAAGTATCTGACAGGTGAGAACTTAATCGAGATACCTAAAAAAACCCGAGGAACAAAAGGAAAGGTATTGAAAATTTTAAATGCAAATGAAAATAATCTTAAAAATATCGATGTGAAAATACCTCTTCAAAAGTTTATTTGCATAACTGGTGTTTCAGGGTCGGGAAAAAGTTCTTTAATAAACGATATCCTTTATAACGGGCTTGCAAGAAAATTTAATAATAAAACAGAAAGGGTTGGAAAACATGGTGATATAAAAGGATTTGAAAACATCAAGGGTGTAATAATCCTGGACCAGTCACCTATTGGAAAGAGTTCCAGATCAAATCCGGTAACATACATTAAAGTCTATGATGAAATAAGAAAAGTTTTAGCAAATTCCCTGCAAGCCAAATTAAAAGACCTAAGTCCTTCCCATTTCTCATTCAATGTGGATGGTGGAAGATGTGAAAAATGCAAGGGAGAAGGTTCCCATACCGTAGAGATGCATTTTTTAGCCGATGTGCAGGTTATATGTGATGAGTGCAACGGCAAAAGGTTTAATAAAACTGTTTTAGACTTCAATTTCAGAGGAAAAAATATATCTGAAATTCTGAATCTGACCGTTGATGACGCCATTACATTTTTCTCAGATTACCCCACAGTCGGCAGAAAACTAAAAGTACTTCAAGATGTGGGACTGGGTTATATTACATTAGGACAGCCTGCAATTACTCTTTCAGGCGGAGAGGCTCAAAGAATAAAAATTGCAAGAGAACTCAGCAAAAAAGAGGGAAATAATATTTTATATATTCTTGACGAACCAACAGTGGGGCTTCATGTTGATGACATATTAAAATTGCTTAAAGTGCTAAACAAATTAGTTGACAATGGCAACACTGTTTTGCTTATCGAGCATAATATGGAAGTTATTAAATGTGCGGATCATATAGTTGACTTAGGCCCCGAAGGCGGGGAAAAAGGTGGCAGCATTGTCGCTGAAGGAACACCATTTGATATTATTAATAATAAAGATTCTTATACTGGAAAATATCTTAAACAGTATTTAAATATATAACTTTTCTTAAAATTTGTTAAAATAGTCTATTAAAAATATTTTATGGAGTTAAGAACATGCTAGCAGACAGAAAAATTCCTTTTAGCGAATCATACAAAGAAGAATGGGATATATTAAAAGAGAAATGTGAAGGTGGTATTGAGTTAATGCTTGAAGATTCACAAAGATGGTTTCTTGCAACAACAGAAGGAGATGGAATAAGGATATCTTCTGCGGTAAAAAATGTACGCCCACTCAAATTGCCCGATCCACCACTAATCGAGTTTGACGAGTTTAAAACAGTTGCCGGAGTCTATAATGATGCATTTTTCGGCGGAATTGGAGACCTTTCGGCAAGGTTGGAAGTAAATAATACTTGTTTAAATATGCGTTACCTTTTTATGATGATCTACAATCTTTTATAGTTTGTACCTTCCAAACTGTAACAGCAAAAACTAAACCATTCTAATTGCAATTCTCATTTTAAAGTAGCCGGTTTAAACATAAAGAGAAGAAGGGTTTATACTGGCTCCGGCGGTAGGGCTCGAACCTACGACCTAATGATTAACAGTCATCCGCTCTACCAGCTGAGCTACGCCGGAACCGAAAAGATCAATTAAATACTGATTTTAAAGAATAGTTAATTTATACTGAATAATTATAACAGTCAAGATTTTCTGTATATGCTATATAGATTGACTTTATTTTTTAATATAACTAACTTAACTCTATCAATTTATTATAATTATTAATTAAAATGTCAAAAAAACAAAGCAATAAAAAACAAAACGAATCACGTTCCCAAGCACTTCCTGCTATAACAAATTCTCTACAGAAATATCTGGTTGAAATAAGCAACAATCCCATTCTAAGCAGGGAAGAAGAATATAAACTGGCTATGCAGTTTAAAGAAGAAGGAGATCTCGAAGCCGCAAAAAAACTTATAACTTCGAATCTTAAATTTGTAGTTCATATAGCAAACGAATATAAGAATTACGGTATCAATATGATGGATATCATACAGGAAGGGAATATTGGACTTATGAGAGCAGTAAAAGGTTTTGACCCTACCAAAGGTTACAGACTTATTTCCTATGCGGTTTGGTGGATTAGAGCTTATATACAAAATCATTTAATAAAAAACTGGAGTCTTGTCAAGGTCGGAACCAGTCAGGCCCAAAGAAAACTTTTCTATAAGTTAAGAACAACTAAAAACCAGCTGAAAAATTTTGATTCCGTACTTGAATTGGAAGATTATTCAAAAATAGCTAAAGAACTGGGAGTTTCTGACAAACAAGTAATTGAAATGGATCAAAGAATGACAACAAAGGATTTATCACTTGATACAAATATTAAATCCGATGGATTCCAAACCCATATGGATTTCTTAGAAGATGAATCATTTGATCAGGAAAAGTTGCTGGAGAAAAATCAGGTCAACAAAATAGTAAGTAAAAACATGCAAAAAGCACTTGATGACTTGAAGGACAGGGAAAGATACATAATTGAAAAAAGAATCCTAACAGATACTCCACAAACTCTTGAGGAACTTGGCAAAAAATTCAATATTTCCAGAGAAAGGGTGCGGCAGATAGAAAGTTCAGCATTAAAGAAAATAAAAAAAGTTTTTAAAGAAGAAGGTATTAATCTATAAACTAATTTACAGAAATAAGTTCCTTTGATTTTTTAAGCATTTCCCCTATATTTTCGGGTTTGTTTCCACCCGCCTGTGCTAAATCAGCCTTACCACCACCTTTACCACCAATTATCTTTGACAGTTCTTTGATTAACTCACCGGCATGGAATATTTTTGTCAAATCTTTTGTTACTCCCACGAGGAGAAAAACTTTTTCTTCATTTTTCCCGGCTAAAACAACTACACCCGAATCTATTTTCTGTTTTAAATCGTCCCAGACAGCTCTAAGTTCATTTGCATTATTTACAGGCACCTCAGTGGATAACACCTTGAATCCATTTACATTTTCCGCTTTATCAAGATATTCACCTGCTTTTTCACTAAGAGATTTTGCTCTGTAAGAATTCAGTTCCTTATTTAGTTCACCTACATCTTCTATCAGTTTTTTCACTCTGGACACCAATTCAGACTGTGGAACTCTAAGCAAACCGGAAAATTGATTTATCACATTCTCCTGACCTTTCAAATATTTCCATGCAGACTCTCCGCTTAGTGCTTCAACTCTGCGAACTCCAGCAGAAGATGCTGTTTCCAGAACAATTTTAACAAGCCCTATTTCTCCCGATGATTTAACATGAGTACCACCACATAGTTCCTTGCTGTAATCCCCGATTGAGACAACCCTGACTTTATCTCCGTATTTCTCTTCAAATATAGCGGTTGCCCCACCCTTTATGGCTTCATCATAAGGCACATCATATTCAATAATAACCTCATCGTCCCTTCTGATCCTCTCATTAATTATTTCTTCAATCTTGTTTAACTCACCTGGATCAATTGAAGAATAGTGGCTAAAATCAAATCTTAATTTATCGGTATTAACCAATGAACCTGCCTGGTTTACATGTTTACCCAGAACTTCTTTTAAAACAGCATGCAAAATGTGAGTTGATGTATGATGAGACATAACATTGGCTCTAAATTTTTCATCGACTTTCATATGAACTTTATCACCAACCCAGACAGTCCCTTTATTTATTTTCATATAGTGAACAAATAAAGTCGGGACTGGTTTTTTAGTGTCAATTACCTTTGCCTTGAAATTCTTACCTTCTATGGTTCCAATATCACCTATCTGACCGCCCGACTCTCCATAAAAAGGAGTAAAATTAGTAATTATCTCTACAGTGTCACCTTTGCTGGCACTATCCAATGGCAAATTGTCCTTAATTATTGCATTTACAGTTGCCTCAGATTCCAATGTGTCATACCCGACGAATTCCGTAATTAAACCACCAGATATAAACTCATTTATTATTGGAGACAAACCTTCTTCTCCTGACCCTTTCCATGCTTTTCTTGATTTGGACCTTTGCTTTTCCATCTCCACATTAAAACCATCATGATCTATGATTATCCCTTCGTTCTTTGTTAAATCCTCAGTCAGGTCGACTGGAAATCCATAAGTGTCATAAAGTTTGAAAGCAACTTCTCCGGGCAAAACCCTATTGCTATTTGTAAGCTTGTTTACTTCATCGTTTAAAAGTTCCAAACCCCTGTCAATAGTTTCCAGAAATCTTTCTTCTTCATTTTTAACAACCTGAGAAACAAATTCGGCTCTTTCGATCAATTCAGGATAGTATTCCCCCATAACATTATTCACTATTGGCAATACCTTAAAAAGAAATGGTTCATTAATTCCCAAAAATTTGGAATGTCTCACAGCCCTTCTAAGAATTCTCCTTAGAACATACCCCCTTCCCTCATTTGATGGAAAAACTCCATCAGATATGAGAAAAGCCAAAGCCCTTGAGTGATCGGCAATAACCCTCATTGATACTTTTGTTGATTCATCTAAATCATACTCTTTTGATGATAATTCCTCTATTCCGCTAATAATATTTCTTAATAAATCCGATTCATAATTACTTGCAACGCCCTGGAGAACTGCAGAGATTCTTTCAAGTCCCATACCCGTGTCTATGCTGGGATTTGGCAAAGGGTTCATATTCCCTTTTTCATCCTTATTAAACTGCATAAAAACAAGATTCCAAAGCTCAAGATAACGGTCACAATCACAACCTGCCTGGCAATCGGGCTTATCGCATCCAAATTCTTCCCCCTGATCTATTAAAATCTCCGAGCATGGACCGCAAGGGCCTGTATCACCCATAGACCAAAAATTGTCTTCTTCACCCAATCTCTTGATCCTGTCTTTAGAAAGACCAATATTCTTGTTCCAGATATCAAAAGCTTCGTCATCATCTTTATATACTGTTACCCATAATTTATCCTTGGGTAGTCCGTAGACATTTGTTAATAGATCCCATCCATAAAAAATAGCTTCTTCCTTGAAGTAATCACCGAAGGAAAAATTTCCCAGCATTTCAAAGAAAGTATGGTGCCTTGCTGTATATCCAACATTATCAAGGTCATTATGCTTTCCACCGGCCCTAACGCACTTTTGTGAAGAAGTTGCTCTCTTATAACTGGTCTTTTCAGTTCCAATAAAAACATTTTTGAACTGAACCATCCCGGCATTTGTAAAGAGAAGGGTTGGATCATTTTTGGGAATTAGTGATGAACTCTTCACTATTTCGTGATCATGACCATTAAAATATTCTAAAAATTTACGTCTTACTTCTGAACCTTTCATAGTTGTTTTGAATTAATGTGTTATTTTATTAGAAGAATAATCTGCAGCAAGCTGACCGCATGCACTTAAAATATCTCTTCCTCTGTTCTTTCTTATCTTTACGTTCAATCCGTAATTTATAAGTATGTCCTGAAAATTATATACATCTTCTGTCTTCGGTGTTTTATATTTAATTGGGTCAGCTTCATTAAGAGGAATTAAGTTAACCTTGCACCTGATATTCTTTAATAATTGACCCAATTGTTGCGCATGCAATTCAGAATCATTAATATCTTTTATTAATACATATTCAAATGTAATCAATTTTCGATTTGGCAGTGGAAAGCTTTTTATAGAATCGATTAACGTCTTTATAGGATATCTTCTGTTTATTGGCATAATCTCATTTCTAATCTCATCGTTCGGGGCATTTAGAGAAATAGAAAGGTTAACTGTTAATCTTTCACCAAGTTCCTTTATTTTCGGGACTAAACCCGATGTTGAAACTGTTATTCTCTTCTTTGATAAGCCTATAAAATTCTCGTCTGTTAGAATTTCAATAGAATTTATTAGATTATCCAAATTATCAAGAGGTTCCCCCATGCCCATAAATACAATATTGGTAATTCCATTTGAATTTAAAGAATTAACAATTAAATACTGATCAATTATCTCTGATGTTTTAAGATTTCTGATCTTGTTTAATGTGGCAGTTAAGCAAAACTTACATCCCAGTGCACAACCAACCTGTGAAGACACGCACAATGTTTTTCTTTTTTTGTCGGGGATGAGAACACTCTCAATCTTGTTACCATCCGATAATGAAAATAGGTATTTCTTAGTACCATCAATAGAGACCTTCTCTTCCAAAAGACTGATTGAATCATTAATTTCAATATCATTTTGTAATCTTTCTCTGAAATCAACAGGAAGGTTACTCATCTCCTTATAGGATTTAACACCCTTTTTATATAGCCACTGGGCAATCTGTTTTGAACGGTATGATTTTTCTCCAGAACTTTCAATAAATTCATCAAGCTGGGATGGAGAGAAATCGCGAATATTCTTTTGTAACATCGGATAAAACTATAACAGGAATTATTAATAATTGTATCTGGAAGGTAAATTATATTTTTTTATAAACTAAAGATTTACAACACCTTCTTCAACCCCAACAATAGAAAAATAGGAGCTATTACTAACTTTCTCTTCTTTTACTTCGACATATTCCTTAATGGATTTATAAAACTCGCCGGATACAAGGATTTTCCAGTTGTCAGATTTATTGCAAATGCTTCTCACCTTATCTACTACATCTTTAATTCCATCGGGAATTTCATTATCGGAAGAAAACGGGAGAGAATCCAGACCTATACCAATTCTCAAAGAAATAACTTCTTTCCCCTCAGATCTTCTTTTTCTTGTGAGATCCGCAATCAACTGCATAATCTCCACTGCAACACTGACAGATCTTAGTTCAGGATCTTTTTGTTTTTCAGGTGCATTAAAAATAGCAACAATCTCATCCTGAAGTATCGCTTCAACTACACCTCCATACTCCGAGATAATATCGGTAGCAGAACTTCTATATTGCGTAATAAAACCATTTAGATCAGAAGGGTCTAACTCTTTTGTAAGATTTTCAAATTCGGAAATTTTTGCAACTAAAACAGTTACATTTCTGTTTTTTGGTACAACTTTATTCTCACTTGGAACGATCTTAGGCTTAAAAGGTGGAACAACTTCTATTTTTATTTTGTTTTCACTATGATTGTTCTCATCAACCGAATTAATTTTGTCTTTGGTAACTTCTTGCGAAAATAATGAAAAATTATCATCTTTATTATCTTCTTCATCATCATTTACCAATTCATCAAATGCGTCATTTGATACATCTTCAATATCTTTGATTTCACTTAAAGACTCGATGTCTTCAATAATAATCTCAGCAGAACTTAAATTCATTATGTCTTTTGACGAACTTTCCTCAAGTTTCTTAACTTTGCTTTTTAAATTTCCTACAAAATTTTCAATATAATGAGTCATACTGTTAAATTCAGTATATAATCCAAGTATCTCACTATCAGATTTTATAGAAGGGCTAATATCCAATCTCTTTGTGAATTTACCTTCGCTAACTTTTTTCATTGCATCAATTAATCTTTTTAATGAAATATCAGGGGGCGGGCTAATCAGAAATATAACAAACAGAAGCATCACAGAGATTATCGATCCAATTATTAAGCTCCAAAGTAGTGCATATCCGTCAATTTGCTGATTCTCAAGATGCTTAATACCAACGATTATCGTATTGTCACCCGGACCTTCAAAAACAAATTTTTCTGATTTTCCGTTATTCTGGGTTCCAAAGCTGTGCTCTACCAAACCATCTCTATTTAACAATTTGATGTAGCTAATATCATTTCTGACATTTAGAATTTGTTTTGCTTTTTTGGAAAAGTTTTTAGAATCACTAAAAATCTGTGCTATTTCATTCGATTTAAACTGTAAATATTTACTAGGGAAATACCAGTAATGAAAAGCTGCAACTGATAAAGCTATAATCAAACAAACCAAAAAGATGGCAATTGATGTTGTTAACTCAAAACTGCCTCTCTCATTTTTAATATTAAACAAGTAGATTTCCTCCTTCCGGGTTTTGGAGATAAAACCTTAAATGTATATTATGTTTTTTGGCAATTTATAAAAATGATATCAATAAAATTCACAGCTACAAATACTAAAGATATATTACTACGAAGGTTGAACAACCGATACTCTGGTTTTATTTTTTGAGAATTTATCAAAATAGACAACACCATCTGTCAAAGCAAAAAGTGTATAATCCTTTCCTAAACCTACATTTTGTCCCGGGTGTACTTTCGTTCCTCTTTGTCTAACAATTATGTTTCCGGCTTTTACCACCTGTCCACCAAACTTTTTAACACCTAATCTCTTTCCTCTTGAATCTCTTCCGTTTTTAGTACTTCCGCCGCTTTTAGTAGTAGACATAATTTAATGCTCCTGATTAAACACTTATATTAGTTATTTCCACAGAAGTTAATTTCTGACGATGACCAGCTTTCTTTCTGTACTTCTTCCTTCTTTTAAACTTAAATACAATAATCTTATCGCCTTTCTTCTGTTTTAAAATTTTACCCTCTACTTTTACATTTTCAACTAAAGGTTTTCCTACTTTTACTTCACCGTCGTTTGAAACCAACAATACTTCATCAAAATTTATGGTTTCCCCGTTTTCTCCAGAAATTTTTTCAATATCAATAATATCACCAGGTTTAACAATATATTGTTTTCCACCTGTTCTAATTACAGCGTGCATAATAACCTCCAAATTCAAAAGAGTGATAATTCTCCTGTTAATTTATATTATTGTCAAATATTATTTATAGATAATTTACAATTGCATAACATCCAGGTTGCTATACCTTGAACCATTTGGATAAAGTTCGCTTTTTACAATTGCTAGCTCGTTAACTTCAAAATTAGATTTCTCAGGTTTTTTAATATGATTTTTTGCATTAAAACTGTTTTTTGCTCTGCCAATAGTTATATGTGGAATAAAAGAGTATTTATCTTTATCAAATCCGTTTTTAATTGATATTTTTTCAATAGTGTTATACAAATTTTGAAAATCCTTATTTTCCTTTAGTTTCAAAATCAATACCCTGGGATTTTTAATATTAGGAAATGCTGAAAATTGATCTATAGTGGTTTGAAATGAAGATAAATTAACCTTACTGTTAAGAAAGTCCTCACGAATACTCTCATATACGGAAGTATCAACATCACCTAGGAATTTTAATGTAATATGAAGTTTTTCAGGGGATTCCCATTTAACTCCTTCTAGAGCATCATCTATAGAACACACATACTTGTTAATAGCAAGTTTAATTTCTTCAGGTATGAGGGCTGCAATAAATAATCTCATAGTAAATTCTTTTACTAATTCTTACACCAGGTTGGAAAGGTTTTGCCGCCTCCGGATGACAGTTTCCTTTGGTTTTCTCCATTTAAATACATTATGTAAATATCCTTAGCACCCCCTTTTGTTGAAGAAAAAGTTATATAATGGCCGTCTGGGGACCATGATGGCGTTTCATTTCTTCCTGTTGATGTTAATTGCTGTTCATCCGAACCATCAGGATTTATACTGTAGATATTCGAACCTGATCCTTCAACTCTGACAAATGCAATTCTATTAATTGATTTATTTGTCGACCACGAAGGATCTGTATTATATCCGCTATTTGTAATCTGACGGGTATTGCCTCCAAAAACATCTCTTACATAAATCTGAGGGCTGCCTGTCTTATCCGATACAAATGCAATCTGTTTACCGTCAGGAGACCACGAAGGTGAGACTTCAATTGCATATGAATTAGTTAATCTGTTTAAACCTTTCCCGTCAGCAGTGGCAATATAAAGATCCCCGCTCCTGCTAAAAGCTAATCTGGAACTATTTGGAGACCATTCGGCACTTTGATCAAGCTTAAAACCTTTGGTTATTCTTCTTTCCCTTAACCTTGGAATCAAATCTAATACATAGAGATCCTGATCCCAGTATTTATCAGAATTAAAAACTATTTTTCTTCCATCTGTTGAACAGTTAGGTGATAGCACTACTGTATTATGTTTAGTGAGTTGTGAGATATTTTTACCATCATAATCCATCATATAAATATTTCTGTTCTGATTGCTCCCTAATACATAAGCAATTCTATAAGTAAAAAATCCTTCTATCCCTGTCAATGATTCAAGAATAAGATTAGCAAACTTATGTGCTGCTTTTCTTACGTTCCCTGACGATGCTTCATAATTTCTACCAAGAATAGGCCGCTTTTGCTTCACATTAAAAACCCTGACTGCATAAGTTGTAGTCCCGCTTTGCGACTGGAATTGACCTGCTACAAGGTAATCAACACCTTTTTGAAACAGACCCTCAAAATCAATATCCTTTTCAGATGAAGGCATAACCGAACCAGACACAACTTCAAACAATGCAGCGTTTTTCAGATCAGAAGTTAATACATCAGTAAATTCTTTACCGCTTTTTGTAGGAGTGCCCACTGAATTCAATGTTGAAACATAAATAGAAACTTTCTTGACTATTGGTGATGATACGGGCGGCAAAAATATCTGCCCGAATGTATCAACTGAAAACAGTAAAAATATTACAATATTTATTATTAAAATTTTAATTCTCATTTACTCCCCCTAATTAGTTTATAAGAGATAAAGGATAATATATCTTAGGTCTAGACAAATTAAATCTATTTAATCAATCCTGAAGCTCAACATTCCAGTAAGACATTTCAACAAAGTTGAGAAAAGGTTTCCATTCTTTATATTTTATAGTTCTAATATAAAAGTTTGAAAACAGGTTCCACTGCGGTTTTTTTGGAGTATTCAAAAGTTCCATATGAGCTTGATCAGGTGTTCTTCCACCTTTTTTTCTATTACATTTAACACAACAACAAACAACATTATCCCATGTGCTTTTCCCACCAAGAGCCCTGGGAATAACATGGTCTAACGTTAAATCATATTTCTGAAATTTAGTTTCACAATACTGACAAGTATCATTATCCCTACGGAATATATTAATACGGTTAAAACGCGGTTGTTTCCTGTAATACCCTTCATATCTGAGCAAGATAATAACTCTTGGAGCTTTTATTACTTTTGTCACCGTTCTGATACAGTCATCCTCATCCACTAGCCGAATCTGAGCCCATGATTCGAAATCAAAAGTCTCATACTCATCATTAACGGCTTTTGCACTACCACCGTATAGAAGTATAAAAGCCCTTTTCAGACTAGTGACTGAAACAGGAACAAAAAATCTATTTAAAACTAACACAGGTGATGTTAGCATATTAATCAAACAATTTACCAATTTAGTATATTTTCTTCAAGAAAATATATTTAAACTTAATTAAAACTTTATATATTATTTATGGTTTATTAAATAAAATTTGTTCCGAAATTATCACGCACGAAAAGGGGAAAATAAAATGGAAATCAAATTCAATTTATTAATTCAAACAATTTGCTGTATTATTTTATTTACATCTATTTTAATTCTATTAAAATCTACAGAAAAAACAGAACAAAATTTAAAAAAATTAAATACATAAATAATGTTCCCGGAAATTCTCAGAATAGGTAGTTTTAGCATTTCATCATTTGGCTTAATGGTGGCCGTCTCTTTTGCAGTTGCTTTTTATGTTTCTTCATTGGAATTCAAAAGGAAAAAGATATCGCTGGATCTTCATGGAAACATTTTTCTTGCCGTAATGATTGGTGGTATTCTAGGGGCCAAGCTACTATATATTCTGGAGAATGTGCCATTTGATGAATTAATGAATAATCCCTTCAGTTACCTGCTCTCAAGGGGCGGACTTACATATTACGGAGGGTTCATAGGAGCAATAATACTATTTATAATCGTTGTAAGAAAAGCCAAGGAAAGTTCGTGGAAAGTGCTTGATGCATCCGCTCCGGCACTAGCTCTTGCTTATTCCGTGGGAAGAATAGGATGTTTTCTGGTAGGTGATGATTATGGAGTTAAATCCGATCTGCCCTGGGCCGTGGCATTTCCCGAGGGATCTCCCCCTACATTTGACAAAGTACACCCGACTCAAGTTTATGAAGTAGCAATTATGTTTCTAGTTTTTCTTTTCCTATGGAAGATCCGGAAAAAGAACAGGCAGGCAGGGTGGCTTTTTAGTATCTATCTTGTACTTTCCGGGACAGAAAGATTTTTTATAGAGTTCATAAGAACAACAACTGAAAGTCCGATACCGGGAATTTCAATAGCACAAGTAACAGCCATTATCCTTATTTTTATTGGAATCCTAAAATATATAAATTTAAAAAAAGAATATAAAAACCTTAGTCCGACCTGATTTTTTATTATTCCCCATTAAATGATATTCAAAAAATACAATATAATAAATTTAAGTACATTTCTTGCGGTACTTACGGGAATAATCTTCCCTGTCACTTTTTTTTCTGATTGGTTTGGTTTGCTTGCATGGGTTTGTTTCGTTCCCGTTTTATTTGCAATTAAAAACAAAAAACCCAAAGAATCTTTTTTCTTGGGGATCCTAACCGGTTTAATTATTAACTGGGTAGCTCTTTATTGGTTGGTTGGTACATTAACAAGATTTGGGGGGCTCCCTGTTGCGGTAAGTATATTATTCATTTTTATATTTTGTCTTTATTCTTCTATTCAATTTGGAATTTTTACATACTTTATCTCCAAATTTAAACTTCTTCAGGCAAAATCTGCTTTAAACTGTTTGATCATAGCTTTGATCTGGGCAGCTGTCGAATATTTTTATCCCGTACTCTTTCCATACGGAATAGGCAACTCTCAGGGATTTTATTTATCAATTATTCAAGTAGTTGATCTCTTCGGTTTAAATTTTCTAAGTTTTTTAATCCTCTTTATAAATGTTTCGGTTTTTTTCTTGTTAAAGGGAGAAAAATTTCCCACTTCCACAGCTATTTTATCTGTCATAATAATTATTTTTATTCTGATTTATGGTTATTTTAGAATTAATAATATTAATTCGATTGTGCAGAACTCCGAAAAAATAAATGTTGGAATTGTTCAGGCAAATTTCGATTTTTTTGAAAAAAATATAGAAAACGAATTTTTTATTACCGAAAGACATCAAAAGATGTCAGAAGAGATAAAAAATGCCGACCTAATCATATGGCCTGAAACTGCGATTCAGCATTGGTTCCCGACTAATGGAAAGATTTACCAGGTGCAAGATACAAGAAACGTAGCTCCCGACATTAAAGGAACATATTTTTTAATTGGTGGACTATCATTCATTGCAAAAGAATCATGGAATGGTAACAAATATCAAATAAACTATATTAAGCATAATACTGCTTTTTTAACCGACTCGAAAAGTAATATTCTGGGACGTTACAATAAGATCAAGCTACTGTTATTTGGAGAATACTTTCCTCAAATAAATAGCAAATTAGGGTTTATAAAAAAGATAATTCCTGCAGTAGGAGATTTGACCCCCGGTGAAGAATTGAATTTGCTCGAGGTAAAAGAAAAAGAGCTAAGGATCGGAACACTGATCTGCTATGAAGATATAATCCCTTATTTTGGAAGAGAATTTGCCAACAAAGGATCAAATCTGTTAATAAATCTGACTAATGATGCATGGTTCGGAAAAAGCACAGCACCTTATCAGCACCTTCTTGTATCTATTCCAAGAGCCGTAGAAACAAGAAGATATTTTATAAGATCAACCAATAGTGGCGTAAGTGCTATAATCTCACCAACGGGATTGGTCGAAAATAAATCTGGGATATTTACAAAGGAAAATTTGCAAGGGGATGTAGCTTTGGTTAATTCTTACAAAACATTATATTCAAAGGTTGGTGATATATTCCCCTGGATCTCATTATTATTTTTAGTCTTGTATTTTTTCACCAGGCACTTAATCAGAAAATATTCCTTTTAGTGCCTGAATTAAATATTCGTTCTCGCTTGGTGTTCCAATTGTAATTCTGACACAATTTTCGAGCCTTCCCGGTTTATTAAAATTTCTGATCAGTATATCCTTCTTTACCAATTCATTAAAAAGAAAATCAGCATCTTGTGTTTTAATAAAGAAAAAATTAGCATCAGAAGGATAAACTTTGAATCCAGAAATTTTAGACAACTTATTTTTAAGCTTTTCTCTTTCAGCGATTATTTCCTCAACGTTGTTTTCAATCAATTCAAGGTTATCCAGGACTATATTCATAAGTGATTGGCTAAAAGAATTAATATTATAGGGCAATCTTGCCTTATTTAGTTCTTTTATCAGATCAGGTTGTCCGAAAAGAAAACCTAATCTCAATGATGCCAGACCAATTTTAGACATAGTTCTTAAAATCATCAATTGATCATATTTTTCCATATACGGAAGGAATGTATCTTTTGAATAATCAAAATAGGCTTCATCAATAATAACAATGGCATTTGTGTTTTCTAAAATTTCCAGAATTTTTTTCTTTGAAAAAGAATTGCCAGTTGGATTATTTGGAGTAGCAAAAAATATCAGGTCAGGGTCTTCATTATCAATTGTTTTTAAAATTTCATTAAGATCCAGATCAAAATCTTCGTCAAGATCAGTTTCCAAAACCTCTTTATTAAGTGCAATGCCTGTAAGTTTGTACATTGAAAAAGTTGGTGATGGAACCAGAATTTTTCCACTCTTCCCACTGAACACAGTTATCAGCATTTGGATAATTTCATCGGATCCATTACCCAGCAATATCCCTTCTTCAGTAATAGAATGTAAATTTGCCAGTTTTGATTTAATTGATAGAAAATCAGGATCGGGGTAACGGTTTAATTGTAACTCTTCCAGATCCTTTAAAATAATATCCTTAAGGTCAGGATACAGATCATATGGACTTTCATTGCCATCAAGTTTAATACTGCATTTTATTTGAGGTACGCTGTATGATTTTAATGATCTTACATTTGAAGAAATTCTTTCGTCCGTCAATCGAACTATTAGAAGACATAATCAATTTAAAATAACCTATATTATATTCCAAACATAGATTGAATAAATAAAGTTTTATTCTTTAATTCTTTTCTTCACAGATAATGCATGCGCTTCAAGTCCTTCAGAATATGCAAGATTCATTACGGTTTCTCCAAGTGTATCAAAACCTTTTTTCGACATTGAAATTAAACTCGGCATCCTTATAAAATCGTATACACTTAAAGGGGAAGAAAACCTTGCGGCCCCTCCCGTGGGCAATACATGACTTGGCCCGCAAACATAATCTCCAAATGGTTCTGTAGACATAGATCCCAGAAAAATTGCTCCTGCATGATTTATTTTTTTTAACAATGATTTAGGAGATCTAACGCATAGCTCAAGGTGTTCGGGTGCCATAAAATTTGAAACTTCGGCTGCTTGATCCAGGTCAGAAACAATAAATATTTTTCCATTATTATTGATTGATTCAGACGCAATATTTTTTCTTTTAAGCACCTTTAGCTGCTTTGACAATTCTTTATTCACTTCTTTTGCATATTCTGGAGAATCTGTAACCAAAGTTGAGATAGCCATCTCATCATGCTCTGCCTGAGCAAGAAGATCCGCGGCAACCCACATTGCCGGACATGAGCCATCCGCTATAATTAAAACCTCGCTCGGCCCTGCGATCATATCTATATCACAAAAACCAAATACCAATTTTTTTGCTATTGTAACAAAAATATTTCCCGGACCAACAATCTTATCAACTTTCGGAATTGATTCAGTACCAAATGCTAGCGCAGATACTGCCTGTGCTCCACCAATCTTATAAACATGGTCAACCCCGGCAATTCGAGAAGCAACCAAAACCTCTGGATTAAGATTCCCATCGGGACATGGAGTAACAACAAATAGTTTCTTAACGCCCGCTACTTTTGCGGGAATCGCTGTCATTAATACAGTAGAGGGGTATGCAGCTTTCCCTCCAGGCACATAAAGACCTGCTTTTTCCAAGGGTCTTATTAACCATCCAAGACCATTTCCCAACTGATCTTTATAGTAATGCTCTTTCGGAAGCTTTCTTTTCTGATATGATTCAATGCGCTTTGCTGCTTTTTTTAAATCTCTTATAAGTTCTTTTGATACCAGGCTTTCAGCTTCTTTAAACTCTTGCTCAGATACTTCTACATTTAGTTTATTAAGCGTTGTATTGTCGAATTTTTTTGTATATTTAAATAGTGCCTTATCACCATTATTTTTTACATCATTAACTATTTTTTCAGTGGCGGCAATGTATTTAGGATCAAAATTAACAGTTGTTTTTTGAATCTCTCTTAACTTTCTATCTATATTTCTGGAATTAATTTTAATAATTTTCACAATGGAAATGGATTATACATAGAATTATCAAGAACAAAAAGATTTGTTCACTTAAAGAAGGAATTTAATTGGAATATAAATCTATGAGGATAAAACTTAATTATGATCAGAATCAAATGATATATTGCTAAGCTATACCTTCGCCAAAGCCCTTATTGATTAATTCACCTATTTTATCCATAGCTTCTTCGGCGTCAGTACCAACAATTATTATTTCAATCTCAGTTCCGTAGATAGCAGCCAATGACAACACGCCCAATATGCTTTTCCCATCAATCTCCATATTATCTTTTTTAACAATTATTTTAGACTCGAACTTACTTGTCAGCCTAACAAAAACAGCAGCAGCTCTTGCGTGCAAACCTAATGTGTTTGTTATTTTAAATTTTTTTAATAACTGTACTTGTTGCAATGTTCCACCTGTTATCTAAAAAATGACTTTAAATATTCGGTTTAAATACCGAGATATTTAAGGTGTCATTAATTTTTAAGTCATCATTATAAATAATTCCTAGATTATAATCACTAGTTTTTAATAAAATATTTTTTGGGAAATAAATGTCACTATCACAATATTTAAAATCACTAAATATTATTTCTGCTACATCTCCGTTTGTTAAAAGATAATTAATCTTTTCAATTACCCTAATTTTAGTATTTACCCAGATTCTAAGATTATCAATTCTATCAAAAACCAATATCAGGTTACTGTTGTTTCCGTCAAATTCAACCTTAAATTTATCTTCCCAAATATTAAACGGAGGGTTTGCAAGCAGAACATTTACCAAATTGTCCACTTTTAATTCTTCTGGAAGATTCGGATAAATTGATGAAAAATTAAAATCTTTAGCATCCTCAAAAACAATTTTCTCTTCCTTTGTTATAAAATAAACTTTATCGCCATCCGACAGAACCTGAGCAACTACAGTTCCGAATGCCGCCATAGCCTCTAATCTTAAATAATCTGTTTTCTTGGCAATTGTCACTTGATCAAAAAAAATTTTATCTGTCTTTGTTGAAATCGAAACTCTTGCCAGAGCTTTAATAGAATTATTATTAAGGTTGTTTTGTTTTACGTCTTTTAGAGTATTTGATAAGTGTATTGTATCAACATTTAATTTTAATGGCCTGCTAGCGCACGAACTCAAAAGAATTATTAAAATAATTACACTAAACTTCATTCAGTTCTATCTCTTTAACCTTATTCTCAAGCCGAGCCTTAAGTTCAATATCTTCTAGAATTAATATCTTGTTGGAAGATAACAAATTAAGTGCTTTTTTATAATTTTCAACTGCTAATTTTTTCTTTCCCTTTTTTAAATATGCATCAGCTAAATGCTCTAAAATTGCCGGATCATCAGGAGTAAGATTGACAGCTTTTAATAAATATTTTAGAGCTTTATCAAACTCACCTTTTTGGTAGTATATCCATCCCAGACTATCAATTATGTATCCTTTATCAGGTTCAATACTAATAGCCTTAAGTATTAAACTCTCAGCATAATCTAGATTCTCACCTAATTCCGCATATGTATAGCCAATAAAATTTATAGCATCCGCATTATTAGGATATTTATCCTTAATCTTATTCATAATGCTCAATGATTTAACCACTTCATCATTGTAATAATGAGAAATCCCCAGTGAATATAAAATCACTTCGTCATCTGGATTTTCTTTTAAATAATTATTATAAAGATTAATTGATTCATCTATTCTATTTAATCTCCTGTAAACCGAACCTAAAAAATTCACTAAAACACGGTTGCTTTTATTACTTTGATACTGGGTCTCCAGGATATCAAGAGTCTTTTCGTAATTATTGTTAACTTCATAAATAAAAGCACGCTGAATAATTGAGTCAAAGTAAAGTTCGGAGCCAGGGCTTATTTCATTAAGTAATCTTTCCGCATCTTTGTATTGTTCCAGTTGTATATGACAAATTGCAATATAATATTTTGCTTTTTCATGATTGGGATTAACAAGCAGTATCCTGTTTAATATTTCTATTGCTCTTGAGTAATTAGTTCTTTCAATGTTTATCAACCCCATTCTATACTTTATTTCCAGGTCGGAACTATCGAGAATTTCAGCATTTTCATATTGCAAAAGGGACTGATCATACATTTTTTGTCTATATAGTAAATTACCGTAGCTGACAAATAGGTCTTTGGTTAATGGAAATGTGCGTATTCCTCTTTCATAAAGATTTATAACTTCATCAATTTTATTTATTTTCTCCAAAAGGTCAGTTAATGAAACAAACGCGGGATAATATACGGGATTTATTTCTAATGACTTTTTAAAATTTTCTTCGGCATGCTCCAAATCATTTTCATGCATAGCAATGCTGCCCAAATAGAAATATACTCTTGCATCTTCTGTATAAAGGGACAAGCTTTTATCCAGGTATTTCTTAGCCAATGGAACATCATTTTGGTAAACACTGTTTATAGCAAGATATAAATAAACCGAATGATCGTCTTCGTCAAGCTCCATAGCTTTCAATAGCATATCTCTTCCAAATATCATATCTTCCTTTCTTTTAGTTGAAGTGTATAAACGTCCAAGAGCTCGGTATGGAAGCGGGTTGGTCTGATCGAGTTTTATAGATTCATTAAATTTTACAATAGCATTCTGATCCATTCCAAGCATCAAATATGACAAGCCCAAATCATACTTAATCAATGCTGAAGTGGGATCTATCTTTTCAGCTGTTTTTAACTCCCTTAATGATCCATGAATCTTTTTCTCATAAAAATAAAGTTTAGCTTTTGTGTAATGATAATATGCCTTCGATTTTATATCAGTGTCTTCCGTTTCCTCTATGCTTTTTATTTCAGAGCTCTTATACCCGGCACAAGATGCAATCATGAATAAAATAAGAAACAGATAAAAGAAGTTGCAATGTACTTTCATCACTATTTAATATACCTCTAATATTTCAATGTTTAACTTCCCGACAATTTTCACTAATTCCGCCCCTTTACCTATACTCCCTTCAAGCAGTTTAATGTGCGTAGCATCAGCGGGAAATTGTCCAAAAGAAGAATCAACTGTTATCCATTTGCCAATAAACACCTCATTCCATGCATGATAATAAAACTTTTCATCCAGATAAACCAGGCCTAAAACTATTTTTGTAGGGATTTCATATGCTCTGGACAAAGCTGCAAATAACACTGCGTGTTCATTGCAATCGCCCTGTCTTGAATCCAATACATCCAAAGCATTAGGTACTCCAAATGCTGGTTTTTTAACAACATTATCATAAACCCAATTGTTTATTCTATTTATACCATCCAATTTGTTCTCGCTTTTAGACGTTATAGACCGCATAGTATCAATAATCTTTTTGTCTTCACTTTGGACAAAATTAGTAGGTAAAAGATAATTTTGATAGTTGTTTTTTAGTTTATAATTTCCAGGTGACTGTTTTTCAAAACTATCAACTTTCACTTCATAAAAACCTTTATTGTAGTATTGGCTGTAATTGTCAACAATAAATAATTCAGAGTCATAAAATTCATCTTTATCTAACTGTTTTAAACTAAATTTTAAATACTTTGTTTCTCTTGGTTTGCCTATTTTTACATTTGATTTTATCGAGGTTTTACTTGAAATATCGTATACTTCCTTTGGCAGTTTTGAAACAATGTCCTTTGTACTTTTAATAGCTACAAAATCCGGTGGAATAAATTCTTTAATTTTGTAACCATCTTCCGTTATCCAAAAAAATGTTTCGGCTTCCAGAAATTTTATTTTTACTTTGTAAGCTTGATAAGTCTTTGATTGTGTTATTACTTTTTCTTTTTCCAGAACGTTTAATTCGGCCAATAATTTGTCTTTTGAAAAATCAGAAATTATTAAAAGTGGATCAAACAAATAAAATTTATGATTTGTTCCACTGATTAATCTTCCATTAGATAGCCATTTTGGAATATAACTTGTTACGATATAATCCTTATCGATATCTATATTAAATTCAATATTATTTGAGTTCTCAGATTTTGCAGCATTGATTGTTAGTTTTCCGTTTTTACTAAAACCAACCAGTTTATAGTTTTGATCAGAAGATTTTACAACATAATCAAAAGACTTAAGCTGTCCGTTTTCAATAAAGTAATTAGATTTATTAATTACCTCATCTGTATGATTAAAAACTTTAATGTTTAACTTGCTTTCATCATAAATTGATATTTTGGCTTCATCTTGCTTTATTACTGTATGAGTGAAACCAATTGCTTTTTTATCCTTATCAGATTGTGCATATATCTCCATCCAATGATCTGTAATTTCAGAAGCACATAATGAATTATTTATGAACAAATTAGTTATTATAATAATAAAACAAAGTAATTTACTTAATTTCATGGATTACAATCTACATGTTTTATTGCTAATTTCTATTTATTTCTTAAATAGTTAAGCTTTAAAAGGTGTAATAGAATTTATTGACAGCAATATTTAAATTAGGTTGAATTAGTGCTTTATGAATTTAGATAAAATATATAAAAAAATAAATTCCAATCAAAGAATTTCAGCAGATGAAGCATTAACTTTATTACAAAATGCTGATTTATTACAACTTGGATCCCTTGCAAATCTCGTTAGAAAAAGATTTAACCCGGATAACACAGTAACTTTTGTAGCTGATACCAACCCTAACTATACAAATGTATGCGATACTGAATGCTTATTTTGTGCATTCTGGCGACCCCCAGGGGCTAACGATGCTTATACATATGACGTTGATAAAATAGTCGAGATTATGAGGACATCTTATCATAACGGGGCAACCACAGTATTGCTTCAGGGTGGACATAATCCCGACCTTCATCTTGATTACTACACAGATATAATTAAAAGAACAACAAAAGAAATACCTGATTTGCATCTTCATGCATTTTCAGCACCAGAAATAGCAGCCATTGCTAAATACGAAAACCTGTCAACAAAAGAGGTTTTACAGAGCTTTTGGGATGCCGGATTACGAACAATACCCGGCGGCGGGGCAGAAATATTAACCAACAAAATGAGGAAGAAAATAAGTCCTTTAAAAATTGATGCGGATGAATGGATGAGAATAACAAGAGAAGCTCACCTCATAGGTTTTAAAACAACTGCAACAATGATGTTCGGACATTTTGAAGAAGATGAGGATATTATAGAACATATCTCCAGAATAAGGGAATTGCAGGATGAAACAGGAAATTTCCTTGCATTTATCCCCTGGATCTTCAAACCAAAAAACACATTTTTGGAAAGAAAATTATCAACGGAAATAGGTGGAGATCGATACCTTAGAGTTTTATCAGTTTGCAGAATATTTTTAGATAATTTTAAGCATATACAGGGTTCGTGGTTCACACTCGGCAAAAAAATGGGCTCAATTTCAATGCACTATGGAGCAAGTGACCTTGGGGGAACACTTTATGATGAGAATGTTCTTGGCTGCGCTGAAAATAAGTTAAGGTCATCTATTGATGAACTTGTACATATGATAAAAAGTGCCGGTTTTAAGCCTGCTCAAAGAAATACTTACTACGACATAATAAATTATTTTTAATCTCCAAGTTTAACTTCAAAAATAGCTTTACATTAAAAAGATAATATTTGATAATTATCCTAATATACCATCCAAAACACGGGAGAATCCGAAGGTGAACAAAAATAAATATTTCTTATTTGGAGCTTTACTTTTTTTATCGATTACTATTATTTCATGCGGATCCAGAAGAACTTATGAAGTAATACCACCTAACAAAAACATAGCTTTCTATACATTTCTTGAAATACCTGATTTCAAAGCCTCAATTAAAACAGCTCCAACAGACATATTGTGGAGCCTGCCCAATCAAATAAAAAAGAAATTAGATAAAGAAAAAATTTTTGTAGGCATAAGCAGGGCACCTTTAGACGTATCAGAAAGTGTATTAATTTTTGAAGGCGACATAGTGGATCTGACACCGATTGAATGGTATAAGCAGATAGTGAAGAGTGCTAAAGTATCGGTAAATGTAAAATTAATTGATAAAGCAACTGGAGAAGTTATAGGAAATCCGATATTTGAAGGAACTGCCAAATGGGGAATTCTTGGAGGAACCAGGATACTTGCAGATCTAAGACTTGTTGAAGAAATAGTCGAATACCTCAAAGAAAGGCATGGAGAAATCAAGAATCAATGATTAATTATAATCAACAACTTCGATTTTCCAGGCTCCGTCATTAAAATCCACTTTACAGACAATAGTTTTATAAGAAGAAAATACAAAATCAAAAAACTCAAGAGCTGAGCTTGTGTAAATCAACTTATTTTTATAATCACTAAGATCCGTTTCAATAAGGCCGCTACATTCACACAAAGATAATTCAAAATCAATTTCTTTATAATCTGATTTATCAGGTTTATTCAGATTATTCTCTAATTGCGTTAGTATTAGTAGTCCGTCATTATTTTTAATATCAATTTTTAAATACAAAGAACCTTCGGAATTGACAAAAAGATCAGCCAAAACTTCTTCTATATTATTCAAATAACAGTTTGAAACCATTAAGATCAATTAACCAATTTTGAAAATCTTTCAGCATTTTTTCTAATTTCCGAATAATCTATTCTTTTTTGGGTACCCAGTAAAGCAGTTGAAACTCCAACCACTGTTGCACCTGAGTTTATATAGTCTCTGATATTTTCGTGTGATATACCACCAGTTACAAAAATATCTATAAAAGGAAGTGGTTCCTTAATCGCTTTTAAATACTTAGTGCCAACAATTGATACTGGAAATATTTTCACCAGGTCCGCACCCATTTTCCATGCATTAATAATTTCAGAAGAGGTAAAAGCACCAGAAATAACGGTTACCTGCCTCTCTTTACAATATTTAATAATTTCATTATCCGTATGTGGGGATACGATAAATCTCGCACCCGAGCTAACCGCTTCTTTTGCAACATCCAGATCAAGAACGGTTCCGGCTCCAACTACAATACTATTAACATTTGATAATTCCTTAATTAATTTTTTTGCACCTGGTGCAGTTGAGATCACTTCAATGAGTTTAATGCCACCATCTACACATGCCTCGGCAAACCTGTAAGAATTCTTGTAACTATCCGACTTAATTACAGCAATAATTTTGTTCTCTTTTAAGAATTCAATCATAATATAAAGTGTTAAAATACTTTGAAACTTATAATCCTTTAGGGTATTTTTTAAATGTCTTATAATTAATAATAACTATAATTTAAGGTAATTATAATGGAAATTACAGCAAAGATGCTTGAAGATAGAGTATCGAAATTCATAGAGCAGAGCAAAGAACTTGGATTGAAAGTCACCCCTCAAAGAATTGCGATCTACAAAGAACTTGCAAAGACAGAAGAACATCCAAGTACGGAAATGATTTACAATAATATAAAAAATTATTACCCCAATATTTCTCTGACCACAGTATATAGAACATTGGAGACCTTTGAGAAAACCGGCCTTATATCAGTAGTTAATGTTTTATACAATGCTGCAAGATATGATGCTAATTTAAAACCACACCACCATATTGTTTGTATTAAATGTAAAAAAATCGAAGATGTTTACGACGATTCAATTAATTATTCCAATCTCAATCCTGACATAGACAATTATGACGTTCTGGGATGTTCCGTTCTATTTAATGGATTATGTAAAAGTTGTTCCGAGTAAAACTGACAAACCCAAGCAAATTTATTAAAAGTAAAAAAACCTCGTTGATTTTAAAGCGCCAATTTTTAAAAAATTTTATTTCCATCCTTAAGATTTAACTATATAAAAACAACCATTTTATTAATTCAAAATTTTATTTAATATAAACTGTATGAAAATACCAAAGGGATTTGATATAGCCGCAAACTATAGTTTGCTCGATTCAATTTTTTCAAGAAGATCCAGAAGATTCGGACTTGGGATGGAAATCCCCGAAGGAACATTACAATATAAATCCAAATATGCCCCTCATCCCCTCTCGGATTTGGAAGAAGCATTTTTAGTTTGGGCCGGCACAGGAACAACAGGATTATCGCTAGGAGATATGCCCCGTACAGGAATATCATGGTTATTTCAGTGGACCGGAAGAAGCTGGCCGTGTTCATGTAATTCCCACTCAACAGAACTTTTTTATACAAATGACGAAGGTATTTATATGGTCAGACTGTTTGACCTCATGCCCGATGACACTTCCATATTTACATCACTTAGCCGTGAAAAACAGTTGGACAAAATGCTGGAACTGTTTAATAGAAGCAGAATCAAAATTCAGGACGGCAGAGCTGATTTGCCAAAAGGAGAGCCAGGGTTATTTGACTTTAATGCATGGAACTGCAATAAACCGGGAACTACTTTCTTTATACCTGTTACTAATACAACCGTTGAATATATGGTCTTATTATTTATTTATTTCGGATCTAAATACGGATTTAACATTGTAGATGAACTAAATGGAGGAAGATCATGCGGTCTGGACAAGTGGATTGAAAAGGGATACATAAGAAAAGATGTGGAACTCTCTCTTTTTGATCTTGAGCTCAGAGTTTTAACAACCCTTAATGTTGAACAGGCATTCATTAGCCAGAATATGAACCTCGCACTTCAGGCATTGGGTATAGGGGGGTGGACATTTACCGGTCTCCTGCCCCATTATGCCATGGGACTTGATCCCAATTATAAAGGTTTAGGTTTCAGGTTTAATCACCCCAAGGAATCTTTAAGATCAACAAAAGCTCCTTATCCGGTCGGTATAGACGGAGTTTTTGAATCATTATGTCCTCCATACGTTAAAGATATGAGTGAAGCGGTCGACAATTTTCTTGAGATAAGAGGTGAATTCTGGAAAGAAGATAATCCATATCCTTATAAAGAACCGGAATCAATCCTGAAAGATGAATATCATCCCTCGGAAGTCAGAATCGAGATTGTAAAAGATTTTTGTACATATATTTTTGAAAACTATGGAAGGTTTCCGGCTTTTCTTGATCCCATGTTTGTAAGACTGGTTTTCCAGGCACATCATCTTGACATTGATTTTTATGATAAACACTATGAAGAAGGCTCATACACTGATCTTCATAAAGACCATTTCAAACTCTGGCACCCCGAAGTCAAAGACCCTTTCGGGTAAACTCTTTTAGATTTTTACTATAGTTGTTTATACATTTTAAACTCTTTCAACTCCCATATACCACTTAGGTTTCATTCGGCCAAAATCTGTTCTGATACTATTTTTTAACCTCTTGTTTGAATCAAGGATATATTCATCTCCATTTTCTCTTGTAAAAACAACCCAGTGCCAAAATGGCTTTCCCTTTTCCAAATGCCATTTAATTAAAAGAAGCGCACAATCAGGTAATTCCTCCCAGCTGGAAAATGGAGTTTCCCTATATGTTTTAAATCCAAGTTCGGATAACAAGTTTGTTATATGGGTGGTATCAGACCAAAGCGAAGGATCATCAGCATAAATTCCAAGA
>JABAOE010000543.1_pt4 | contig 49576 bp, 45 predicted proteins | sample 7062141 | NCBI WGS metagenome assembly JABAOE01 (sample SAMN14538627, study PRJNA623070) | marine sediment metagenome | biome: marine biome [ENVO:00000428]; feature: marine pelagic biome [ENVO:01000023]; material: deep marine sediment [ENVO:00002113] | place: India: Gulf of Khambhat ... | reverse complement strand
GGCACGCCGCGCCCGCCGGTTATCTCCTTGACACGCTCAGGGAACTTTTCGCGGCTGTAGATGATGGTGTGATCGCAGCCGTGTGCCTTGGCGATACGCGCCTTTTCTTCCGTGCTGACAGTGCCGATGACCGTGGCGCCTAGCGCTTTCAGCCATTGGCAGGCAATCAGACCGACGCCCCCGGCAGCAGCGTGAAACAGCACGGTCTCACCTTTTTCCACGCGGTAGACGCGCCTGATTAGGTATTGCACCGTCATCCCCTTGAGCATCATCGCCGCGGCCTGCTCATCGCCAACCCCGGTCGGCACCTTGACCAGCTTGTCCGCAGGAATCAGACGAACTTCCGAGTAAGCGCCCGGCGGTCCACCAGCATAGGCGACACGGTCACCCGGCTTGACGTGACTGACACCAGCTCCGACCGCCTCGACCAAGCCGGCTGCTTCGAGGCCGATCCCGCTTGGTAACGGCAACGGATACAACCCGGAGCGGTGATAGGTATCAATGAAGTTGAGGCCAATGACGCTATGTTTTACCCGCGCCTCGCCCGCGCCAGGGGCACCAACCTGAACATCCTCGTATGCGAGCACTTCCGGCCCACCCGTGTTGTTGAAGCGTATTGCTTTGGTCATATCTTAATTCTCCTCATTCCCTCAACTAAGCAGTGTGTCATCTAACAACCCGATTCACGCATCCGGCGGAGTAGTCGACCTCCTGATAATGCTTGTGGCACATCTCCAATTTGGAAAAGAAGTGTTCATATGCGGCGATATCAGCCTGCGTTCCGACATAAATGATTGCAACGCTGACGTTGTCTCAACCAGGTGCTCTTCGACGGCAAGGGTATGCACCTACCTCCCCCGTTCGTGTGCCGATAACGCCAGCGTGACCCTATCCGGCCGCATGCTTTCAGCGGATAAGGGATTGTTTTTTAGAGACGCATTAACTCTTCACCTGGGTATCTCCAGTAGGCGTAAAAAAGGCTCGACCGCCGAGTGGCGGTCGAGCCCTATATTCTATCCGAGTGGACGGCCGACGCGTTGGATGTTCAGCCTTTGGTGACCTTCTTTCGATTGGCTGACAAATGGCTGTTACTGCGCTTTTTCCCTTTTACCGCATGCTCGCGGATAAATTCCCGGATCTGCGGGTAGATGCGCTCCCTGAACTTGCGACCACTGAATATTCCGTAATGCCCAACCCGTTTCGCCAATAAGTGCTTGCGCTTCCTTGATGGAATGCCCGTGCACAGACCGTGTGCAGCCTTGGTTTGGCCATTTCCGGAAATATCATCGAGTTCCCCTTCAATCGTAAACAGAGCCGTGTTCTTTATTGATTCCGGCGCTACAAGCTCTCCGTTTACGTACCATTTACCATCGGGCAACAAGTACTCCTGAAATACGACTCTGACGGTGTCCAGATAGTATTCGGCCGGCATATCGAGCACGGCATTGTATTCATCATAGAACTGACGATGCGCCTCAGCACTGTCACCGTCACCCTCGATTAGGTGGCTGTAGAACTGCCAGTGGGCATTGAGGTGGCGGTCCGGATTCATCGCGAGGAAACTCGCGTGCTGCAGAAACCCTGGGTAGACCTTGCGGGTAAATCCGGGATGGTTAAAGGGCACACGCATGATCACGCGCCTTGCGAACCAGGAATGCGATCGCTTTTCGGCTATGTGGTTTACCGTCGTGGGACTGCGCCGCGCGTCGATTGGGCCGCCCATCATGATCATCGTATTTGGCACGGCCGGATCATTATTCGATGCAAGCAGCGACACCGCTGCGAGTACCGGCACAGTGGGTTGACACACCGAAATCACATTCAAGTCAGGCGACAGTGCACGAATAAACTCCTGCACGTATGAGACGTAGTCGTCCAGATGGAATGCCCCTTCGGTCACCGGTACCATCTTCGCATCGACCCAGTCGGTCACCCAGACATCATGATCAATCAATGCAGTACGCACGGTATCGCGCAACAATGTCGCAAAATGGCCCGACAAAGGCGCGACAATTAGCAATTTAGGTTGCCTTAACTTTTTGGACTTGTGGAAGTGAATTAGCTTGCAGAATGGCTTGTCAATCGCCACTTCTTCTGTGACCTCGACATCCTGACCATTGACCAGCACGTGAGAAATGCCCCACTCCGGCTTGTGGTACCGGCGCGTCAGACGTGCGAACAGTTCGCTGTTAGCAGCAATGGTGCGGGAAGCCGGTGTATAGCTAAGCGGACTGAAGGGACTCGAAAATACCTCCTTGAGCGCATGCGCCCAGACGGCAGCAGGGCTGATCATCGTTTTGTGCAACTCGTGCAAGTCGTACATCATATTGCTATTGACTCCTCTCGGATCATCAACACCGTCAGCGAATCGCCAAATGACCAAGTTCAGGGTGAAACCCCGGCTCGCCTTCGCGCCCTAAAACCGGGGCCGAACGACAGCGTCGAGAAGCGGCGCTGAAAAACAGCACAGATGACAGATTAGCAGCAATTTCCGGGCTAACGTAAACACCGTCAGTCAAATACTTTACCAGTAGTATGCTGGAAAAATGATGCCTGCACAAAGCCTTATACCAGGCTACTTGGAATCCTCTTTGTGGGGGTTCGCTACACCGGCCCGATCGGTTCTTCCTGAACCAGACCAATCTGCTCCTTGATCTGCAGGATGTGTTCTTCCCAATAACGCTGGGTATTAAACCACGTAAACGCCGGTGGAAAGGCTGGATCGGTCCATCGCTGTGCAATCCAGCCCGCGTAATGAAGAATACGCAAGGTGCGCAACGCCTCGATCAGGTGCAATTCGCGCCGGTCAAACTCCATAAAGTCCTCGTAACCGGCTAACACATCGGAGAGCTGCCGTGTCATTGACGCGCGGTCTCCCGACAGGAGCATCCATAAGTCCTGTACCGAGGGTCCGGTGCGCGCGTCGTCGAAATCGACAAAATGAGGCCCGGCGTCAGTCCACAGGATGTTTCCCGCATGACAGTCACCATGCAAGCGGATTGTCTGCACGGTGCCAGCCCGTGCATATGCTTCTCGCACCGAAGTCAAGGCCGCCTGTGCGGCGGCACTGTATGAATCGACTAAGTCTGGTGGGATAAAAGCATGATCGAGTAGATAACGAACCGGCTGCTCACCAAACGTCTCGATATCGATGCCCGGGCGATTCTCGAACCGCCTGATCGCGCCGCGTGCATGTATGCGGGCAATGAAACGGCCCATCCATTCCAACACTTCGGGCTCGTCCAGTTCAGGCGCACGACCGCCGTGCCGAGGAAATAGTGCAAAACGAAACCCTGCGAACTCGTGCAGAGAGCGCCCGCCGATACAAAGCGGGGCAACAACTGGAATTTCGGCTTCCGCGAGTTCAAAGACAAAACCATGCTCTTCCAGAATCTGCGCGTCGCTCCAGCGTTGCGGGCGATAGAACTTGGCTACCAAAAACGTTGCCGTGCCATCCTCATCTTCAATACCCACCTGATACACGCGATTCTCGTAGCTATTAAGCGCCAGCATGCGACCATCACAGCGGCGGCCGACCGACTCGACGGCATTGAGCACATAATCCGGCGTCAAATTCTCATAAGGCGTTAATTTATCCATATCAGACATTCTATGCCGCGTTAGAGCAAAGCCTGGCACACCAGCATCGCTTAAAAGAGGTTTCCCTGCTGTTCCTTCCGCCTGTCACGCATAAATTCCCTGGTAGAAGCTTTTTCCCGATAACAACAATGCTTCCATCACCCGCCCGGTGGCTGAGGCCATTGCATTGCCGGCGATCTTGCTAATTGTTCGAGCAGGCCCGACAAAAGCAGTCAAGCCTAATGTCATCGTGCTGTCTTCACGCGCCAACACAAGCATCAGCGTGGAGTTCAATATCGCTTCGTCGAGCATATCTGCCATCCATCTGCAGGCCCGTCCCAAACGCCCACCAGTTACCCGCAACATCTTTTTGTAAATTGCTAAACTTATCCGAAACCACCGCATTCCAACTTGGGATGCAACAATTGTCCTCGTTGCATTTCATTGCCTAATAAGGGTGGAGCGTTGACTTGGTCAAGTTGCGCAGCTACGACCAATCGCCAGCCCCGCCAGAAATGTCGTAGCCAGCCGAACAGAATAAGCCCGTCGTCACGACGGGCGTTTCCGTGCGTGGTGTCGCTACGGCAGGTAATTTCATTCTCTAACGCGGCGGCGTCGCGAACTCAATCTGAGCAGCTGGTCGTGGCAGCGGCAACAATCACGGCTGCGGGCTCGATCAACCTAGCACAGTGCTCGCCTGAGTACGGGAGCAACCGGCCCACTTCAATAACATCGGACACGAAACCGCGTGTGAAAACTATTTTCAAGTGGGCAAACAATGCAACGGTGACATCACGCGTTCACGTTGTAAATGCGCAAGGCTTCCGGGCAGTCAATGCGCCGCAGTGATCACGTGCTCAACGGATGTCATGACCCGCATCCGCTCTAACCGCATTTCCCGCATCAAAGTCGTCATGCTCTTCACGATTTCGTCAAGGTCATCCGAGGCCGCTAATGGCCAACCATAAGTCTCATCGAAAAGCTCATCAAAGGATGAAGTGAGCCGAATGCGGATGGTTTGATCTGATCCGGCGCTGATGGTTACCTCCGGCTCCCCGACGCACATCCGGGCGCGCCGCAACGCATTACTCAAGAAAAGTTGAAATCCCAAATCTCGAATAGCGAACCAACCATCCAGGATTGCGCGTACTATGCTGCGCGGTGTGCGCGGGATTGCCAATACCGAGACATCGGGCATTGCAAACTGCCGCCCAAGCTCACCAGTGAGCGGCATACCCCAGCCGCTGATGTTGCCGGCGGATTCTACAAATGCAGGGGCTTCAGATGGTAGCAAAGCAGCACCGGACAAAAAGCGCAGATGCACTCTCTCGCAATTGGCCGTCATCTGGATGTCGGCTGGCGGCAGGTCGAATTTATCGAAGCCGCTCCAAGTAGACGCATTGGCAATCATGTGCAGCGTAACCCACGGGATAGCTTCAACGCTTTCCAGCGCGGCTAGCGCATTCGACAGCCCGAAATTGCGACAGTGGCCTAGCGCACCGGATTTTTCAAACAGCAATCGTATTGCTTCAGTATCCGGAACGATACCCGGTAAGCGAAAGTCCATGGGCGCACCGACCACAAACAGAACCGGAATTGCGAACACGTGGAGATTCACGTTGGCCAAGGCCGCGGGCGGCGCCAAGGCAGCGTCAAGCGCATAATACAAAGCGCGTGCAGCCTGAGACGAAGAAGGACGAAGGACCGCCTGGCGCACGGAATTCTCATCGCCGTTTTTCAACATGGTTGAAATAGTTCCTGCTAGTTCTCCGAGAGAACGTTGCCGCTCAGCACTTTCCAAAGACACGAGTGCTTCTGCAGCGCGCATCAGGCCAGAAAGCTCTCCGGTCTGGTAGCAGCGTGGATCAGGAAGTTCAGTAGTCACAACGTTATTGAGTAAGTGCGGCGCCAAAAAACCAGCATGAAGGATGCACAAAAGCGTTTCATACTCCCATTACACCGAAAACGAAACGGGGCCAATGATCCCGCGAAATCAACATTTACGCCAAGCGCAATTTGAGCATCCAAGCTCGAAATACCGCATGGTTAGCTCTATCACCCCCCCGGGGGCAAATGGTAAACAGATTCTTGTCTTGTTTGCCGTATTCGCTGGCAGCCATTTATTCAGCCGGATGATCTTGATGTCATTCGAGATTGCATTACCCATGGCGAAAATCTTGTTGGTCAATAGTCATCGCATGCACTGAGGCTAACGGCTGTTTTGGCTGTAGGAGGGGCGTAGTTCGCTTCTCTTCACAGAAACGCGCCTTCAACAGCCGTTTTGCACACCCTCTCCCCATATGGCTGAAAGCTCTCCTCATTGCGCGATAATCACGGCATGCGGGCAAATGTGAGAATCTCCCGACGTAGTACGGCACCAACCCAGATCGAGCGCTTCGTTCCTTTCGTCTGGTGGATACGACGTTATACACGAGAAGACCTTGAAGCCGATGTGACCGCGGGCATCGTCACCGCGATCCTGCTCGTGCCACAAGGAATGGCGTTTGCGATTCTCGCAGGACTGCCCGCGCAAATAGGACTGTACGCCAGCATTCTGCCGCCAATTATTTATGCACTGCTCGGCACCAGCCGTACCCTGGCGGTCGGTCCCGTTTCGGTTGCAGCGATCATGGTTGGCTATGCTCTGCAAGGCTTGCCGGAGGGCGTCGACCCATTGCAAGCGACCCTGACGCTGGCCCTGCTGGCGGGCACAGTTTTGTTACTGATGGGTTTTGCTGGGATGGGTCTCATGGCCAATTTTCTCAGCCACCCGGTGCTGACGGGCTTCATCCACGCGGCTGTCGTTCTGATTATCCTCAACCAACTGCCCAATCTCATCGGGATTAGCGCACCGACACTATGGAACTTAAGCAGTGTCTTGGACAGCATTACACAGGGATTAAGCGCGACCCACGGTATTACATTATTAATTGGTGTGGCCAGTATCGCCTTGTTGCTGTTCGCTGACGGTCTGGTCGTCAAGCTGTTCATTAGGCTTGGCTTATCGCAACACAGGGCAATGCTCATATCGCGAACGGCTCCCCTCATGGTAGTTATTCTGGCCACAGCAGCGGTCACCACGGGAAATCTAGATTTTGTCGCAACGGTGGGAAAGATTCCAGAAGGCATACCAATGCCAAGGCTCGAACTCCCGGAAACAGTTCTGGCGATCCAATTACTGCCAGCGGCAATTCTAATTGGTTTGGTCGGATATGTTGAAAGCGTCTCCGTTGCGATCACACTCGCCAACCGCCGTCGCCAGCAAATCGACACCAATCAAGAACTGTTTGCACTCGGCGCTGCGAATCTCGCCGGCGGAATGGCGGGAGGAATGCCCGTGGCGGGCGGGTTTTCTCGCACCATGGTCAACTTCGTGGCTGGCGCTCGCACCCAGCTCGCAGCAATCATTACAGCAGCGCTCGTCGCCGCCGTGGCGCTTTTTTTTACGCCGTTGCTCGAGCATTTACCAAAAGCATCGTTGGCCGCCATCATTATAGTGGCCGTTCTGAAATTAATAGACCCCGCCGCCATTTTTAAAATCTGCCGCTACGACCGTATCGATGGCACGGTTCTGGCAATCACTGCCCTGGGGGTGTTTATCGACATCGAAGCGGGTTTGGCCGTCGGCATCGCTTTATCCCTTATCAGCTTTGTCCTGCGTGCGGCACGGCCACATGTGGCAATAATGGGGCGCATTCCGGGTAGTGAACACTTTCGCAATGTCAATCGACATAACGTCGAAACATGGCCGCAACTGTTGTTTCTTCGCGTTGATGAGAACCTTACATTTGCCAATGCAGCGCTCCTTGAATCACTTGTCAATCACAAGCTGGCAACAATGAGCGACATCCACCACGTCATCCTCGTGCTTAGTCGTGTTAATGCAATCGACAGCACGGCACTCGAAGTCCTCGAACGGCTGTCAGAATCAGGCCGCGATGGTGGAGTGACTATTCACCTATCCGACGTGAGCGGCCCAGTGATGGACCGTCTGGAACGCAGCCAGTTGATCAGTTTGATCGCGCCCGGGCAGGTTTTCCTGAGTGCCCACGAGGCGGCAGAAGCGCTTGCCAAATAATGCGATCGCCCGCGCCTTGACACTGCTGAGTCAGCATCTAACACTGTGCGCAAAAAGACGAATCAGTAAAAAGAACGCACATGGATAGTTTGCGCCTGACTTTCGCAGCGCCTTTTTCAGCTATGTCCCCTCATGCCGCGTTTCAAAGCACAACAGATAAAGCGGCCTATCGGATAGAACAAAAAGTGATTGGCTGACTTTGCGCACAACAGCGTCGGCGGCCTGCTGCACGGACGAAAGTCCGGACCAACGACGCGAAAAACTTATCGTTTTTCACTCAGAAATCTTTGGGACTGCTTGTATTGATTCGCCGGTCAGCACCCGACACGAATCTGAGCAAGTCGCGTACAATCGCTCTCCCTGCTCCTGGATTTATGGACCGGCGCCCAAATTCGCTGTGCGCACATTGACAGAGGTGACGTTCGATCACATGTAGATGAACAGCCGCTGAACGTATTACAGATTTCCGTGAACTACCTCGCGCATCTTTACCTTTCACCACCCGGCGATGATGCACTGCTCGGCAGTGTAATGGGTGATTTCGTCAAGGGTCCAATCAACGACGAATTCCGGCAGCGCTACGGCGCCGCCGTTACAGACGCGATTACATTGCACCGGAAAGTCGACAGTTTTACGGACATGCATCCCGTTGTTTGCGGGAGCCGGGAGAGAATCAGTCCTGAAAGGCGCCGCTTCGCGGGCATCATGATCGATCTTTTCTATGATCATTTTTTGGCGAAGAATTGGGACGAGTTTCATCCACTTCCGCTGGCAAGCTTTACTGGTGACTTCTACGCGCTGCTATCGCGTCGTAACGCCGAATTGCCGCAACGGCTGCAGCGTGTTGCGAAGTCGATGATCGACTTCGACTGGCTCGGCTCGTACGAGCATTTACCGTCGATACACACCGCGCTGAACCGCCTGAGTCAACGCCTGCGACGCACAAACACCTTGGTTGATTCAGCTGAAGAGTTGCTTCACAACTACACGGAACTGGAAGAGGATTTTCGGCGCTTCATTCCCGACGTGGTCGCCTTTGCTCGCCAGAGTAAGCACTGGTGATCAACAACTGCATTCACAACCTACTGGCAGTCACGACAGCGTACAGATAAGCGAGGATAAACCAAGCGCATGCGCGAGATCGCGATAATTATTGTCGCCGAGTTGTTTGGAACGTCGCTGTGGTTTAGCGCCAATGCATCAGCTCACGGGCTGACGCGCGAGTGGGGCCTGACCAACACCGACATCGGTTTGCTAACGAACGCCGTGCAACTCGGGTTCATCGTCGGCACGCTCGGCTTCGCCCTGACAGGCCTCGCCGACCGCTTTGCCGCGAGCCGCATTGTCGCCGTCTGCGCCTGCTTTGGTGCAGTGACAAATGCTTTATTTGCACTATTGGCGACCGGCTTGACCGACGCGTTGGCATATCGATTTCTGACCGGCGTTGCGCTTGCCGGAATCTACCCCTTGGGAATGAAGCTGGTGGTAACTTGGGCACCGCAGCGCTCCGGCGAAGCATTGGGTTGGCTGCTGGGCATGCTAACGCTCGGTACCGCATTACCGCATGCGGTGCGCGCTGCCGGAAGCGAATGGGACTGGAATATGGTGGTCCTGACCTCGTCCGTGCTAGCTCTTATAGGTGCGGTGATGGTTGCTCACCTTGGTGACGGTCCATATCTGCAACGGGGCGGGCCCGGGCAAAGACTGCGCTGGGGTGCGATTGTTAAAGTCTTCAGTATCCCCGCTTTCCGCGCCTCGGCACTGGGATACTTTGGCCACATGTGGGAACTGTATGCGTTCTGGACGATTGTGCCATTCCTTCTGGTTCCGGTGGTCGCTGGCGGCGAGAGCATCTCTGTCATCTCCGCCTTGGCATTCGCTGTAATCGCTGCTGGCGCCGCCGGGTGCATACTTGGCGGCTGGCTCAGCCGCAGCGTCGGCAGCGCCCGGGTGGCAGCCATTGCACTGGCCACCTCCGGGCTAATGTGCCTGTTATTCCCGCTATTAAGCGCGTCGTCAACGATGATCGTCATTACAATGCTTCTTGTCTGGGGAGTTACGGTAATTGCCGATTCGCCACAGTTCTCGGCATTGTCGGCACGCGCCTGTCCGCAGAATGTCGTCGGCAGCGCGCTGGCGATCCAAAACAGCGTTGGCTTCTTTGTCTCGGTCATCTCGATTACCGTCGCGTCAGTAAGCTTCACTTCGCTTGGCGCGCACACCAGCTGGATTTTGCTGCCTGGGCCGATTATCGGATTAATCGCGCTGTTTCCTCTGGTCAGAGGAAGCATCTCGGTATCACCGCACAACAAAAACTAACACGAGTGTACGCCTAGTCTGGCAACAATCCGTGATCAAAACAGCGATTAAGCGTCGTCTAAAACGCGCTTTACAAGGAGATATTCTTCGGACTTCAGCTCAGCCAACAACGGCTCGTTCAGCGCGCCCCGTTGCGAGGGAAACGGGCCAACGGCAAAACGAACTAGTTCGACATGCTGTCTACTTCCGTAAACGCCGAAAATGAAATCTCTACAAGGCTAATAGCCCAACGAAAAAAACACGCATGCGCTCGGGCACACGTCTAAAGGTTGGTACGACGCATCGTATGCAATGTCTCGGAGTGAAACTCCCGGTGATAGAGAATGCCAATAACGAGGCTGGTTACAAACATGAATGCCCACGGATTGAGGAACCAGGTAAACGCAGCCAGCCCGAAATAGTATGCACGCAGCCCACAATTAAATGTATTCGAGGCAGCACTTGCAAGGTTGGCCGAGCGCACCGAGTATTCTTCCAAAGTCGCCGGATCATCGTCGGGATCAGGCGCAGCACCGATCAGAACAGAGCAGAAATTATGCTGTCGCAGCGACCAAGTAAATTTGAAAAACGCATAGACGAAAATCGACAGCAGCAAAAAGATCTTGTACTCCCAAACAATTTCCTGGGTCTTGCTGGAAAAAGGTAAATCAAAAACGATCGCCATGGCACGATCCGAAGTCCCCAAAAGAGCAAATAAAGCGCCGAGAATTAACAGCGTTGTCGACGCAAAGAATGTCGCACTATTAGACAGATTAGTGAGTATTGTGGCATCGACGATGCGCAGCTCGCGGCCGATCATTCCCCGCCACCATTCTTTGCGGTATTGCCCCATGACACCCATCAGGCTCGGCTTACCGGAGTGCGCCGCCCGCGCTGCAAAGTGCTGATAGCCAACCCAGCCAATCAGGAACCACGCGAGCGCGATGATATCGGGAACGGTAAGCGCAAACTCGGTCATATAAACAACGTCAACACACCCGTGTAAGCGTACACGCGATTATGCGAGATCTCGCCATTGCCGAAAAAGCCGACTAGCGGCACGTCGCCCAAGCTGTCACGTATCATTGTTAGTTCTTCACTGCTTTCGCCAAACAAATTTGCACCACGGCCGATGCAAGAATAGTAAACGGCGCCCAACGGCTTGCGGTACAGGCCGCTCTTGATGCTCTCTAACATTCGCTTCATGTCTTCCGCAGCAGAAGAGTCGTCACGCCGGCAAAACATGATCTTGCTCCCTTGTCGAGCAGTGTCCCCAATGGCGACCAACTTGTTGGTTGGGTCGATACCAACAAGATTTCGTACCAAATAGTCCTCGTCGTCGGAAGAACGAGCGCTTAGTCCCGCAAACAACGTTCCGCCGAGCTGGTCAATGTCCCGCCACATGGATTCGCCGATATCTTCTCGAAACACATCTAACGCCGCACGTCCATCAAGCGTAACCAGCACATTTTGCTGAATACCGGTAATCGCGTGACGAGGCCCGATCGGCGAGCAACCCTGAGTCAGGCGGGTAGATACGATAACCCGGTCGGAGAACATTACACCGGAGATGCCGCCTTTGGTGACAACATCCGCAATCTGGGCGTAGTCGCTCCTGGAACTGCTTAGCCCGCCCGTCAGAAATCCACTCTCGACCGCACCAGCAAGGTCATCCACCAAACGGTCAAGGTTAGCCGTTCGTGGATCGGCGTGAACAACAGCGAAATTGGCAGGCACACCCTCGAAATGCATAGGCAAACGCTCGAGATCTTCAGGAGACCGCAAACCGGAAAAGACCTCAAAACTGTCAGGCTCAAAACTGCACAGCATCACCGCAATCGCGGGACGGTCATAATATTCCCGCCCGGTGGCGCATACGCCCATGCCAACGCTGCCCACCCAATGATAAACACCGGTATTGACCCTTAAATAATCGAGTATGTCCCGAGCTTCTGACGCGATGCTGTCAGTGAAATAGACAAATCCCAGATTGGTTGCATCGGATACCGTCCCCAACTGTGCCAGACACTCGCGCGCCGCATCGCGCCAATTCGGCGAGGCAGCGCATCCATAAGCAAATGACTGGGTTTGGCCAGCTTTGGGCACAGTAGAGCAATTCCCGCTTAACGTACTTTCGCTTTAGTTTACCGCGTGTGCACGGTGCACGTCAGAGGCGTTCGAGCCTGTCACCCCACCTCGCCATACCGGAAAGCGACAAAGCCGAAAGAGATTGCCTCCCCCCGACATGGCTGGATTGCCAGAAGGCGGATATAATTAGTTGTTTTTATTGCTGCCCGGGGGGCCAGCCGGTGACCGCACCTGCCACTACAGCCAACACCATCGCGCCGCCATTACTGCGCGACGATACGGATGGAATTGCCACGCTCACACTGAATCGGCCTGGCAACTACAACGCACTTTCAGAAGAACTGCTTGCGGCACTGCAGGCGACTCTGGAAGAAATCGAAAATGATAATTCGGTCCGGGTCGTCGTTATCGCTGGCAATGGGCCGGCTTTTTGCGCCGGACACGACCTGAAGCAGATGCGCGCTAATCCACGCCAGGATTATTACGACAATCTGTTCGCGACGTGTAGCCGCTTTATGATGACGGCCACACGCATACCACAGCCGGTAATCGCTCGAGTGCACGGTTTGGCCACTGCAGCCGGCTGCCAATTAGTTGCCACCTGTGACCTAGCGGTTGCGGCGGAAAGCGCAAAATTCGCCACCTCAGGCATCACCTACGGCTTGTTTTGCTCGACGCCGTCAGTTGCACTTTCGCGCAACGTACCGAGAAAACAGGCCGCAGAAATGTTGTTTACCGGAGAGTTTATCGACGCAGTTACCGCACAACAGTTTGGCTTGGTCAACCGCGTGGTACCCCTAGACAAGCTCGACGAAGAAATCAACGCAATGACAGCATCGATCATTCGCAAATCGGCTGTCGCAGTGTCGACTGGAAAGCGCATGTTCTACAAGCAAATCGAAATGGGGATGGCTGATGCCTACGATTACGCCGCCGGAGTCATGGCATGCAACATGATGGCTGCCGATGCCGGAGAAGGAATCGACGCTTTCATCCAAAAGCGCAAACCGAAGTGGAAACACCGCTGAAGACCAGATAAACCATTTCATTAACATACCGTGGCCTCCTGCAAGAGAGGCCATTTTTTTGCAAATGACTTTGTTAAGAACGCCCTGGTCAATTGAAGATTTGATCAGGGTGGAGCTATGCCATCGACAATGCGCATAATTATCTGGCCGACGTTGGCCGCTCTGGCAGGTTATTTACTCATCGCTTGTGGGCTTACTTCCCAAGCTGGCCGAGCGCCCGTCCCGTGGGACAAACTCGGGCAAGGTGGTTACGTGCTGCTGATGCCACATGCGAGCTCATTAACGGATGAGTCGATCAGGCCGGAATTCGTTGCACGGCGTTGTGGCACAAAGGTACACCTGTCAGACAAAGGCCGCGAAGAAGCTGAACAGCTCAAAGAGGCGTTACGAGGATATTCTGTTGTGGTGGGACGGGTATTGACAAGCCATGACTGCCGGAGCATCGAGACTGCCGCCATTGTTTTCGAACAAGCAGAGCCATGGAGCATTGCGGATGACATCCGCAACGATGAAACAATGACAGCCAGCCAAAAAAGTATCGCATTGCGCAATGCAATCAGCCATTGGATATCTGACAAAAACCTAGCTGTTGTCTCTCACCAAAGCAACATTCTGCAAGCAGTCGGTGTGGCTGCTCGGCCGGCAGAAGTATTAGTCATCAAACCCCTTGCTGACGGCGGCTTCGTTCTAGAGGGGCGCCTGCAACTGGACTGATTGGGTTGGTATGTTCTATGCGGTGGGGACGCCCGCCCCCCTTTCGCGCCGCGCACGTCGCCAGGCGACAAAATACAGCGCCGCCGAGAGCCACACGGTCCCGAACAACAGCACAAACAGAAGCTCCAAGAACCAACCAGAGTCAAACAGCCCCGATGCCTGCGCGATAGCCAGTGTGAGAGTGGAGAAGGCAAGCGCGGCGTGCGTCTTACCCGCAAAGTTTGGCGGCAACCAGCCTTGTTTCAAGCGCGGATCGGTAAACCCCACACTAAGCATGAGAACGTCTCGCACAATCAGCGGTGCCGCGAGCCACAAAGGCAGCAGCCCATTCCAGGCAAGTACAAACGCACAAGTCATTATCGACATTTTGTCAGCAACCGGATCGAGCAATGCGCCGGCCGCCGAGGTCGCATTAAAACGGCGAGCGATGAATCCATCCAGCCCATCGGATAAGCCTACAGCGAGGAAGAGCCAAAATCCTTGCGTGTACATGTTGGTAGCCAGCAACAAAGCGATCACCGGCACCATCAGCAGGCGACCAAGCGTGATCGTATTGGGAACCCAGAACATTGCGCTTCTCCTGCTAGTCAGAAACCCCGATGCGCAGCCCCTGCCGGTCTACTTTTCGACGTTACCCCAGTAAAACCAAGCGCAACTCGCCAACCGCAAACGAGTTGCGATGTTCCATGACCTTAGCTGTCCTAGCTTTGCGAATCAAGCAGCAGCACGACCAACTTGGGTTCAGACAACTCCGCCTCGGGGGCTCCACCATGAGGGTTGCCGCCCCGTTTGTTTTTTATCGTTGCCGCACAATTTCAGCCTTTAGGGTTTCCACTCAGTGTCATCATCAACCCGTTTAACCGCTTGACAAAGGATGAAGGGTCTTCAAGATTTCCACCTTCGGCAAGCATTGCCTGATCGAACAAGATAGAACTCCAGTCGGCAAAACGCTCGTCATTCACCTCCCCTTCAAGTCGCCGCACAATAGGATGGCGCGGATTTATCTCGAGGATGGGATTACTGGATGGCACTTTTTGTCCTGCAGCCTTTAACATCCGCTCCAGGTTCATGCTCATCGCATTCGCGTCTGCAACAAGGCACGCTGGCGAATCCGTCAGCCGCAACGTCACTCTGACCTCCTTTACCTTCTCTCCAAGCGCTTTCTTCATACGCTCGGTCAGCGGCTTGTGTTCGTTGGCTTCCTTCTCCTGTGCCTGTTTTTCCTCGTCACCCAATTCGCCCAGGTCAAGTGCGCCCTTAGCAACGGACACAAGTTGTTTGCCGTCGAACTCAGTAAGATTCGACACAACCCATTCATCGACACGATCAGACAGCAACAGTACTTCGAGGCCCTTAGCACGGAAAATTTCCAGGTGCGGGCTTGATTTTGCAGCAGCATGCGTGTCAGCCGTGACATAGTAGATCTTGTCCTGGCCGTCCTTCATTCGTCCAACGTACTGCTCGAAAGACACGCTTTGATCTTCGGAGTCTTCGTGGGTCGATGAAAAACGCAGCAACCTGGCGATGCGCTCTTTGTTGGCAAAATCTTCGCCAACGCCTTCCTTGAGGACGCGGCCGAATTCCTTCCAAAAAGCCGCAAACTTTTCTTCCTGGTTTTTCGCGATATCCTCCACCAGACCCAAAACCCGATTGACACAACCTTTACGAATCGTTTCGACATCCTTTGATTCTTGCAGGATCTCCCGCGACACATTCAAAGGAAGGTCGTTGGAATCGACGACGCCACGCACAAAACGAAGATAGGCCGGCAGCAACTGCTCTGCATCGTCCATAATGAAAACACGTCGCACGTACAACTTGATACCGTGCCGGTGTTCGCGGTCCCACAAGTCAAATGGTGCTCTCCCCGGCAGGTAAAGCAGCTGTGTGTACTCGCTGCGTCCTTCCACCTTGGAGTGCGTCCAGGCCATTGGGGGTTCAAAGTCATGAGCGACATGCTTGTAGAACTCCTGATACTGTTCGTCAGTAATCTCGCTCTTGGCCCGCGCCCAAAGCGCGGAGGCCTGGTTAATCTGCTCGTCTTCGTCCTTGACGACCATCTTGCTTTGGTCCGTGTTCCATTCTTCCTTCTTCATTAGAATCGGCAAATTGATGTGGTCCGAGTAACGGTGCACGATGGAACGAAGGCGCATCCCCTCCAACAGGTCGTCCTCGCCCTCCCGTAGATGCAGTATCACTTCGGTACCGCGGTCTTTCTTGGTAACCGTTTCAATCGTGTAACTGCCTTCACCGGGCGATTCCCATTTAACGCCGTGCTCGGCACCAAGGCCGGCGCGCCGGGTGATTAGTGTGACTTTGTCGGAGACAATAAACGAGGAATAAAAGCCAACGCCGAATTGCCCGATCAGTTGAGCGTCCGCAGCCTTGTCACCAGTGAGACGATCGAGGAATTCGCGAGTCCCGGATTTGGCTATCGTACCAATGTTGTCGACGACCTCCTGGCGCGACATACCGATGCCGTTGTCAGAAAGGGTAATGGTGCGGGCATCGCGATCGATTGCGATGCGGAGCATGAGATCGGGATCTGATTCAAATAGTGCAGGGTCAGTCAACGCCTCGAATCGCAACTTGTCGCAAGCATCCGAGCCATTCGAGATGAGCTCACGCAGGAAGATCTGCTTGTTGCCGTACAAGGAGTGGACCATCAATTTCAGTAGTTGACTGACCTCGGTTTGAAAACCGAGCGTTTCTTTGGTGCTCGTTTCTGCCATAGTCGGTAAATTACTCCCTAGAAGTTTGGTTATTGCCAGCGCTCGTGATGGAATTGGGTATTATGCGACCAAATTTCAAGGGGGATAAGGGAACCTGTAACCCTTACCGGTGTCTCCAAAAGAGTTTCTACTCAGCCGCAGCCGAGCACGTCGGGTTTCCATGAAGACACGCTGCTTGACAGGAGAAGTCGGATGCTTCGTTATTTGCTAGCTATTGCACTGATATCGGCCGCACCTGTGGCCGCAGCCCAAGTACAGCTCGAAAAATTACGCCTGCCACCTGGTTTTGTCATTGAGGTGTTCGCCGATGGTGTGCGCGATGCCAGGTCCCTGACCCTCGGAGACAATGGGACGGTGTTTGTTGGCACCCGGGCACGTGGCACGGTGTATGCCCTAGTGGATGCCGACCGAGACGGCAAGTCTGACCGGATGTATACCATCGCAAAGGGGCTCAATTCGCCAAATGGCGTTGCCTTCCGAAATGGCTCACTTTACGTCGCTGAAATCAATCGCATCATTCGTTACGATGGAATCGAGGACCGATTAAATGCACCCCCTGAGCCAGTTACAGTCAACGAAGCATTCCCGAGCGACCGGCACCACGGCTGGAAATTTATCGCCTTTGGCCCTGATAACAAACTGTACGTGCCGGTAGGAGCACCTTGCAACATTTGCGCACCCAATCCTGATCAATATGCAGTGATCATGCGCCTTGATGCCGACGGTCGCAATCTGGAAACATTTGCCCGTGGCATACGAAATTCCGTTGGCTTCGACTGGCACCCGCAGACCAAGGAGCTGTGGTTCAACGATCATGGCCGCGACTGGATGGGCGATGACATGCCATCGGATGAACTCAACCGCGCACCCAAAGCCGGCATGCACTTTGGCTATCCATATTGCCATCAGGGAGACGCACCTGACCCGGAATTCGGGCACATACGTAAGTGCAAGGACTTTACCCCACCCGTGTTGAACCAGGGCGGGCATGTTGCACCGAATGGTCTGCGTTTTTATACAGGGAACATGTTCCCGCAGGAGTACCGGAACCGCATCCTGATCGCTCAGCATGGGTCGTGGAACCGTTCAAAGAAAAATGGTTATCGCCTAGTCAGCGTTGAGGTTACGGAGGGCACGGTAACAAAATATGAAGTCTTCGCTGAGGGGTGGGTGCAGAATGAAGTATCCTGGGGCAGGCCTGTCGATATTTTGGTGATGCCCGACGGCGCGTTACTAGTGTCGGACGACTATCTCGGTGTGGTCTACCGGATCACCTACCAAGGCTAGCTGGGAAGAATACCGCGCGGGCCAAGGACTTACCTGCCAAGAGGGGAATCGCCTGCCTAGCGTGCTTGTTTTGTATCACCACTCTGCGCATTGCCTTCCTGATGCGCTGTAATCGATCGGCCAGCAGCTGCGGATAAAAGTCTGTCGTAAGTGTCATCCTCGACCAAGGACTTGAGAGAAACGTAGTCCGTCTTCCCGTTGGAAAGCAGCGGAATTTCGGGTAGTGTCAACAGCTTGCGCGCAACTGCCAACTCAGACGCACCAACAGAGCTAGCAGCCTGCGCCAAGCGGGCACGAGTCAGCAAGGCGTCAGTAGTAAACAATACCGTGGTTTCCCCACCGCGGTTCTGAAGTAATGCAATGGCAGCATGATGATGTCCAGGTGAAGCGGCGCCGGCAACCTTTTCCATTATGTCAAGAGAGATCATCTCTCCCGCCACCTTCGTAAATCGTTTGGTTCGCCCCACAATTGTGACCCGGCCTGCATCATCAACATCGACAACATCACCCGTGTCATACCACCCCGCCCCCATTGCCGAACGCGGCGCCTCGATCACACCCGGACGCATGACTCGATAGTAGCCGAGCATTAGATTCGGTGCTCTGATGTGCAGTACGCCGCCGTGATCGATTCCTTCGACTCTCTGTATCCGATACTCAACGCCAGGCAGAAAGGAACCCACGCAGCCCATGCTGTAGTTGTCTTGCGTGGCCAGACTGATCACGGGCGCTGCCTCGGTCGCGCCATAGCCTTCGTAAATACGCAAACCGAACTTACGCAGCCAAGCGGATGAAACCTCGTCAGACAGTTTTTCTCCGCCCGCGATGACATACCGAAGCTTACGAAAGTCCATCGGATTCGCGTTTTGTGCATAAAAGGACAAGAAGGTACTAGTGCCGAACAGCACTGTGCAATCATGTTGGTACACAAGCTCGGGAATCACTCTGTATTTGAGCGGTGAAACATACAAGAACAGCCGTGTTCCAGTGATTAGTGACAACATCAATCCAGCAGTGAAACTGTACGCGTGGTATATCGGCAAGGGGTTGAAAATTTTGTCTTCCGGAGAAAAATCAAACACCGAACGAATTTGTGCGACATTTGAGACGATCGCTTCATGCGATAACACCACGCCCTTCGGCTGGTCTTCCGAGCCGGACGTGAAAAGCACGATCGCCGGTTCCGACATTGCAGGCTTGACGCTGGCCGTACGGGGGAACCATAACGCAAACGTCATCAGCCAGATTTTGTCGAGCAAACTCAGTTGGCCACGAAGATCCTCAAGGTAGAGGATGCGGCAGTCCTTAAGCGAATCAATCACGGTTTCGAGCTGCGCGCGCTCGATGAATTTCGACGACGTAATAACGGTACGAACGCCAGCGGCGACCGCAGCACTGTTCACCGCGGCTGGCCCAGCCGTGAAATTGAAGATCGCTGGCACCCTGCCAGCCGCCAAAAGACCGAGCACAGCACACACCGAAGGAATGACATTCGGCAGCAACATGCCGACGTTCTCGCCGGGCTCGGTGTAACGGCGAATCCAGCGCGAAATCACTAAGCTTCCTTTCAGAATCAGACCATAGGACCGGGCCTGCTCATCCTGGTCCATAATCATGCGACGCGATCGACCATACGTAGCAATCGCATCAAGCACGGAATCGAAAACCGGCTTGCGAGCGAACGCGGCGACACGTATCTCTTGCATGATTTGGGTCATCTGTCTAATTGCCTGCTCACGCCGCCGTCGCCGGCCCAGTTGCCTGTTTTCAATCCGAGTCTTTGGCAGCACCCGCAGCAGCAGACCGCGCCCCGACCGCTGAGCCCGGGAGTTACTCAAATCAAGCGCGGCCGTCGAAATGGCTACTGGAATAACCGACGCGCCGCTGGCAACTGCTGCCAGTGCGGGAACCGGATAGACCTTCAGCACACTTTGACCGTTATTTAATCTGCCTTCAGGGAACGTGACGATTGGGCGCCCCCGCCGTAACAGCTGCATCAATCGCTTCAACGACAGAGGATCATTCACATCAAATGTGACGTGATCGACCAAGCTTAATAAGAGCCTTTCAACAATGCCACGCGGATCACCCGCTGGCATCACGACCAGCGGCTGACAACGCAGGTACAGGCCAAGCAAGAGCCCGCCTATGCGGGAAGGAAAGTTGGCAACGATCAGAACACGCCGTTCGTGCTCACACTGTTCGATGTCCCCGATCACGCGCACGGACAGCAAGCAGCCAACCAGCAACCTGACGAAAAACCTCATGGCGAAATTCTTGGCGGCTCATCGAGAGGACGGATGTCGATTGTCACCGCGCTGTTTGTCGCAAGTCAATGCGCAGCGTCCTTGTCCTGCGGTCGCTGCAATCGACGCAGCTGCTGTCCCGCCCAGCTGCCGTACCACGGCAACCAGAAACCGCTCGTCCCGGCCCAAACTTATCGTAACTTAATTTTTAATAGTTAAATAATATATATAAATGAACAATTTGTATTTTTGAATTGAAAATAACTTGCCATCTGACAAATTTTCGCTAGAAACTGTCGATTAGCGCGCGAGCCGGCTGCATTGAGGCTGATCTTAAATTTTCAAAAGGAATGTGAAGATGGACCTGCAGGCGCCCCAGCCCATACAAGACGTCTCACTTTCAGCCGATGAACTGCGCCCCCCTACCCTTAGATCGCCGGGCGCCGAGCGTCCGATGGAGTTTTTCTTTTCGAACCAACTTTCCGCCTTCATGGATGCCGGGCTAAGAGCAATGTGGCTGCGCTGGAATCCGACTCCGCGACCTAATTTCAACCCTGCACTGTTACAAGACCTGAGCCGCTATTGCCACTTTCTGGCACACAGTGAAGCCCGCATCGAAACCAATGACGGCCCTCTCGAGCTTAAATACGCGGTTCTCGCTTCACGGGTAAAGGGTGTGTTCAATTTGGGCGGTGACTTGTGTCTGTTCATGCGGTTAATCCAGTCGCAGGACTATGCTTCGCTCCTGGACTACGGCCGCGCGTGTATTAACGTGCTTTATCAAAACTACAATGCGCATGGCTTGCCGATCACGACTATTTCATTGATACAAGGTGACTGCCTCGGTGGTGGTTTCGAGGCTGCCTTATCCAGCGATGTGTTGATCGCCGAGAAAAGCGCGCGATTCGGTTTCCCTGAGATCTTGTTCAACCTGTTCCCCGGCATGGGCGCCTATTCTTTCCTCGAGCGCAAGATCGGTCGGTGCCGTGCTGACGATCTCATCACGAGTGGAAAAATCTACTCTGCCGATGATATGCTCAACCTCGGCGTTGTGGACATCGTCACGGACGACGGGAAAGGTGAATCCGAAGTGGCCACTTACATTCAGTCTCGACGGCGTAGTCAAAACGGCCTAGTCGGTCTGGCTGCCGCGAGGCGGAGTGTTCACAAGCTCGACTACGAAGAGCTGCATAATGTTCTTGAGTCGTGGGTCGACTCCGCCCTGCGCCTCTCATCGCGAGATCTGAAGTTGATGGAACGGCTGGTATCCCGCCAAAATGAACTCCTCGCCAAAAGGGATCTGCACTGATGGTCACACCACTAGTCGATCCGCTGATAGAGGGCCGACGCAGGAAGTCACGCCAGCGGGGCGCATCTCTCGATCCCCCCGAATATACGATTCAGGAAGCTGCCGCCAAACTCGGCATCGCCGAGCAGAAGTTACGACGCTGGGATGCGCAAGGCGTGCTCGTCGCCCGACGCACTGAAGGCGGGCACCGTCGCTACGCCCGAGAAATTGTTGATGGTCTCGCAGGCAGCGTCAATCTCGCGTTCCAGAAACAAGACCTGGAAAACGACGAGTTGGCGCGGGCGCACCAAGATATTAAGGAAAAGCGCCGCATAATACAGCTGCTGATCGAAAGCGAGTCCCGTTATCGTGATCTCGTCGAAACTTCCCATGACCTGATCTGGACAACCGATGCGGTTGGACGATTCACCTATTTGAATAACGGTACGGTCGATATCTTCGGACTGGAGCCCTCTGCCCTGATTGGCAGATGTTTCTTCGATTTTGAATCAAGGCCATCGCACATATCGAACCGGCGCTTTCTTTCAACGCTACGCAAGAAAGGTGAGGTCAAGAACTACCTTACGCATCTGACTGCCGCTGACGGCAGCGACCGATGGGTCGGCATTAACGCCCGAGTCTGGAACGACAACGGACGTATCATCGGTTTACGCGGAACCGCGCGCAATGTCACCGAAGAGCACCGCGCGGCGCTGCAGATTGAACACCTTGCTGCGCATGACTCGCTCACAGGTCTGCCGAACCAAGTCAGTTTAGTACGCGCGTTGGAACAATCATTGGCCGACGGCGAGTTTGGTGCGCTGCTGCGCATCGATATCGATCACTTCAAGCACTTCAACGAGACTTACGGTCACCGCATCGGCGACCAGTTGTTAATCGCCATCGCCGGAATTCTTCGCAATCTGGTAGGTGATACTGATGCCACCGTGTATCGAGAAAATGGGGACCAATTTGCGCTACATCTGGTGGGCGCCACACGACGAGGTGCGGAATCGCTCGCCGAGGCCGTACTGCATGCGCTGCGCCAGTTCACTCCGAAGTTGCCCCAATCGCGAGGCGTTGTACGGGTTAGGGGCTCCATCGGCACCGCTATTTATCCGTCACAAGGGAATGAGATACCGATACTGCTCGACAACGTCGAACTCGCTGTTGCCGAAGCAAAAGCGGATGGTGGAGATCGTTCGGTGATCTACAAGCTCGGGCCAGCCGACATGGAGGCAATTGATCGGCGTGCCTACTGGAAGCGGGAACTAAGGCAAGCCCTGGACGAAGACAGGTTGGTAATCTATGCGCAGGACATGATCAACCTTAGTCATTCCGGCGCAAGTCACAAGGAACTTCTCGTACGGGTTGTCAGGTCCAATGGCGAAATCATCGAGCCTGGGCAGTTCATTGGTGCCGCAGAGTCGATAGGGTTTGCTAAGGAAGTTGATTTGCGCGTCGTGGGGAAAGTTATCGAATTTCTAAGCAAAAATAGCTTAGCCCCCGACAATGTCCGCTACTTTGTCAATCTGTCGCGCAGCAGTGTCCTCGATCGATCCTGGCACTCACGGCTGCACGCCATTTTGTCGCGGGCATCTTTCAACCGCAACCAACTGGTATTCGAAGTTTCCGAAGCCACGGCCATGTCCAATGTCGAAATGACAAAGGACCTTTTTTCCTTTTTGAAGGAAACCGGTTGCGGTTGTGCGTTGGACAATTTCGGCACGGGCTTCAGCTCGATGTACTATCTAAAGCAGTTCGATGTCGACTACCTGAAAGTCGACGGCAGTCTCGTGCGTGATCTGCCGAAAGACGAAGCAAGCCGATTGTTTGTGCGAGCGCTGAGTGATGTCACCAGAGGCCTCGACAAAGAGGTTATCGCTGAGAAGGTGGAATCGCCAAAGGTTTTGACAGAGTTGCATGCGCTTGGAATTGATTACGCGCAAGGATTTTACATCGGCCGACCAGGCCCATTCATCACGCTGGATGGCGAAGCGTCAGTAGGTGATGGCTACGAAATGAACAACGGCGGAGCATTACCAACCGGCGTTAAGCATCCGGTCGAGCCATAATATTCCAAGCATCGTTTTCGAGTCACGTATGGTGCCGTTGCGCACCCATTCCAGCGCCTCGGACACCGGCAATCGCAGCGTTTCAAGGAATTCACCCTCATCGAGCGAACAACCACGAAAACTTAGGTCGCGCGCCAAAAAACACTCGATGTGCTCATTGGAATAGCCAATGCACGGCATCATGGTGAAAACGGCAGTCCACTGCGCGGCAACATAGCCGGTTTCTTCGAGTAGTTCGCGCTTGGCCGTCTCGAGCGAAGGCTCATCCGGTTCGAGCTTGCCCGCCGGCAATTCGTAACAATGCTGTGACACTGCATAGCGGTATTGCCGCTCCAGCAGAATCGAGCTGTCCTCAAAGACTGGCAAGATAAGGGCTGCGCCGGGGTGGAAAATGTACTCGCGTCTGGCGGTTTTTCCGTCGGGCAAGAATACCTCATCCTCGTGGACCTTGAGCATCCTGCCCGAATAGACAAGTTTCGAACGTTTTCTTGTTTCTGTGAAATCGCGACTCATGTCGCCACACGTAGCGACATGGTGACAGCGCGTTCACAGATCGTGAGAAGCGCACCCGGCATCATGCCAAGCACGAGCAAGGCGATGCCGTTGGCCGACATCAATACGCCGCTGTCGACGGTAACCTGCATCGCTTCGCGCTGCACCGGGCCATCAAAGTACATCAGTTTCACGACCCGCAGGTAGTAAAACGCACCCACTAGCGAGAACAACACGGCAGCCACAGCCAGCCACAAATAGCCGATCGAAATGACCGCCTGCAGCACCGAAACTTTTGCCCAGAATCCCACTGTTGGTGGAACTCCGGCCATAGAAAACATCATGACAAGCATGACAAATGCATACCATGGGTGGCGCTGATTGAGCCCCTTGAGGTCCTCGAGTTCTTCTGCCTCATAGCCCTTGCGCGACATGAGTAAAATCATGCCGAACGCGCCAAGTCCCATGATCACATACACGGACACGTAGAACATCGCCGCGCTATAACCCTCGGTAGTTCCCGACAAGACACCGAGCAGAAGAAAGCCCATATGAGAGATGGTCGAATAAGCCAGCATGCGCTTCAGGTTGGTCTGAGCAATCGCTACGACATTGCCAAGAACCAGCGATGCCACCGACAGCAGTACCAGCATCTGACGCCACTCGACAACCAACTGTTCGGCACCCAGGGCTTCGACCAGTAAGCGCACAACAAACGCAAATGCCGCCAGTTTTGGCGCCGTGCCAATCATTAAAGTTACTGCAGTCGGCGCGCCATGGTAAACATCCGGGACCCACATGTGGAATGGCACTGCTCCGAGCTTGAACCCAATTCCGGCCACGATAAACACCAGACCGAACTTTAGGATGGTCGAGTTCGCGTCGCCCGATTGCACCGCGGCGATCACATCGTTAATTGCCAGCGACGCGGTCGCACCATAAACCATCGACATGCCGTACAGCAGCATCCCTGAGGCCAAAGCGCCAAGTACGAAGTACTTCATCGCGGCTTCAGTGCTTCGAGCCGAGTCACGCGCCAGCGCCACCATTGCATACAGACTGAGACTCAACAGCTCCAGGCCGAGATAAAGCGTCAGGAAATGGTTGGCAGAGATCATCACCATCATGCCAAGTGTGGCAAATAGCGCGAGAACAAAATACTCACCACGGTACATTTCCCGTGGTTCAAGATACGAGCGTGAATAAACCAGCCCGATTGCAACAGTCAGGCACGCACCAGTCTTCAGAGCACTGCTAAACGCGTCGCTGACAAACATGTCGCTAAAAGCATAGACTGGTGCCACATCTATTTGCGCTGCTGTGATCAACGCAGTTACAACCAAGGCGACCTGCGTGAGCCCATAAGTCACGTACCTGCGCTCATTCGAAACAAAGAGATCGGCAACAAGAATCACGCACACCGCGGCAAGCAGAAATATTTCTGCTGAGGCGGGAGCCAGATCCATTATCGAAAATTCCATTTTCATTTCAGACTAAATTATTTTTTTCCAGTCTGCCCGGATTGCGCTTACAAATTCGAGCACCCACAGTTTTCGGCGATTTACGCTCCGAATCTCTCACAATTTCGATACCGCCACGTGGTCGAGTAAGGCAACCACAGACATGTTCAGCACATCGGTCAAGGGTTTCGGATAGATACCGAGGCAAAGTACCGCAAGCGCGAGCACTCCGAGAACCAGAAATTCACGCCTATCAATATCAGGAAGTGCCGCAACTTTTTTGTTTGCCACACCGCCAAATACCACCCGCTTGTACATCCACAACGTGTACGCCGCGCCGAATACCAGCGCCGTTGCTGCCGCAAACGTGTACCAGAAGTTGACACTCATGGTGCCTATGATCACAAAAAACTCGCCCACGAAGCCACTGGTACCCGGCAGCCCGGAATTGGCCATCGCGAACAACATAAAGAATGCAGCGAACACAGGCATTCGGTTCGCCACGCCACCATAGTCGGAGATCATGCGCGAATGCACACGGTCGTACAGCACGCCAACACACAGGAACAGAGCGCCGGAAATAAAGCCATGAGAAACCATTTGGATGACTGCACCTTGCAGACCGTGCGGGTTAAAGATGAATATCCCCAGCGTAACGAAGCCCATATGCGCGATCGAAGAATAGGCAATGAGCTTTTTCATGTCTGCCTGAACCAGCGCAACCAAACCAATATAAACAACGGCAATCAGTGACAGCGCGATCACAAAGGGCGCCAAATCCTGGCTTGCGTCAGGTACGATCGGTAGCGACAAACGAATAAAGCCATAGGCGCCAAGCTTCAGCATGATGGCCGCCAACACCACTGAGCCACCCGTGGGGGCCTCAACGTGGGCGTCCGGCAGCCACGTGTGCACCGGCCACATCGGAACCTTCACGGCAAACGCAGCAAACAGTGCAATAAAGATCAATGTCTGCGCGGCACGCGGTATCGGCAAGACATAGTAGTCAAGCAGCGAAAAACTGCCGCCCGACTCGTTGTACAGATAGATCAGCGCAACTAGCGTGAGCAGAGAACCAAGCAACGTATACAGGAAAAACTTGAGCGCTGCGTAAACACGGTTGGGTCCGCCCCACACACCGATTATCACGTACATCGGAATCAGTGTCGCCTCGAAGAACACGTAGAACAGCGCCGCATCGAGCGAACTGAACACGCCGTTCATCATGCCCGACAAGAACAAAAACGCGGCCATGTATTGTGATACGCGATTTTTTATGACTTTCCAGCCGGCAATGACCACCAATATTGTGGTGATACAGTTGAGCAGAATCAGCAGCAACGAAATACCGTCGATTCCGACGTGGTAATTGATATTAAAGGTCTCAATCCACAGGTACTTTTCCTCGAACTGCATACCGATAGCGGTCTGGTCGAATCCGGTCCATAACGGAAGCGCAACGAGAAGCCCGGCAACCGAACTGATCAGCGCCAACCAACGAGCCAGCACAGCTTTGCGATCGGAACCGGTCAACAGCACCAAGATGCCGCCAACTATCGGCAACCAGATCACGGTCGACAGCGGAGCGAACGAAGGCATGCTTATTCCGTCACTCCACTCATAAATGTAAGAACAACCACGTCATCAGCACGAATACACCGATGATCATCATGAATGCATAGTGATAGACAAAGCCTGACTGAAACTTGCGAGCGACATCTGCCAGCCACGCCACCAGTTTCGCCGACCCGTTCACCAACACACCATCGATAACGCCGACGTCGCCAAAACGCCACAGACCGCCTCCGAGGCAACGCGCGCCACCCGCAAAGAACCAGTCATTGAAACGGTCCAGGTAGTACTTCTGGTCAAGCAGTTTGTACAGCGGCCTAAGAGCACTCTGAATCCTTGCCGGAATATCCACGCGACGCAGATACAAGTACCAAGCGAGTGCCACTCCCGCCACGGCCAGCCAAAACGGCGGCGCCAGAAAGCCGTGCAAGCCCATGCCGAACCAGTCATGGAAATACACCGGAAGCTTTTCCACGAGGTCATGCTTGGGCAGCACCTGCACACTGTCACCGAAGTAACCGCCAAACAAAAGTGGCCCAATTGCGATGGTGCCAATGATGATCGAAGGCACGGCCAGCACCACCAAAGGCCACCAAACAACAGCCGGCGATTCATGGGGATCGACCGACCCGATCTGAGCATTCGCGTCACCGTCACGTTGCGCTTCGCTTGCAGCACGGGCGACGTGTCTGGGGTTGCCCTCGAACACCAGAAAGTACATTCTGAAGGTGTAAAAAGCAGTGACGAAAACGCCGACCGTCACGGCAAGCCAGGCCAACCCAGCGCCTGGCGTATTGGACAAGTGCACCGCCTCGATAATGCTGTCCTTGGAATAGAAACCGGAGAAGAACGGAAATCCGATCAAGGCCAGCGAGCCGATCAGCGAAACGATCCAGGTGATCGGCATGCGCCGCCGCAACCCGCCCATATGACGCATGTCCTGATCGTGGTGCATGCCGATGATGACAGAGCCCGCCGCCAGAAACAGCAACGCCTTGAAGAAAGCATGTGTCATCAAATGAAATATGGCGACCGAGTAAGCAGAGGCCCCAAGAGCCACTGTCATATATCCCAGTTGCGACAAGGTCGAATAGGCAATTACGCGCTTGATATCGTTCTGCACGATGCCCAACAGTCCCATGAACAACGCGGTGATCGCGCCAACGATCAATATCAGCGACAGCGCCGTTTCGGACAACTCGTACAATGGTGACATGCGCGCCACCATGAAGATGCCGGCGGTCACCATCGTCGCTGCATGGATCAACGCCGAAATCGGTGTCGGGCCCTCCATCGAATCGGGCAACCAGACATGTAACGGAAACTGAGCAGACTTGCCCATCGCTCCGATAAAAAGAAAGATACATATTGCGGTGATTAGCGGCCACTGCATGCCAATCTCGGCGTCAATACGCTCGCTCGCCTTGCCTGGCGCGAGCGAAAAGACCTCGCCGTAATCGAGGCTGCCGAAATACACGAACACCAATGCGATGCCAAGAATGAAACCGAAGTCGCCGACTCGGTTAACGAGGAAAGCCTTGAGGTTGGCGTAAATCGCTGTTGGCCGCGTGTACCAAAATCCAATAAGCAGATAGGACACCAGTCCAACGGCCTCCCAACCGAAAAAAAGCTGGAGGAAATTGTTGCTCATCACCAGCATCATCATTGAAAAGGTGAACAGCGAGATGTAGCTGAAAAACCGCTGATAGCCCGAATCATCGGCCATGTAGCCGATGGTATAAATGTGCACCATCAAGGAAACAAAGGTCACCACCAACATCATGGTCGCCGAAAGCTCGTCGATGAGGAAACCAATTTCGAAACGCACTCCTCCGCTGGTAGCCCAGGTATAGACGGTGCCATTGAACAGGTTGCCGTCCATAACGTCGTGCAACGCGATCCCCGAGGCGATCATCGACAGCGTCACGCCAATAATAGCGATCCAGTGCGTACCGGAACGACCGATCTGGCGGCCAAACAATCCCGCAATGACTGCACCCGCCAACGGAGCAAGGGCCGCAACCAGGTAAACCAACATCATGTCCATGATCGCTGCACTTAGCCCTTTAACTGGTCCAGGTCATCGACGTTGATCGAGTGGATGTTACGGAACAGCACCACCAGGATAGCCAGCCCGATGGCCGACTCGGCCGCTGCAACAGTGAGAATGAAGAATACGAATACCTGACCAGCGACGTCTTGAAGAAAATGCGAGAAAGCGATGAAATTCAGGTTGACGGCTAACAGCATTAGCTCGATCGCCATCAACACAATAATCACGTTCTTACGATTCAGAAAAATGCCGACGATACTAATCGAAAACAGAATGGCGCCAAGTATCAAGTAATGTGAGAGCGAAATCATTAAGCGGCTCCGCTATCATCCCTATCAGACGGCATCGACACCAGCCTTACCCGGTCGGCACGGCGGGCAGAAATCTGTCTGGAGGGTGCCTGGTACTTGTTGTCCTTGCGCTTGCGCAAGGTCAGTCCAATCGCTGCAACGATAGCCACCAGCAATATCACCGCCGCGATCTCGAAAGCATAAACGTATTCGGTGTAGAGCACCTCGCCCAACGCTCGCGTGTTGCTGTAGTCAGGGTGCGCTGCCGGAGGCTTGGGCATCTGAGTAAGACCAAAATAACGATTCCCGAGAATAACCGCCATTTCCAGCACCATGACACCAGCGACAATTAGCGCCGGAACCAGATAGTCCCAGTAGCCTTCCCGCATGCGGTCGAGATTGATATCCAACATCATCACCACGAACAGGAACAACACCATCACCGCTCCAACGTAAACGAGAACTAGGGCAATGGCGAGAAACTCGGCCTCGAGCAAAAGCCACAGCGCCGCCGCCGTGAAAAAGGCCAGCACCAGGGACAAGGCGGAGTGCACCGGATTACGCGCTGTGATCACCCGCAACGCAGCCACAATCAAGACCAGGGCAAAGAAATAGAAAGCGGCTTTCTCAAAATCCATATTCTTAAGCGGCGCGCGATGTCAACAACAGGAGAGATACGAAACGCCGCATCGCGGAAAGTGTTTGGCATCGGCCCGGCGCAGTGGCGCTCATCGGTATCTCGCATCCTCGGCACGATCCTTGGAAATCTGTTCTTCGTATCGATCGCCGATCGCAAGAAGCATTTCCTTGGTGTAGACAAGGTCGCCACGCCGCTCGCCGTGATACTCGAGGATGCGCGTTTCCACAATTGCGTCCACCGGGCAGGACTCCTCACAGAATCCGCAGAAAATACACTTGGTCAGGTCGATGTCATAGCGCGTCGTACGTCGTGTGCCATCGTCGCGCTTCTCCGATTCGATGGTAATTGCCAGCGCCGGGCAGACCGCCTCGCAAAGCTTGCAGGCGATGCAACGCTCCTCGCCGTTGGGGTATCTACGCAGCGCGTGTAATCCGCGGAAACGGGGACTCTGTGGCGTCTTTTCCTCCGGAAACTGCACCGTGATTTTCGGTGTCAGAAAGTACCTGCCGGTGAGCATCAAGCCCTTGACAAGTTCAAACAACAGAAAGGTGCGAAAGAAATCGCGAATGCGCTGAATCATGTTTTTTCTCTCACCATGGCCACCAACTCATGCGCATCAGAATGCCAACCAAGAGAAGCCAGACAATGGTCAACGGAATGAAAACTTTCCATCCCAGCCGCATAATCTGGTCATAGCGATAACGCGGAAAAGTGGCGCGGAACCAGAGGAAACAAAACAGCAGAAATGCCACCTTTGCCGCAAACCAGGGGAAACCATCTGGCAGTCCCGGGATCGGCGACAACCAGCCACCGAGAAACATCAACGCGGCGAGCGCTGAGACCAGAATCATGTTGGCATATTCAGCGAGGAAGAACACCGCAAAGGCGGTACCGGAGTACTCGACATGGAAACCGGCGACAATCTCTGATTCACCTTCGGCTACGTCAAACGGCGCCCGGTTGGTCTCCGCAACCGCCGAAATGAAATAGACAACAAACATCGGAAACAAAGGAATCAGATTCCAACCCAATGCGCCCAGGCTAGTGCGTTGTGCATCGACAATGACCGACAGATTCAGGCTGCCCGACATCATCAGAACACAGACCAGGGCAAATCCCATAGCAATTTCGTAGGCTACGATCTGCGCTGCTGAACGCATCGCCCCAAGAAAAGCATATTTTGAGTTGGACGCCCAACCCGCCACAATTACGCCATACACGCCCATCGAAGTAATAGCCATGATATAGAGCAGTCCAGCATCGATGTTGGACACGACGGCACCGTCGGTAAACGGAACGACCGCCCAAGCAGCAAGCGCTGGCATCAGTGATAGCACAGGCGCAGTGATGAACAAGAACTTGTTGGCACCGGTCGGGACGATCACCTCCTTGACCAGCAACTTGAGCACATCGGCGAACGGTTGGAACAACCCTTTTGGCCCTACCCGGTTTGGGCCAAGCCGGAGCTGCATATAACCGATGACTTTCCGCTCGGCCAGAGTCAGGTAAGCAACACACAGAGTCACGGCAATGACGATCGCCACAATTTTTGCCAGGGTCCACAGCGTTAGCGCGGCGGGTGTTCCGATCATGTCAGCGAGCCATTCCATCAGCTGCCGATCTCCCCGCTACTGCAAACGCGCTCGACAGTCAGCCCAGCATATGGTGCACCGAGCTGCACGGTCGCTTCATTTGCAGCGGCAACGCGAACGCAATCGTCAGGCAACCGGTCATCACGCTGGCAGATTAGAATTGCTTCGCCGCCGTCCTGCGTAACCCGAACCCGATCTCCCGGCTGCAGCTGCAGCCGCTCTATCAGACTTCCATTCATCCAGGCGCCACTGACGTCGGCATCGCGCGTGAGCTGCAAAGATTGTGCACGCCGCACAACACCGTCAACGTGATAGATGGGCACCTCTGCGATACGCTCCAGCGACGTTTCCTGCTTCACACCCGAACCGCGATACAACATAGGTTGCGAGGCAGCACCTGCATCGTTGTTCAAACGGCTTGCCACGTCGCCCTCCTCGACAGCCATTTGCTTTCGCACCTCTTCAATAGTCTCGTATCCAAATCCATCAAGCCGTAGCAGATTGCCCAGCACACGCAGTACCTTCCAGGCTGGTCGCGTGTCACCAAGTGGCGGAGCGACGCCATTGAATTGCTGGGCTCGCCCTTCAAGATTGACGAAGGTTCCAGCAGTTTCGGTAAATGGCGCGATCGGCAACAGCACCCGCGCGTAGTCAAGCGCATGATGCTGGAACGGCGACATTGCCACCACCAGTTCGGCGGCATGCATCGCGGCAGTAGCCGCACGAGGCAAAGCGCTGTCCAGCTCAACTTCGGTATGCAGCAGAAAATACGCTTTCAGCGGATTCTCGATCATCTGACGCGCGTTGTATCCTACGCCCGGTGCCGGAACCGCTCCACTCAAATAACCACCAACGCTGTTCGCGCCGTCGCCGAGAAAACCGATGCGGCAGCCGGTTATAGAGCCGAGAACGTTCACCAACCTCAGAATGCGTGCGCGTTCGGGGCCATGTTGGACCTGGTTGCCGAGCAATATCGCTTTATTTTCGCCACTGGCCAGACTCTCAGCGATTTGCCTTGCGCCATCACCGACAAACGCATCCGCCACTTCGACAGGCACTGTAACGCCATTTTGCTTGGCCGCCGCTTTGACTACCGCAGCAACTGTGTCAGCAATGCGACTCGGCGCGACAATGATGCGGCCGTGGGTGCGAACCAGAAAATCATCACCAACCGAATTAATGACGTTCAACTGGGCGGCGTTCTTTCGGACTGCTTGACGGATACGCTGCGCCAGCAACGGGTGCTCCTTGCGCAGGGTTGAACCAGTAACCAATATCCGGTCGAGCCCGCTCAACTCGCCTATCTTCATGCCCAGCCACGGGACGATGCCGCCAGGGCCGTCGTCGTCACTAAAATCAACCTGCCTGAGCCGGAAATCAATGTGACCACTGCCGATTGAGCGAAGCAGCTTCTGCAACAGGAACAACTCTTCTGACGTTGATTGGGCAGTAGCAAGCGCACCGATGGCAGCCGCACCATGTGCTTCACGCACGCGGGCCAGTTCGTTCGCCACGTATCCGAGCGCGGTTGCCCAGTCAACTTCGCTCCAGCTTCCGTCGCGCTTGATCATTGGCGAGGTCAGGCGCCGATCCGAGTCCAGAGCTTCGTAGGAAAAACGGTCGCGATCCGACAACCAGCACTCGTTGATCTCTTCGTTCTCAAGCGGCAAGACTCGCTTTACGCGGTCGTGCATGACCTGGACGACGAGGTTGGAACCGAGGCTATCGTGTGCAGCAACCGAACGACGGCGCGAAAGCTCCCAAGTGCGCGCAGAGTAACGAAACGGTTTTGACGTCAGCGCGCCTACCGGGCAGACATCGATCATGTTGCCTGACAACTCGGAGTCCACCGTGTGGCCGACAAACGCCATGATTTCGGAATGCTCTCCGCGACCGGCCATGCCGAGTTCCATGACGCCTGCGATCTCCTGACCGAAACGCACGCAGCGCGTGCAATGAATGCAACGCGACATTTCCTCGGCAGAGACCAGCGGTCCTAGATCCTTATGTTCGACGACACGCTTGTTCTCGTTGAATCGCGCGCTGGAACCACCATAGCCAACGGCAAGGTCTTGCAACTGACATTCGCCGCCCTGGTCACAAATCGGGCAATCGAGCGGATGATTAATGAGCAGGAACTCCATCACTCCCTTCTGCGCTTGAACAGCCACGTCGGAGTGCGTGAAGACCTTCATCCCCTCAGTCACTGGCGTGGCGCAGGCAGGCAAGGGCTTCGGCACCTTTTCAACCTGAACCAGGCACATGCGGCAGTTCGCGGCGATCGAGAGTTTGCTGTGATAGCAAAAGTGGGGGATATAGATGCCAAGTTTGCCGGCGGCATCCATCACCGTGCTCTGTTCAGCCACCTCGACTGTCTTGCCGTCGACTTCCAGAGTAATCATCGGCTCAACCCGCCAGACATGTTTTGTTCTCGATATGGTGCTCGAACTCGTGACGGAAGTGTTTAATGAAACTCTTGACTGGAAGCGCTGCGGCGTCGCCTAACGCACAAATGGTACGTCCGGCAATGTTGTCTGCCACCGAGACGAGAACATCGAGATCGTTCGACTCCCCGTTACCATGCTCTATGCGCTGAACCATGCGGTATAGCCAGCCGGTTCCCTCGCGGCATGGCGTGCATTGCCCACAAGACTCTTCGTAGTAGAAATACGACAGGCGTTGCAGGCAACGCACCATGCAACGTGTCTGATCCATCACGATTACTGCGCCTGAACCAAGCATGGAACCAGCCTTGGCGATGGAGTCATAGTCCATATCGGTCGCCATCATGATGTTGGCCGGCAGCACCGGCATCGATGATCCGCCCGGTATGACCGCCTTGAGCGCTTTGCCATCACGCATACCCCCGGCCATCCTGAGCAATTCGGCAAACGGTGTAGGTGTACCGAGCTTCACCTCGTAATTGCCGGGCCGCTCGACGTCGCCAGACACCGAGAAGATCTTGGTGCCTCCATTATTAGGGCGCCCGAGATTGAGAAACGCATCGCCACCATTGAGGATCAACCAAGGAACAGCGGCGAATGTCTCCGTATTGTTGATCGTGGTAGGCTTGCCGTAAAGGCCATAGCTAGCGGGGAAAGGTGGCTTGAATCTGGGCTGGCCTTTCTTGCCTTCCAGTGACTCCAGCAACGCTGTTTCCTCGCCGCAAATGTACGCCCCCCACCCATGATGGGCGTACAGTTCGAAATCGAAACCGGAGCCCAGTATGTTCTTTCCAAGATAACCCGCCGCGCGTGCTTCGTCGAGCGCCTCTTCGAAGCGCTCGTAGACTTCCCAAATCTCGCCGTGGATATAGTTATATCCGACCGTAACGCCCATCGCATAGGCAGCGATCGCCATGCCTTCGATGACTACGTGCGGGTTGTAGCGCAGGATATCGCGATCCTTGAACGTGCCAGGTTCACCCTCATCAGAGTTACAAACGAGGTATTTCAGACCGTCATAGCTGCGCGGCATAAAACTCCACTTCAAACCGGTCGGAAATCCGGCGCCGCCGCGTCCGCGTAAAGCTGACTTCTTGACCTCCGCGATCACATTCTCTGGTGTAATGCGCTCGCTCAGGATCTTGCGTAACGCCGCGTAACCGTCACGCGACTCGTAGTCTGCAAGGCGCCAGTTAAGACCATCGAGCCCTTTTAAAATGACCGCGTCAGGGCCGTAGATATCCTGTGGGAACGGGGGAACCGGTGCATTCATCTGTTTTTCAACTCATCGAGCATTGAGTCCAGATTGGACGGCGTCATATGCGACTTCATCTGTCTGTCATTGACGATGCAGACAGGGGCATCGCCACAGGCGCCCATACACTCTCCCTCCTTGAGAGTGAAACGGCCGTCGGCGCTGGTCTGATTGAAATCGATCTGTAGCTTCTTTTTCAGACGCTCCGCAGCTTCCTCGGCTCCGCGCAGCGCGCACGGCAGGTTGGTACAGATGATGATCTTAAACTGTCCAGGTTTCTCGAGGTTGTACATGCCGTAAAAAGTCGCGACTTCCCAAACAGCGATCGGTGGCATGTCAAGGTAGGATGCGACGAACTCGATGACATCTTGGGAAATCCAACTCTTCTCGTTTTGCGCGATGGCCAGCGCCGACATCACGGCCGAAGACTTGCGCTCGACCGGATATTTCGCGATCTCTCGGTCGATCCTGGCGATCGCCTGCGCACTGAGCACCACTGCTTCGCTCACCGATCGACCTCGCCGAATACGATGTCTTGAGTTCCGATAATTGCAACCATGTCGGCGATCATGTGACCGCGCGACATCTCATCTATGGCAGAGAGGTGGACAAACCCCGGGGCACGAATCTTCAGCCGGTACGGTTTGTTGGCTCCGTCAGAAACCAAGTAGATACCAAACTCGCCCTTTGGTGCTTCGACCGAGGCATACACTTCTCCTGGTGGAACGTGTACCCCTTCGGTGAACAACTTGAAGTGGTGAATCATCTCCTCCATGTTAGTCTTCATCGACACCCGGGATGGGGGGCAAACTTTGTGGTCATCACTCATCACGGGGCCGGGATTGGCGCGCAACCATTTGATGCATTGCCGGGCTATGCGGTTGGACTGGCGCATTTCCTCAATGCGCACCAGATAACGGTCGTAGCAATCACCATTGACGCCGACTGGAATATCAAAATCAACCCGGTCGTATACTTCGTAAGGCTGCTTCTTGCGCAAATCCCAGGCGATACCGGAGCCACGCAGCATTGGACCGGTAAATCCAAGTGCTGTGGCGCGCTCGGGAGATACGACACCAATGCTGACCGTTCGCTGCTTCCAAATACGATTGTCGGTCAGCAGTGTTTCATATTCGTCAACCTTGCGCGGAAAACGGGTGGTAAAGTCGTCAATGAAATCGAGTAGCGAACCTTCGCGGCTCGCATTGAGCTTATCGACCTGTTTGTGGTCGCGGAACTTTGATACCTGATACTGCGGCATCGTATCCGGCAGATCACGGTATACACCGCCCGGCCGATAATATGCCGCGTGAAGCCGCGCACCCGATACCGCCTCGTAGCAATCCATCAGATCTTCGCGCTCGCGGAAGCAATAGAGAAACATCGTCATCGCTCCGACGTCAAGCGCGTGCGCACCAAGCCAGAGCAGATGGTTGAGAATGCGCGTGATCTCATCAAACATGACGCGGATGTATTGCGCGCGCAAGGGCACTTCGACTTCAAGCAACTTTTCGATCGCCATCACGTAGGCGTGCTCGTTGCACATCATTGAGACGTAATCGAGACGGTCCATGTAGGGAACCGACTGCATAAAGGTCTTGTACTCGGCGAGCTTCTCGGTACCCCGGTGCAGCAGGCCAATATGGGGATCAGCACGTTCAATGACTTCGCCGTCGAGTTCGAGCACAAGTCGCAGCACGCCGTGTGCCGCCGGATGCTGAGGGCCAAAGTTCATCGTGTAGTTACGTATTTCAGCCATCGGCGTCAATACTCCAACTAGTGTTTTCGGCGGCGGCGCGCCACGCTCCGCTATTCGACATCGCCGTAATTTTCTTCACGGACAACACGAGGTACGATTTCGCGTGGCTCGATCGTGACTGGCTGATAAATGACGCGCTGCTGTTCCGGGTCATAGCGCATTTCAACGTTGCCTGACAATGGAAAATCCTTGCGGAACGGGTGACCGACGAAACCATAGTCGGTCAACAGCCGCCGCAAATCCGGATGACCTGTAAATATGATTCCGAAGAGGTCGAACGCTTCGCGCTCGAACCAGTTGGCGGCAGGCCAGATGGCGACAACTGAATCCATCATTGGAAAATCATCGTCTTCGCAATAGGCACGGACACGAAGTCGCCGGTTGTGCTCGATTGATAGTAGATGGTATACAACGGCAAAGCGGTTAGCGCATTTGCGCGCGCCGGCATAGCCGCTGTAATCGACACCGCAAAGATCGATCAGTTGTGAAAAACTGAACTCCGGACGATCACGCAGCGTAAGCATGACATCGCCAATAGCCGCGGCCGGCACAACGACAGTGAGCTCGTCAAGCGAACTGTTCACCGATTCGATATGCCCGCCCAGTGCGGCATGCAGTTGTTCTTCAAGCAACTGTAAGCGTTTATTCATGTTTGTATCGCAACCGCAAGACTAGCGAGCAATCGTATTGGTCCTGCGAATCTTGTTTTGTAACTGAATGATTCCGTACAAAAGCGCTTCAGAAGTGGGGGGACACCCCGGTACGTAGACGTCGACCGGGACGATTCGATCGCAGCCACGCACAACCGAGTAGGAGTAGTGATAGTAGCCCCCGCCGTTTGCGCACGAACCCATGGAGATAACCCACCGCGGTTCGGCCATCTGGTCATACACCTTGCGCAGTGCTGGCGCCATCTTATTGCAAAGCGTACCGGCAACGATCATCACGTCAGATTGCCGGGGGCTAGGCCGAAACACCACACCGAACCGGTCCAGGTCATAGCGCGAGGCACCCGCGTGCATCATCTCAACGGCACAGCAAGCCAGGCCAAAAGTCATCGGCCACAAAGAACCGGTACGTGTCCAGTTGATTAGGTTGTCAATCGAGGTGGTAACAAAACCCTGTTCGGTCACGCTGTGCGTGCTCATAACTTGACTCCGCTCAATCCCATTCGAGCGCACCCTTCTTCCACTCGTAAATAAACCCGACGACAAGCAATGCCAAGAAGATGATCATGGCAACAAAACCAAATGTGCCAATTTCGTCGAGCACTACCGCCCAAGGAAACAAGAAGGCGATCTCAAGATCAAAAATAATGAACAGGATCGCAACCAGGTAGTAGCGGACGTCAAAGCGCATTCGCGCATCTTCAAAGGCTTCGAACCCGCATTCATAAGGCGACAGTTTCTCGGGGTCCGGTCGATGAACACGCAGCAATCGGCTTAACGCAGCCCCGAGTAACGGCAACCCAAGTCCCATGGCAAGGCCAACAACGATAAACAACAGGATGGGAAAATACTGTTCTATCATTCGTTTCCTTCCAAGCACATTGTGCTGCTCTCGCAGGGCCCGGATTGCCTTCTGAGGAGTTTAATACTAAATAATTGGGCGCCTGCTCGAACGTTTAGCCGAGCAAGAACCAACGTACTGACACAGTCTATCTGGTGCCGAAGGCGAGACTCGAACTCGCACGGCTTTCGCCACCGCCCCCTCAAGACGGCGTGTCTACCAATTCCACCACTTCGGCAAAACATGTTCCTGCATGGAGTTTAACGCTGACGGACCTCTTCATGCGCGCCTTTACTCGGGAATCTCGTTCACTTTGGAGTCATCTCCGGTCGTGGTCTCTGCTTCAATCGGTAATACCGGTACCGGAACTTCCGAACTGTCCTCAGACGGTCCGGTTGACATCACACCGACCGAACTTGATTTCTCGAAAGATAAATAGCTCAGCCCCATACTGGTCACGAAGAAAATAACTGCAAAGACCGCTGTTGACCGGCTCAAAAAATTGGACGAGCCACTGGCGCCAAATAGGCTTCCCGCCGAACCGCTGCCGAAAGCCGCTCCCATGTCAGCGCCTTTTCCATGCTGCATCAACACCAGGCCAATGATGCTAGCAGCTGCGAGCACATGAAGTATCAAGATAACGAGACTCATTTAGCTATTTTCCCTTCAATCCGCGTCGTGTCCTTGTACACAACGCTCTTCAGTTTAACCAGCTGCCGCCTTACAGATCGCCACAAATTCATCTAGATTCAGCGACGCGCCGCCAATCAGCCCGCCGTCGATATCTTCCATCCCGAACAACGCGGCGGCATTTGCTGCCTTTACACTTCCGCCATATAGCATCGTCAAGCCCTGAGCAACGTTGTCGTCGTGCTCCGCCACCTGACCGCGGAGATAAGCGTGTACCGCCTGCGCTTGCTCCGGCGCCGCCGTTTTACCCGTGCCGATGGCCCATACGGGCTCATACGCGACCACTGATCTCGACAATCCGTCGACACCGATTTTTCCGATCACCGCCTCGAGCTGCCGAGACACGACCTGTTCGGTGACACCCCCTTCACGTTCCTCGAGGCTCTCACCGACGCATACGATTGGTGTCATCTGGTGCTCGAGAACCGCACTGGCCTTCGCCGCAACGAGCTGATTATCTTCGTGGAACAACGTACGCCGTTCTGAGTGACCAACAATGACGTAGCGACAACCGAAATCAACCAGCATCGGCACCGACACTTCGCCAGTGAAAGCACCCTCCGGCCATTGGTGGACATTCTGCGCTCCCCAGCCCACGTCCGAGTTCGCCAATACTGATCGAGCCTGGTGGAGGTAAGGAAAAGGCACACAAACGGCACAGCTGACCCGTCCAATCGCGCTGGCTCGAGCCGCCACGCCTTCCAGCAGCAACTGGTTTTGGGCGCAGTTTCCAAACATCTTCCAATTACCAGCTACGAGGCGCTGACGCATCTTGTGACCCACGGGCAAACCGGACGAATTATACCTTTAAAATCAAAGGCGGGTCAACGTTGTGCAGTGCGGCGAGGCTGGCTTTCCAGGAACGCGCGCAAGCGCCGATGAGGTTACCCTGCTACACATTTTCCAGGGTGGGGGCGACGACTGCTTTCAGACAGACGAGCCGGTACAACGTAGCGACTAGCAGCAGCTGACCATACAAAAACAAACCCAGTCTACCAGCCACACGTCGTGGCACGTGTACGCGGTCACCAAGCCAATCGAAGAACAGGTGCATGTATGTGGCTACCAGCATCACACTGCGCAAGGCAGATTGCGCGCGCCTCTGCCGTTGCGGCGGCGAGTGATCCCTTGAGAACGTCCCAATGTTCAGGGGGAAGCGCTTACTTACGCTGAAACCTTTCTGGATGGGTCGCCATTGCCAGCTCGATTGGCGGCCTGTGACACTGTGCTTGCCAGTTCGTTGGCAAGCTGACGGATACGTGCTCCGTCAGCACCCTCGACCATGACACGAATCACCGGCTCAGTACCAGATGCGCGCAGCAACACACGGCCATCGCCAGACAGAGATTGCTCAAGGTCCTGAATTGCACTCATGATCGATGCATCGCTGCGAAAATCGAAGCCACGCGCAACGCGGACATTGACTAGGACCTGCGGATAGAGCGCGACCGCCTCAGCCAGTTTGGCCAGCGGCTTGTTCAGTGCCTGCACGGCATGCAAAACCTGCAGCGCCGAGACGATACCGTCGCCGGTGGTGTGGCGATCTAGGCAGATAATGTGGCCTGAATTCTCGCCGCCGAGTTGCCACTGGTACTCATGCAATTTCTCAAGAACATAGCGGTCCCCCACCGCTGCCCTCAGAAACGGGATGCCAAGGCTCGCCAGCGCCCGCTCCATCCCAAGATTCGTCATCAGCGTGCCAACCACCCCACCATCGAGCAAGCCGGCGTTGTAACGGAAGGCTGCAATGACGTACAAGAGCTCATCGCCATCGTAAATGCGCCCGTTGCCGTCAACCATCACGACACGGTCACCATCTCCATCGAATCCAATGCCAAGGTTAGCACCCTGCGCCACGACAGCATCCCTCAGAGCCTGTGGGTGCACCGCGCCACAACCGTCATTGATGTTCAGACCGTCTGGCCGATTGCCAATCGTCGCGACATCCGCACCAAGTTCATGAAACACTTCCCCAGCTACGTGATAAGTCGCACCATGGGCGCAATCGATGACCAGCTTGATGCCGCGCAAATCAAGTTCGGTCGGAAATGTGCTCTTGCAAAATTCGATGTAACGGCCGGCCGCATCACCAATACGTCGCGCCTTGCCCAGCTTTGCCGAAGGCATGGTATCGATTGGCAACTCAAGTTGCTCCTCAATCGAGCGCTCCACAGCGTCGGGTAATTTGTTGCCGTGCGCCGAAAAGAACTTGATACCGTTATCGTCGTATGGGTTATGTGACGCCGAAATGACAATGCCGGCACTGAGCCGCAATGCCCGCGTGAGGTAAGCGACTGCTGGCGTGGGCATGGGGCCGGCAAGGAAGATGTCTACACCGGCCGCCGAGAGACCGGCCTGTAACGCCGACTCGAGCATGTAGCCGGAAATGCGCGTGTCTTTTCCGATGAGCACGCCAGCATGTTGTCCTGACCCAAGGTCGCCTCTAGCGGCGAGCACCTTGCCAGCAGCATAGCCAAGATGCATGACGAACTCTGGCGTGATCGGGGGTTGGCCGACCGTTCCACGAATACCATCCGTTCCAAAGTATTTTCTCGAAACCGTCACGTTGATACCGCTTTGTCTTTCTTCGCACTCATTTTGAATGCATGCCACAATAGTAAGGCGTCCCTGGTCTCGGCAACGTCATGCACCCGAAGCACCGACGCGCCGCGCTCAACCGCGGCAAGCGCCGCTGCTATGCTCGAGCCCAGTCGCAACTTTGCCTGCTTGCGTCCGGTTATTCTACCCAACTGCGATTTACGGGATAAACCAGCCAGCACTGCGAAACGACCGGCACCGATTTCACTCAATGAATGAAGCAACTCCAAATTGTGTTGATCCGTCTTGCCGAATCCGAATCCCGGATCAAGCAATATACGTGACGCGCTTACACCGCTGTCAAGCAAACACCGGGCGCGCTCGCGCAGGAACCTTGAAACCTCGGTAACGACATCATCATAAAACGGCGAGCGCTGCATGTTCGTGGGTACACCTTGCATATGCATCAGGCACACGCCCGCACCTGACTCGGCGATGACGTCTACTGCTCCAGCAGCGCGCAATGCTGTGATGTCGTTGATGATAGACGCGCCATTGGCAATCACCTCGCGCATCAGAGTAGGCTTAGACGTGTCAACGGACACCGGAACTTCAAGTTGTACCACTTTTTCCAGAACCGGCAAGACACGCCATCGCTCCTCGTCTAGCGACACCGGCGACGAACCCGGCCGCGACGACTCGCCGCCAAGATCGAGAATGTCCGCCCCTTCCGAGACGAGTCGCCGCGCGTGAGCGATAGCTTGCCCAGTATCAAGAAAATCGCCGCCATCGGAGAATGAGTCGGGCGTGATGTTAACCACGCCCATGAGCAACGGGCGATCGAGCGGCAACCTGAAGCGGCCGCAGACAAAAACATCCGGCGCTGCCGTGACGGCTTTGTGCAACTTAGAGAACACGGCAACGCCCAATGATTTCAAAGTTGACTCGCTTCGACACCAGACACGCGCATAACGCCTTGATTAGCTGGGTTGGCGACGAAAGCCCTTGCTTTCGTCTTACGGCGTAAATCCGTAAACGCCTGGTGATGGATCAGGTTTCCTGTGCCGGTGTCGCCGTAGGTGCCGGAGAGGAGGCGTTACCGGGTGGTGAATCCGGCGATTTCGGCGGCGCACTCGGCTTCGGCGGGCGTGGCGGCTTGCCATCCATGATGTCGTTAATTTGATCGGCGTCAATGGTTTCCCATTCCAACAAGGCCTTTGCCATCGCTTCGACCTTGTCGCTGTTGTTCTCAATCAGCTTGCGCGCAATTGCATAGCGCTCATCGATAATCTTGCGAATTGCCGAATCCACCTTTTGCATAGTCGCTTCGGAGAGGTTCTTATGCGTGGTAATGGAACGGCCGAGGAAGATTTCACCCTCATTTTCGCCATAAATCATGGGGCCAAGATCATCACTCATACCCCACTGCGTGACCATGCGACGTGCCATATCCGTAGCCCGCTCAAAGTCGTTCGAAGCACCGGTCGTCATCTGTCCCATGAAAATCTCTTCTGCGATGCGACCGCCAAACAGAACGGAGATGTTCTGCAGGATTTGTTCGCGGTCCATGCTGTAACGGTCTTCCTGCGGCAACTGCATGGTCACCCCAAGTGCACGTCCACGCGGGATAATTGTCACTTTGTGAACTGGATCAGTCTTCAACAACAATTTCGCAACGACCGCATGGCCTGACTCGTGATAAGCGGTGTTCTTGCGCTCGTTCTCGGGCATCACCATGGACTTGCGCTCGGCACCCATCATGATTTTGTCTTTGGCGCGCTCGAAGTCTTCCATGTCGACCAAACGCTTGTTTGCTCTCGCCGCGAACAACGCCGCCTCATTCACTAGGTTTGCCAGATCTGCCCCGGAAAACCCCGGCGTACCACGCGCCAGTATGTCCGGCTGGACATCGGGCGCAACCGGAACCTTACGCATATGCACTAGCAAGATCTGCTCGCGTCCCCGAATATCCGGCAATGGCACGACCACCTGCCGGTCAAACCGCCCCGGACGCAGCAAGGCTGGATCGAGCACATCGGGACGGTTCGTGGCGGCGATCACAATCACGCCCGACCCGGTTTCGAATCCGTCCATCTCGACGAGCAACTGGTTAAGGGTCTGCTCGCGTTCGTCATTGCCACCGCCCAGACCGGCCCCACGCTGCCGACCAACAGCATCGATCTCGTCGATGAAAACGATACAGGGTGCATGCTTCTTTGCCTGTTCGAACATATCACGCACGCGAGCCGCACCAACACCAACGAACATTTCGACAAAGTCGGATCCGGAGATCGAGAAAAATGGGACCTTGGCTTCACCCGCAATGGCTTTGGCAAGCAACGTCTTGCCCGTTCCCGGAGAGCCAACCATCAGTACGCCGCGCGGAATGCGCCCACCCAGCTTTTGAAACTTGCCCGGATCGCGCAAGAAGTCAACGAGTTCCGCAACCTCTTCCTTTGCCTCTTCACAGCCGGCGACATCGGCGAAGGTCACGCCGTTGTTACCGTCATCGAGCATGCGCGCACGACTCTTGCCAAACGAGAATGCCCCGCCACGACCGCCACCTTGCATCTGGCGCATGAAAAAAATCCATACGCCGATCAGCAACAACATGGGAAACCAGGATACAAAAATGTTCATCAGCAACGACGGCTCTTCTTCAGGTTTTGCTTCAATGGCAACACCCGCCTTGAGTAGGTCGGAGACCAGCCACGGATCGGAAGGGGAGTAGACCGAGTAGCGCTGGCCATCCGTTTTACGCACGCGCAACGTGCGACCCTCGATCGTCACCCCGGCGACAGCACCTTGATTGACGTCCTGGATGAACTGCGAATATTCGGTGGCTGACTGTTGTTGATGGCGCGCACTGAACTGATTAAACACGGTCATCAACACCAACGCGATGACGAGCCAGACAGCGACATTCTTGACGAGATTGTTCAATCTCCACTCCTTGGTAAATCTGCTCCGGAACCGAGCTGCAACATTAAGACCGATTCTAAACTGTTTCGCCGTGACGCGCTCTACCCGTTCCCGGCTTCGCCCCTGAAACCCGTCGCCAAAAGAAAGAATTCCCTTGACCTGTCTCGGGACGCTTTTGGTTTGCGCACCACCACTGAATCGAAACACGTGCCCAATTCACGTCGTAAATCGTTGGCACCTTCGCCCTGAAAACATTTGACCAGCAAAGCACCTCCCGGTTTCAGGCGCTTCCTAGCAAATTCCAGTGCCAGCTCGAACAGATGCGCCCACCGGGCCTGATCAGTCGACCTGACACCACTGATATTGGGGGCCATATCGGAAAGAACAAGGTCTACAGCAAGTCCTTCGAGCGCCTGCTCGAGCCGGTCGAGCACGTCCTGCTCCCCAAAATCCCCTTGAATAAACTCAACATTCGGTATTGGATCCATTTCCAGAATATCCAAAGCAAGGACTTTACCCCCTGGACCAACCAATGGCGCCACCAGCTGCGACCAGCCCCCGGGCGCAGCACCCAAATCAACGACACACATCCCTGGTCTGACCAACTTGTCACGCTGGTTGATTTCGTCGAGCTTGAAGACCGCCCTTGATCGCAGCCCGTCGCGAACGGCACGCTGGACAAACGGGTCGGTTACATGTTCCCGCAACCATGCGCGGCTGGTCTTGCGACGTGCCATCAGCCTAAAATCCCGCCTGGAGGTCTAACTTGCTGAATATAACGCCCGCCCTGAGGCGCAGGCTGCGTGCCCGCGCTCATCCGCTACAGCCGATTGTTTTCATCGGTGACAAGGGGCTTTCCGACAGCGTGATCGAAGAAATCGCATCGAGTCTCGACAGTCATGAACTGATCAAGGTGCGAGCCGCGGATGGCGACCGTCACGAGCGCAACGCGTTGCTGATGCATATCTGTGACAGGCTGGGAGCAGCGCCTATCCAGCACATAGGCAGGGTGCTCGTACTTTACCGTCCCGCGCCGGAGCGCCCGATACCCGTCCCCAAACATCGTGCGCCAAGAAAGGTGCCGCGAACAAAACGACAATTCCAAAACGACTAGCTCCTCGTCAACTCTGGTTAGGCAAAACTACCCCGAGCACGCAATGCTACGACCACGTCGCAATTAGCACCGCGGTCATTGCGTTCGCTATTGGTAAGCGTTTACAAAAATACTTGATCACACATGGTGGCAATAATGGTTTGGATTCTGGGGTGCCGGGCGACAACAATCCAGCGTGATGCTTGCGCCCACTAACGAAACCGCTCGATGATCAATATGTGTAGCTACAGGCCCCGACAACACACGACGTTACGCCGAACAACAGCCCGACAATGGTGCGATCAGCCAGCGTTTCGAATACAAAGGTCCAACAATAAACCCCGATGTCGACCGCACACCCACCAAAAGCGTGATTGCAATCGCTCCCCAACGTGTCGAGCATGCAATTACTTCGACCAGACGACCGCACCTCCACCGCCTCAAGGGCAAACTTGAACGCGAGACGGCCTAGACATACTTTACATCCAGGATCTCATACTCCTTCACGCCGCCGGGCGCAACGACCTCCGCAACATCGCCGGCATACTTGCCAATCAGCGCCCGCGCGATAGGTGAGCTAACAGAAACTTTTCCGCTTTTGAGGTCAGCCTCATCGTCGCCAACGATTTGGTAGGTAACGGCGCCGCCGCTCTCAAGATCCGCCAACTCGACCGTGGCACCGAATACGCAGCGACCATCAACGTCGAGGTCTGCCGGGTCAATAATCTGGGCATTAGCCAACTTACCTTCGAGATCGAGGATGCGTCCCTCGATAAAACTCTGCCGCTCTTTGGCAGCGTCGTATTCGGCATTCTCTGACAAGTCTCCATGTGAGCGCGCTTCTTGTATCGCTGCGATCACTGCCGGTCTGTCGACGGTCTTCAAATGATGTAGTTCTGCTCGCAATTTCTGTGCGCCGGTCTTGGTTAAGGGAATCTTGTTCATCAAAAAACCTCGCAATATTACTAGCCGGTGGGAACGCATCCCGCACCATTAGGAGAAACAGATGTGTGGTAAGCCTGACTACAATGCCGCGTGGAGCTTCTGCACAGAGTAGACCCGTAATTCCTGCATGTCGCGCATGCCCGTGCAAGCGGCGCGGGCGCCAGCCATGGTCGTGAAATAGGTGACGCGGCCCTGAAGTGCCGATCTACGTATCGAGTAAGAATCCTGAATTGATGCCCTACGCTCGTCGACCGTGTTGATAATCATCGCCACCTCGCCATTCTTGATCATGTCAACAATGTGTGGCCGCCCTTCCATCACTTTGTTTACGGCTGTGACATCGAGCCCCGCCGCAACCACAGCCGCTGCGGTGCCACGAGTCGCAATTAGTTCGAACCCGAGCGAATCCAAAATTCGTGCCACTTCGACAACCTTGTCCTTGTCAGCGTTCCTCACGCTGAGGAAAACCTTGCCGCTGGCGGGCATTCGCACATTTGCGGCCAACTGTGCCTTGACGAACGCCTCGGCAAAAGTGTCACCAACGCCCATTACTTCGCCTGTCGATTTCATTTCCGGCCCAAGGATTGTGTCCACGCCGGGGAACTTGATAAACGGGAAAACAGCCTCTTTCACAGCGAAGTATGGCGGCACAACCTCATCCACGATTCCCTGAGACGCAAGGGTTCTGCCAGCCATGCACAGCGCCGATATCTTGGCCAGCGCCAAGCCGGTGGCTTTCGAAACATAGGGAACGGTACGCGATGCACGCGGATTAACTTCAAGCACATAGACCTCATTGTCCTGGATGGCGTACTGCACGTTCATCAGTCCCACCACTTCGAGGGCCCTCGCCATTGCCACTGTTTGCGCGCGCAGTTGATCCTGGAGTTCGGCCGACAGGCTAAATGGCGGCAGCGAGCAAGCAGAGTCCCCACTATGGACCCCCGCCTGTTCAATGTGCTCCATGATGCCGCCAATAATGACCTGCCTGCCATCAGACACGGCATCGACATCGACTTCGATCGCGTCATTTAGAAATCTGTCGAGCAATACCGGGCTATCGTTGCTGACCTTTACCGCTTCGCGCATATACCTTTCGAGGTCTGATTGCTGATGCACGATCTCCATTGCCCGCCCTCCAAGCACGTAGGATGGGCGCACTACCAACGGATAACCTATTTCCTGCGCCAAGACTAACGCCTGATCCGGATTACGAGCCGTCCGATTAGGCGGTTGTTTTAGCCCAAGTCCGTCGAGCATCTTCTGGAAACGTTCTCGATCTTCGGCGCAATCGATCATGTCTGGACTGGTACCGATAATCGGTACATTCATTTCGTCCAGTCCCCTCGCCAGCTTGAGCGGGGTCTGTCCACCATATTGAACGATGACGCCGAACGGCTTTTCAATGGCAACAATTTCGAGCACGTCTTCGAGTGTCAGCGGCTCGAAATACAGGCGATCAGATGTATCGTAATCGGTCGAGACCGTTTCTGGGTTGCAGTTGACCATAATGGTTTCGAAACCGTCCTCTCGCAAAGCCAGTGCAGCATGCACGCAACAGTAGTCAAATTCGATTCCCTGACCTATTCGGTTCGGCCCACCGCCTAGGACAATCACCTTCCTTCTGTCCGACGGGCGGGCTTCACACTCCTCCTCATACGTCGAATACATGTAAGCTGTTTTGGTATCAAACTCAGCTGCGCACGTATCGACCCGCTTGAAGACAGGACGCACGTTGAGCTCATGGCGTCGGTCACGCACCGCTTTCTCGTCCCTGCCAATTAACCAGGCAAGTCGGCGATCAGAGAACCCTTTGCGCTTGAGCGACAAAAGCCTGAGGCCGTCCAGTTCTTCAAGACGAACCTCTGATAGCGCCTGTTCTTCGTGCACGATGTCCTCGATTTGCGCCAAAAACCATGGATCGATACGGGTGAATTGATGCACTTCCTCAGGGCTCATGCCAATGCGAAAGGCATCAGCCACATACAGAATTCGCTCGGGAGCCGGTTCACCCATCTCGGTTTCGATCTCCTGACGATCCGTCGAACGCTCATCAAACCCGTCAATACCTGTTTCCAGACCACGTAACGCTTTTTGCATCGATTCCTGAAACGTGCGCCCCATCGCCATCACTTCGCCGACGGACTTCATTTGCGTCGTCAGGTGTGGGTCGGCCTGCGGAAACTTCTCAAAAGCAAAACGCGGAATCTTTGTCACCACGTAATCGATTGTCGGCTCGAACGAAGCTGGCGTAGCACCACCGGTGATGTCGTTGCTGAGCTCGTCAAGGGTGTAACCAACCGCCAGCTTGGCAGCGACTTTAGCAATTGGGAATCCGGTCGCCTTAGAAGCAAGCGCTGAAGAGCGCGACACGCGCGGATTCATCTCGATGATTGTCATACGCCCATCGGCTGGATTAATCGCGAACTGTACATTGGAACCACCGGTGTCAACCCCAATCTCACGTAACACGTTCAACGACGCGTCACGCATGATTTGGTACTCCTTGTCGGTAAGTGTTTGGGCCGGCGCAACCGTGATCGAGTCTCCGGTGTGGNNTCGATGGAGCAGATGATGATGCAGTTGTCCTTGCGGTCACGCACCACCTCCATCTCGAACTCCTTCCAACCAATAACAGACTCCTCGATCAGAACTTCATTAGTCGGCGAGGCGTCCAGTCCGCGTTCGACGATATCGACAAACTCCTCGCGGTTGTAAGCGATACCACCGCCCGTGCCGCCAAGCGTGAATGAAGGTCGGATAATCGCTGGAAAACCAATCGACGCCTGAACCTGTAAAGCCTCCTCCATGCTGTGCGCCAGCATTGAACGGGGACTGGCCAAACCGATTTTACTCATGGCTGCCTTGAACTTCTCACGATCCTCCGCCTTGTCAATTGCCTCCTTGCT
>JABAOE010001707.1_pt3 | contig 49884 bp, 48 predicted proteins | sample 7062141 | NCBI WGS metagenome assembly JABAOE01 (sample SAMN14538627, study PRJNA623070) | marine sediment metagenome | biome: marine biome [ENVO:00000428]; feature: marine pelagic biome [ENVO:01000023]; material: deep marine sediment [ENVO:00002113] | place: India: Gulf of Khambhat ... | reverse complement strand
GTCTCCACCACCCCTCCGGCGCCCTCGCGCCGCAGGCGCTCGATGACTCCCTGGACCAGGCTCTCCGGCGCCGAGGCGCCCGCCGTGAGGCCGATGCGCTCGACCCCCTCCAGCCACTCGGCGCGGACGTCGTCCGCGTCGTCGATCAGGTGGGCCGGCACGCCCTGCTTCTCGGCCAGCTCCCGCAGGCGGTTTGAATTCGAGCTGTTGACCGAGCCGACCACCAGCAGCAGGTCCACCTGCCGGGCCACCCGGCGCACCGCGTCCTGGCGGTTTTGGGTGGCGTAACAGATGTCGTCGTGCCGGGGTCCGACGATGCCGGGAAAACGCCGGGTGAGTTCGGCGATGATGGCGGCGGTGTCGTCCACCGACAGGGTGGTCTGGGTGACGTAGGCCAACTGGTCGGGCTGCGCGACCTGCACGGTGGCGGCATCCTCGAGCGATTCCACCAGCCAGATGCGGTTGCCGCGCGGCGGACGCCGCAGCCACTGGCCCATGGTGCCCTCGACCTCGGGGTGCCCGGCATGGCCGATGAGGATCACGTCCCGGCCCGCCTTGCAGTGGCGGATCACCTCCATGTGCACCTTGGTCACCAGCGGGCAGGTGGCGTCGAACACCTTCAGGTCCCGGGCCGCGCCCGCGGCCCGCACCGCCTTCGAGACTCCGTGGGCGCTGAACACCACCGTGCCGCCGTCCGGCACGTCATCCAGTTCATCCACGAACACCGCGCCCTGGGCGCTCAGGCGATCGACCACGAAGCGGTTGTGCACCACCTCGTGGCGCACGTAGATGGGCGCGCCGAACAGTTCCAGCGCGCGCTCGACGATTTCGATGGCGCGATCCACCCCGGCGCAGAACCCCCGCGGGTTGGCCAGCAGGATGTTCATGGCCCACCGCCGGAGGCGGCCTGGCGTTCATCCCACCACTGCAGCACGGCGTCCAGCAACAGCAGCGCGATGCCGCAGGTGATGGCCGAGTCCGCCACGTTGAACGCGGGCCAGTGCCAGCCGCGGTAATGGACGTCGATGAAATCCACCACGTAACCGAGCCGCACGCGGTCGATGAGGTTGCCGACCGCTCCGCCGATGATCAGCCCCAGCGCCAGCCCGACGCGCCATTCACCGGCGCGCAGGCGGGCCACCCAGACCAGCAGCACCAGGGTGACCGCCACCGCCAGGGCGGTGAGCATCCAGCGCTGCCAGCCGCCGGCATCGCTGAGGAAGCTGAAGGCGGCCCCGTAGTTGTGTGCCAGCGTCAGGTTGAGCCACGGCAGCAGGTAGCTGGCGCGGTACAGGATGAGCGCCTCGCTGGCCCAGCGCTTGGTGTACCAGTCCAGCACGATGACCAGCGCGGCCAGCGCGAGCACTGCCGCGATCACGATCCAGCGGCGGCGGCTGGTGCCGGGCGCGGTGTTCATCATGCGATGCGGCGGCGCTCGCCGGCGCCGTCCACGTTCTCGATGCACCGCCCGCACAACTCCGGGTGATGCTCGGCACTGCCCACCTCCGGGCGATGGTGCCAGCAGCGCACGCACTTGGGGTGCTCGGTGACCTGCACGCGCACCGCGATCGAGCCGTCGCCGACCGCCACCCGCGGCAGGTCGGCCGGCGCCGCATCGAGCGCCGCGACCGTCGCCCTGGAGGTCAGCAGGATGAAACGCAACTCCTCGCCGGCCCAGTCGAGCGCAGATTTCACCTCGCCATCGGCCCAGATGAGCGCCTCGGTGGCCAGCGAAGAGCCGGCCCGGCCCTCGGCGCGCAGGCCCTCGATGGCCTTGCTGACCGCCTCGCGCACCGCCACGATGTGTCGCCACCGGTTGCGCTCGCCGGCCGTTTCCAGTTCCGCGAGCCCCTCGTACCAGGTGCTCATGAACACGCTCTCATCCCGTTCGCCGGGCAACTCCGCCCAGATTTCCTCGGCGGTGAAGCTCAACACCGGGGCGATCCAGCGCACCAGGGCCTCGGCGATGTGATACATGGCCGTCTGCGCCGAGCGCCGCTCGTCGCAGTCGCGGCGCATGGTGTACAGCCGGTCCTTCAGGATGTCCAGGTAGAAGGCGCCCATGTCGACCACGCAGAAGTGGTGCACCTTCTGGTAGATCTGCAGGAACTCGTAGTCGGCGTAGGCCTGCTCGAACGATTTCTGCAGGCCGGCGGCACGGTCGACGGCCCAGCGGTCGAGCGGCAGCATGGCCTCCAGCGGCAGGCACTGGCCCGGCTCGAAGCCGTCCAGGTTGCCGAGCAGGAAGCGCACGGTATTGCGGATGCGCCGGTAGGCGTCGGCCACGCGGCGGAGAATCTCGTCGGAGACGCTCATCTCCTGCCGGTAATCGGCGGCCGCCACCCACAGCCGCAACACGTCGGCGCCCAGCGTCTTCATCACCTGTTGCGGTGCAATCACGTTGCCCAGCGATTTCGACATCTTGCGGCCTTCGGCGTCGACCGTGAAGCCGTGCGTCAGGACCTGTCGGTACGGAGCCTCGCCATGCATGGCCACGGAGGTCAGCAGCGAGGACTGGAACCAGCCGCGATGCTGGTCCGAGCCTTCCAGGTACATGTCGGCCGGTCGCCGCAGGCCCTCGCGATCCTCCAGCACGCAGAAGTGGCTGACGCCGGAATCGAACCACACGTCGAGGATGTCGTCGACCCGCTCCCAGGCCTCGGCGTCCACCCCGAGGCGCTGGTAGATGCTGTCCTGGTACCAGCAATCGACGCCCTCCTCCGCCACCAGCTCGGCGGTCCGGTGCATCAGGTCCACGGTGTCCGGGTGCAGGCCGCCGTCGGCCCGGCTGACGAACAGGGTGATCGGCACGCCCCAGGTGCGCTGGCGCGAAATGCACCAGTCCGGCCGCGCGGCAACCATGCCCTGGATGCGCTCCCGGCCCCAGGCCGGCACCCAGCGCACCGTGTCGATGGCCGCCAGCGCCCGGGTCCGCAGCCCCGCCTGGTCCATGCTGATAAACCACTGCGGCGTGACCCGGAACGCGGTGGGGCTGCGATGCCGCCAACAGTGCGGGTAACTGTGCTGGAACGGCGCGTGGTTCAGCAATGCGCCGCGCTCCGTCAGCACCTCGACGATCCGTTCATTGGCCGCCCACACGAACTGCCCGGCGAACAGTTCGGTGTCGGGCAGGAACTTGCCGTCACCGCCCACCGGGTTGGTCACCGGCAGCCCGTACTCGAGGCCGACCAGGAAATCTTCCTCGCCGTGCCCCGGGGCGGTGTGGACCGCGCCGGTGCCGGCCTCGGTCGTCACGTGTTCCCCTAGAATCACTGGAACCTCGCGATCGTTGAATGGATGCCACAACTGCAGGCGCTCCAGGGCGCTGCCCTTGCAGGTTCCCAGCACGGTCGGTTCCTGCAGGCCGATGCGGGCGGCGAACGGCGCCACCAGGGCCTCCGCCACCACCAGCGCCAGGTTTCGGCCCTGCCACTGCCCGGCCAGCAGCTGGTAGTCGAAATCGGCATGCAGGGTCACCGCCTGGTTGGCCGGCAGGGTCCAGGGCGTGGTGGTCCAGATCGGGATGCCCGCCTCGGCCCCGGTGGGCTCGAGGCCGAACGCCGCGAACAGCGCCGCCGGATCGACCGCCCGGAAAAACACGTCGATGGCCGGCGAGGTGTGCTCGCGGTATTCGATTTCCGCCTCCGCCAGAGCGGAACCACAGTCGAAGCACCAGTTGACCGGCTTGGCGCCCTGCGTGAGGTGGCCGGCCGCGACGATGTTCGCCAGCGCGCGGATCATGTCGGCCTCGTAGGCGAAATCCAGCGTGGCGTAGGGGTGGTCCCAGTCGCCCAGCACCCCCAGCCGCTTGAAATCCTCCCGCTGGCGGTCGATCTGGCGGCGCGCGAACTCCCGGCACTTGCGGCGAAACTCGCTGGCGTCGATCTTGTGCCCCACCTTGCCGACCTTCTTCTCCACCTGCAGCTCGATCGGCAGGCCGTGGCAGTCCCAGCCAGGCACATAGGGGGAGTGAAAGCCCATCACCAGGCGCGACTTCACCACCATGTCCTTGAGGATCTTGTTGACGGCGTGCCCGATGTGGATGTCGCCGTTGGCGTACGGCGGGCCGTCATGCAGGATGAACACCGGCCGGCCGGCGGTGTGATCCATGATCCGCTCGTAGCGGCCACTCGCTTCCCACTGCTGCAGCATCTGGGGTTCCCGGTTGGCCAGGTTGGCCTTCATGGGAAACGCCGTGCGGGGCAGATTGATGGTGTCCTTGTAGTCCATATCGAGTGCCTTCTGTGCGCAGCGCCTAGGCTTGCGCCGCAATGACGCGCCGCGCGTGCCGCTCGTCTTCCCGCATCTGCGCCACCAGCGCATCCATGTCGTCGAAATCCGCCTCGTCCCTCAGCTTCTGCACGAAACCCACCTCCAGGCGCCGGCCGTACAGGTCCTGGTCGAAGTCGAACAGGTGGACCTCCACGACAAAGTCGGTGCCGCCGACCGCCGGGCGCCAGCCGAGGCTGGCCACGCCGTCGAGCCACGTTCCGGGCGCCCCCGGGCCCAGCACCCGCGCCCGCACCGCGAACACCCCGTGCAACGGGCACGGCTCCGCGGCCGGTCTCAGGTTGGCGGTCGGATAGCCGAGCCGGCGACCCAGCTGGGAGCCGCGATAGACGCGACCTTCCACCGTGAAGGCGCGCCCCAGCAGCCGTTCCGCCTGCGCGAAATCGCCCGCTTGCAGGGCGTGGCGGATCGCGGAACTCGACACCCGCTCCCCATTTTCCCTGACCGCTTCGATGGCATCCACCTGGAACCCGAACCGCGTGCCCGACTCGAGCAACATGCCCAGGTCGCCCTCGCGCGCCCGGCCAAAGCGGAAATCGTCCCCGATCACCAGGTGTCGCACGCCCAGCGCGTCAACCAGGATCTCCTGCACGAAGTCCGCGGCGGGCATGGCCGCCAGCGCCTGATTAAAGCGCATCATCCAGACCAGGTCCATGCCCCAGGCCCGGAACAGCGCCAGTTTCTGGCGCACGCTGGTGATGCGCGCCGGCGGTGTCAGCGGGCGGAACAGCGCCTCCGGCAATGGCTCGAAGGTCAGCACCACCGCGTCGAGCCCGTCGCGCGCGCTGGTGCGGCAATGCCGGATCAGGGTCCGATGGCCCGTGTGCATGCCATCGAAGCTGCCCACCGCCACCACGGAGCCGGCCGACAGTCGAGGCTGCTGGTTGTCCCTTACGAAACGCATTGCGGCATCACCCATGGCGCCGAAACCGGGCCGGGTCAAAAGAGTCGAATTATAGCAGCGGCGGCGGCCCGCACCCCATGCCGAATGGCCGTCAATGGGCGCCCCGCGCCAGGTGGTGGGGACGCAGGCCCGTGATCCATGCCGTCAGCGCATAGACCGCGGCGCCCAGCACGATATAGGTCAACAGGTCCAGCGCCCGGGTCGCCGCCGGCAGCGCCAGCCACACCTCCAGGCCCGGCGTCCAGCGCCCGAGCACGACCACCATTGCCACGCAGGCCAACGCCGCCATGGCCCCCAGACGCCCCCATCCCGGTCCCGGGCGGTACACGCCGGCGCGCAGCAGGCCCCGGAGCAGGAGGCCGGCGTTGAGGCAGGCCGCGGCCGAACTCGCCAGCGCCAGCCCCGCGTGCGGGCCGGCCAGCCCCAAGGTGACCATGGCGCCGACGAACGCCAGGTTCATGACCATGTTGGAGCCCATGGCGATCAGGCTGATCCGGACCGGGGTGCGCGCGTCCTGGCGGGAGAAGTAGCCCGGCGCCAGCACCTTGACCGCGATGAAGGCCGGCAGCCCCAGTGCGTAGGCCACCAGGCTCAGGCCGGACATCAGTACGTCTTCGGCCTGGAACGCCTGGTACTGGAACAGCGTCACCAGGATCGGGACGGCCAGCACCGCCAGGCCGGCGGCTGCCGGAAGGGTGATGACCAGCGCCAGCCGCAGGGCCCAGTCGAGGGTCTCGGAGAAGGCCTCGGTGCTCCGCTCGGCGTGCTTGCGCGACAGGCTCGGCAGGATGACCGTCGCCAGTGCGATACCGAACACGCCCAGCGGAAATTCCAGCAAACGGTCCGAGTAGTAGAGCCAGGATACGCTGCCGGCCGCCAGGAAGGTCGCGATCACGCTGTCGAACAACAGGTTGACCTGGGCCGCCGAGGACCCCACCAGGGTAGGCACCATCAGCTTCAGAATGCGGCGCACGCCGGCATGCCGGAAGCCCCAGCGCGGCCGCGGCAGCAGGCCCAGGCGCCGCAGCGCCGGAATCTGCACCAGCAGTTGCAGCAACCCGGCGGCCAGCACGCCCCAGGCCAGGGCCTTGATGGGGACCGCGAGCCGCCCCGACAACAGCACCGCCGCTGCGATCAGCGACAGGTTGAGCAGCACCGGGGTGAGCGCGGGCACCAGGAAGCGCTCGAAGGTATTGAGGATGCCCGCCGCCAGCGCGGTCAGCGAGATCAGCAGGATGTAGGGAAAGGTGATACGCAGCATCTCCGCTGACAGCGCGAATTCGGGCCGACCCTCCAGCAGCCAGCCGGGCGCGAACACCGCCAGCACCGCCGGCGCCGCCAGCACGCCGGCGGCGGTCACCATCAGCAGCACCGCGGCCAGGGTGCCCGCGACATGGTCCACGAGGTCCTTCAGCGCCTGCCGATCGCCGCGCGCGCGGTATTCCGAGAGCACCGGCACGAAAGCCAGCGAAAACGAGCCCTCGGCGAACATCCGGCGCATGAGGTTGGGGATGCGAAACGCCAGGAAGAAGGCGTCCGTGGCGCCGCTGGCGCCGAAGAACCGCGCCAGCACCACGTCCCGCACGAACCCGAGGATCCGCGAGAGGATCGTGGCGCCCCCCACCGTGGCCGTGGACTTGAGCAGTTTCAACAGGGATTTTCCATGCGGGTGACCGGCCCCGAACATTGACCCGGCTGGAAACACCTAAGATAATAGCCGGCTTGTTTTTTCAACCGTTTGGAGATTTACCTTGGCTAACAGTCTATCAGCACGCAAGCGCGCCCGACAGGCGGAGAAGCGTCGCCTGGCCAACGCCAGCCAGCGCTCCCGCGTGCGCACCAGCATCAAGCAGGTGCTGGCCGCCATCAAGGCGGGGGACAAGGCCGCGGCGGAGGCCGCGTACCGGGCCGCCGTGCCGTTGATCGACCGCTCGGTGTCCAGGGGCATCATGCATCGCAACAAGGCGGCGCGGCACAAGTCGCGGCTGAATTTGAACATCCGCGCCATGTAAGCCCGCCGGGTACCCGGCAGCCGTCAGCAAAGCCCCGCCCCGAGCGGGGTTTTTTGCAGCTGACGCGGTGCGGCAGGCTCAGTCAGGCGCTTGCTCCCGTGCCTCGAGGAAACGCATGACGGCCTGCATCAACTCCCGGGTTCCCGCTCCGCTCACCGCCGAGATCACGAACCACGGCGCCTCCCAGCCGAGTTCGTCCACCACCGCCCGCGCCTGCGAATCCGCAGCGCCCGGCTCCAGCAGGTCGGCCTTGTTGAATACCAGCCAGCGTGGCTTGGCGGCGAGCGCCGGGTCGAAGCTGGCCAGCTCGTGCTCCAGCTGCCGGATGGACGGGCCCGGGGCCGCATCCGGATCCAACGGCACCAGGTCCGCCAGGTGCAGCAGCAAGCGCGTGCGCTGCAGGTGCTTGAGGAACTGGATGCCGAGCCCTGCGCCCTGCGCGGCGCCCTCGATCAGTCCGGGGATGTCCGCGATCACGAAGCTGCGATCCACGTCGATGCTGACCACGCCCAGGTTGGGGTACAGGGTGGTAAACGGGTAATCGGCAATCTTGGGTCGCGCGGAGGAGACCGCGCTGATCAACGTGGATTTGCCGGCATTGGGAAGCCCCAGCAGACCCACGTCCGCCAGCACCTTGAGCTCCAGGTGCAGCCGGCGTGACTCGCCGGGCTCACCGGGGGTGGTGCGGCGTGGCGCGCGGTTGGTGGAGCTTTTGAAATGCACGTTGCCGAGGCCGCCCCGCCCGCCCTGGGCGATGCACAGCTCCTGCCCGTGCCCGGTCACGTCGCCCAGTGGATCACCGGTCTCGGCATCGCTGACCTCGGTGCCCAGCGGCACCCGGATGCGGATGTCCGCGCCGCCCTTGCCGTATTTCTGGCGGCCGGCGCCGGGTCGGCCGTTGCTCGCTTTGAACTGGTTGCGGTGCCGGAAATCGACCAGCGTGTTGAGCCCCGAATCGCCGACCAGGAATACGCTGCCGCCGCGGCCGCCGTCGCCGCCGTCCGGGCCGCCGAAGGGGACGAACTTCTCGCGCCGGAAGGAGGCCGAGCCATCGCCGCCCCGTCCGGCCGCCACGCTGATCGTTGCCTCGTCTACGAATTTCACCTGCACGCTCCCTGGCGGCCGGTGACGCGGACCTTCAGCGAAACCGTAACCGCCCGCCACCAATGGTGCCCGTCGCCGGGCCCCACGGCAACGGGCGCCCGCGCAACGCCGCGGGCACAAAAAACCCCGCCGGGGCGGGGTGTGTGCATGCCATTCGGTCGCATGTCTCAGGTCTTGCCCGGCTCCACGCTGACGTATTTGCGCTTGGGAAGCCCGCGGGTTTCGAACTTGACCGTGCCGTCGGCCAGCGCATAGAGGGTGTGATCGCGCCCGACGCCGACGTTCTGGCCGGCATGGAACCGCGTTCCGCGCTGGCGAACCAGGATGTTGCCGGCCAGCACCGACTCGCCCCCGTAGCGTTTCACGCCCAGGTACTTGGGATTCGAATCGCGGCCGTTACGTGTGCTGCCGCCTGCTTTCTTGTGTGCCATCGTTCCGCTCCTCCCGGCTCAATCTTCGGGCGTGCTGTCCGGGGACTCGGCCTTCGCCGCCGGGGCCTTCTTGACAGCCGCCTTCTTGGCCGTCGCCTTCTTGGCGCTGGCCTTGCGCGCCACCTTCTTCTTGGCCGCGGCCTTCTTGGTCACCGCCTTCTTGGCCGTCTTCTCGGCCGCCTCGCCGGTCACGGCGGAACCCGCCTCGATGCCGGTGATCTCCAGGGCGGTGAAGTACTGCCGGTGGCCCTGGCTTTTCATGTGGTGCTTGCGACGCTTGAACTTGATGATCCGGATCTTATCGCCCCGGCCGTGCTCAACCACCTTCGCGGTGACCTTGCCGCCGGCCAGGAAGGGCGAGCCCACCTGGATCTCCTGCCCTTCTCCGACCATCAGCACGCGGTCGAGTTCGACTGTCGCGCCCTGCTCCGCTTCGAGCTTCTCAACCTTGATGATGTCGCCGGTGCGCGCGCGGTACTGCTTGCCACCGGTTGAAAACACTGCGTACATGGGACATCCGCTCCGAGCCGGAAAAGGACCCTGCAAAAGGGCCGGAATGGTAGCGGTTTTGGCCTGCACGGTCAACCGTTTGGGCCGCCTGCACGGCCCATTCGCGCCGCCCGGCCACGTTTTGCCCCGGGCAGGGTTTGGGGGGTATAGTAGCGTGTTTGGATCCACTTTCCCGGGATATGGAACAGATCCTGATACGGGGCGCCCGTACCCACAACCTGGACAACATCGACCTGGACCTGCCGCGGGACCGGTTGATCGTCATCACGGGGCTGTCCGGGTCGGGAAAATCCTCGCTGGCGTTCGACACCATCTACGCTGAAGGCCAGCGTCGCTATGTCGAGTCGCTCTCGGCCTATGCGCGGCAGTTCCTGTCCATGATGGAAAAGCCGGACGTGGACCACATCGAGGGCCTGTCGCCGGCGATTTCCATCGAGCAGAAATCCACCTCGCACAATCCGCGCTCGACGGTGGGCACGATCACCGAGATCTACGATTACCTGCGCCTGCTGTTCGCCCGCGTCGGCACGCCCTGCTGCCCGGACCACGGCGTGCCGCTGGAGGCCCAGACCATCAGCCAGATGGTGGACCACATCCTGACCCTGCCGGAGGGCAGCCGCATGATGCTGCTGGCGCCGGTGGTGCGTAACCGCAAGGGCGAGCACGTGCAGTTGATGCAGGAGTTCCGCGCCCAGGGCTTCGTGCGCCTGCGCGTGGACGGCACCGTGTACGCCATCGACGAGGTGCCGGAACTGGAGTTGCGCAAGAAGCACACCATCGAGGTCGTGCTCGACCGGTTCCGGGTCCGCCCGGAACTCAAGCAACGGCTCGCCGAGTCGCTGGAAACCGCCGTGACCCTGTCCGACGGCCTGGCCCTGCTGTCGCCGCTGGACGCGGACGAGGGGATTCCCGAGAAACTCTTCAGCGCCCGCTATTCCTGCCTGCATTGCGACTACAGCCTGCAGGAACTGGAACCGCGCATGTTCTCGTTCAATAACCCCAACGGCGCGTGCCCCAAGTGCGATGGGCTCGGGGTGAGCGAGTTCTTCGACCCCGAGCGGGTGGTCAGCAACCCGGAACTGAGCCTGGCGGGCGGAGCCGTGCGCGGTTGGGACCGCCGCAACGCTTACTATTTTCAGATCATCAAGGCACTGTCGCGGCATTACGGGTTCGACGCCGACCGGCCCTTCAACAAGCTGCCGGCCAAGGTCCGGGAGGTGGTGCTGTTCGGCAGCGGCGAGGAGGTGATCGAATTCGAGTATTTCGCCGAGCGCGGGACCCACAAGCGGCGCCACCCCTTCGCCGGCATCATTCCCAATCTCGAGCGCCGTTATCGCGAGACCGACGCGCGCATCGTGCGGGAGGAACTCGCCAAGTACATCTCCTCCAAGCCCTGCCCCGAGTGCGGCGGGCAGCGCCTGAACCGGGGCGCGAGGCACGTCTACATCGCCGACATCAACCTGCCGGACATCACCGGCTGGGCCATCGACCGCTGCCTGGAATTCTTCAACGAGTTGAAGCTCACCGGCCGCAAGGGCGAGATTGCCGCCAAGATCGTCAAGGAGGTCCGCGAGCGCCTGCAGTTCCTGGTCAATGTCGGCCTCGACTACCTGGCGCTCGACCGGCAGGCCGATACGCTATCCGGCGGTGAGGCGCAGCGCATTCGCCTGGCCAGCCAGATCGGCGCAGGCCTGGTGGGCGTCATGTACATTCTCGACGAGCCCTCCATCGGGCTGCACCAGCGCGACAACGCACGGCTGCTGGCCACCCTCACGCGACTGCGCGACCTGGGCAACACGGTGATCGTGGTGGAGCACGACGAGGAGGCGATCCGCACGGCCGACCACGTGATCGACATGGGACCGGGTGCCGGCGTGCACGGGGGGCAAGTGGTGTTTGCGGGGTCGCCGGAGGCACTGGAAGATGACGCCGAATCGCTGACCGGGCAGTACCTCTCCGGCGCGCGGCAGATCCCGCTGCCGGCCCGGCGTGCACCGGTAGACGAATCCCGGCTGCTGAGGCTGAGCGGAGCCAGCGGCAACAACCTGAAAAACGTCACGCTGGAGATTCCGGCCGGCCTGTTCACCTGCGTCACCGGCGTGTCCGGGTCGGGCAAATCGACCCTCATCAACGACACCCTGCACCGTCTTGCAGCCCGCGAACTGTACGGCAGCAGCGCCCAGCCTGCGCCCTTCGAGCTCGTTGAAAACCTGGACCTGTTCGACAAGGTGGTGGACATCGACCAGTCGCCGATCGGGCGCACGCCGCGCTCCAATCCCGCCACCTACACCGGCCTGTTCACGCCCATCCGCGAATTGTTCGCCGGTACCCAGGAGGCGCGCGCGCGCGGCTACAAGCCCGGCCGCTTCAGCTTCAACGTCAAGGGCGGCCGCTGCGCTGCGAGGCCTGCCAGGGCGACGGCCTGATGCGCGTGGAGATGCACTTCCTGCCGGACATCTACGTGCCCTGCGACGTGTGCCACGGCAAGCGTTACAACCGGGAGACGCTCGGCGTGGTCTACAAGGGCAAGAACATCCACGAAGTCCTGCAGATGACGGTCGAGGATGCACTGGAATTTTTCGCCCCCGTGCCCTCGGTGGCGCGCAAGCTGGAGACCCTGATGGCCGTCGGCCTGTCCTACATCACGCTGGGGCAGAGCGCCACCACCCTCTCCGGTGGCGAGGCGCAGCGGATCAAGCTGGCCAAGGAACTCTCCAAGCGCGACACGGGCCAGACGCTTTATATCCTCGACGAACCGACAACCGGGCTGCATTTCCAGGACATCGAAATGCTGCTGGCGGTGCTGCATCGCCTCCGCGACCACGGCAACACGGTGGTCGTCATCGAGCACAACCTGGACGTGATCAAGACGGCGGACTGGATCATCGACCTGGGCCCCGAGGGCGGCGACAAGGGCGGCGAGATCATCGCGGCGGGGCCGCCCGAGCAGGTGGCCGCCCAGTCACACTCCCACACTGGGCGGTTCCTGGCGCGGGTGCTGCAGCGCCACCGGGCCGAACACCGCAAGAGCGCCTGACGTGGACCGCACACAAGTCGTCATGCCGACCCGCAGGTGGGCCCTGGCAACGAAACCCTTCGCCATTTGAATGAGGAGCAACAGAACCGATGCTGAACACCATCGACCACGGAAACGTACGTGAACTCCAGCTGGCACGGCCACCCGTCAACGCCCTGGACCCGGAGCTCGTCGACACGCTGACCAAGGCCGTTGCGGAGGCCGCCACGGCCGCCGGAGCCATCGTCATCTCAGGCCGCGAAGGGCTGTTCTCGGCCGGGCTCGACGTGCCCGCGCTGCTGGCGCTCGACAGGGCGGGCATGACGGGCTTCTGGGGCAGTTTTTTCCGCCTGCTGGAGACCGTGGCCCGCAGCCCCGTGCCCGTGGCTGCGGCCATCACCGGCCATTCACCGGCCGGTGGCGCGGTGCTGAGCCTGTACTGCGATTACCGCGTGATGACGAGCGGCGAATACCGCATCGGCCTGAATGAAACCCGCGTCGGCCTGGTCGTTCCGCCGGTCATCCGGGTCGCACTGGAGCGGCTCACCGGGCCGCACCGGGCGGAACGGCTGGTGGTAGCCGGCGACCTGATCGGCCCCAACGACGCGCTGGCCTGCGGCATGGTGGACGCCCTGGCCGACAGCCCGCAGGCTGCCGTCAGCGATGCGGTGCGCTGGTGCGAGGGGCTGTTGGCCCTGCCCGCCCACGCCATGCTGGGCAACCGCGCGCTGGCGCGCGCCGCTCTGCACCGGCATTTTGACCATCTCGGCGAGGACGACGTGGCGGCCTTCGTCGATGGCTGGTTCCAGGCGGACACCCAGCGCACGCTGAAGGCGCTGGTCGAACAGCTGCAAAAGAAGTCGGCGGGCTGAGGTCAGCCGCCGGCGACGGCGACCGGTCGTAGCGGATCCCGGATCCACTCGCTCCAGGAACCAACGTACAGGCGGGAGCCATGCTGGCCCGCCAGCTCCATGGCGAGCAGGTTGTGACAGGCGGTGACCCCCGACCCGCACATGTGCACGACCTCGGACGCGCCCGCCCGGCCAATCAGCTGGGTGAACTCGTTCTTCAGTGCGGCCGCCTGCTTGAAGCGGCCGTCGCTGAGCAGATTGAGCTTGTAGGGGCGGTTGACGGCACCCGGAATGTGTCCGGCCACCGCGTCGATGGGTTCGACCTCGCCACGGAAACGGCTGCCCGCGCGCGCATCGATCAGCGTCACCTGCCGATTCTCAAGCAATCGGGCCAGCGCATGCGCGCCGATGGCCAGCGCCGGGTGGGCCACCAGTTCCGCCGCCGTCTTGCGCGGCGCCGTGACCTCGCCCGCCTCCAGCGGCAGGCCCGCCTGGCGCCAGGCGGAGATGCCGCCGTCCAGCAGCCGGGCGTCGCCCAGGCCGAAATAGCGCATCAGCCACCACAGGCGGGAAGCCAGCGCGCCGCCCTGGGCATCGTAGGCGACCGCCTGCAGGCCAGGCTCCCAACCCGAGCGCGCGAGGAATGCACCGAACGACCTCGCCAACGGCAGGGGGTGCCGGCCCGACTGTGCCGTCACGCGCCCGGACAGGTTGTCATCGAGGTGCGCATAGACGGCGCCCGGAATATGTGAGGCCAGCCATGAGTTGCGCCCGCCCTGCGGGTGGCGCAGGTCGAAACGGCAGTCGAACACCACGCAGCGGCGCTCTTCCATCATCTCGGCCAATTCTGCTGCGCTGATCAGCACGGACGACTCCATTCAGGGCCTTTCCGCGCCGCGGGCGCGCTCCACGCGGCGCATCAGGTTGAACAGCATGATGGCGGTGGCACCCCAGATCCTGCGCTCTTCCCAGAGAAGATAGGGTATCCGGGTGCGCCGACCGTCGAGGACGAACGACTCGAGTTGATAGCTGGAGCGATCCAGTGCGACGTCCAGCGGCAGCATGAACACTTCCGCAACCTCGCGCACATCCAGCCGCCACTCCAGGGCTTGCGCGACCAGCCCCACCACCGGCAACACCCGGTAATCGGATATGGTGTCGATGCGGTCAAGGAAACCGATCGGCCTTACCGCCCCGGGCGACAGGCCGATCTCCTCGTGCGCTTCGCGCAGGGCGGTCGCCACCGCGGTCTCGTCAGCCCCCTCGGCCGCACCCCCCGGAAAGCTGATCTGGCCGCCGTGCTGCGGCAGGTGCCGGGCGCGCTGCGTGAGCAGGATGGCGGGCTCGTCGGTATCCATGATCGGCACCAGCACTGCGGCGGTGCGCGACGGTCGCCGGGGGTTGGGCGCAAGGCGCCGGCTGCCCAGGATGTCCAGCGCCGCGACGCCCTGTTCCAGCGGCGTCACGGAAGCCAGGATGCGCTCGCGCCAGCTACTTGCCAGCACCGGTGCCCCACGACCCCCGACCATCTCAGCGCCGGCGCGTCGGGCGCCGTGCGATGTGGTCTGGGTGCGGGCCATCGAACATGACGGGTGGGGCCTCGGGGCGGCGCTCAGGCGCCGCCGCAGGGGATCAATCGATCACTTCGACCAGCTTGAGATCGAACATCAACGCCTCGTTGGGTCCGACCGGCGGGTTGCCGCGCTGGCCGAACGCCAGCTCGGGCGGGATGAACACCTGCCACGTGGAGCCCTGCTTCATCAGGGGCAGCACTTCCTGCCATCCCTTGAGCACCGCGTTCACGGTGAATTCCTCGGGGACGCCGCGCGCGAACGAGCTGTCGAATTCCAGGCCGTCCATCTTGGAGCCGCGATAATGAACCCTGACCTTGCTGTCCATGGTCGGGCGCGAGCCGGTACCCTCGTCGATCACGCGGTACTGGACGCCACTGGGCATCACCACGATGCCGGTCTTGGTCTTGTTCTCATCCAGAAACGCTTCGCTCTTGGCCTGGTTCTCGGCTGCCAGCGCCTGGAACGCCTCCAGTTGCTCCTGCCGCAGCTTCTGCTGCAAGGCGGTCAGCAGCGTGCCCATCTCCTCCGGGCTGACCTGCGATTCCCGACCGGCGGTGTTGTCGCGGATGGCCGCGATGACCGAGTCCACGTCGAGCTCGCCGCTCATGCGTTTGAGGTTCTCACCAAAATCCCAGCCCACGGCATAGCTGAGCTTGCCGTTCTCCGAGTCAAGGTCCTGGGCCTGCACGCTGCCGGTGATCAACAGCACGGGCAGTGCGAGCGCGATAATTGATCGCATTACGGTTCCTCCGCTTGCTTCGGGCGACGGCCCTGGGCCGTCATTTCAAAAGGGTCGCTATTCTACAGGAGCGGGACGATGTCTGTCATGCCACCTCGTCCGTCTCCGCCCCTCCCGTAGACTCCGCCGGCGCGGCGTAGTTCGGCCAAGAATTGGTGGAATTGACCACGGCTGGCCCGCAGCCCGCCGAACCACCAGGCATTCTGAGATTTTTTGGTATGTTTATCAGTGCGTTGAAAGCTATACCAAGGCTGGCACGAACCCTGCATTACCCATAGGGGAAACAGAACCTGGAGTAGTCTCAGATGAGCATCTTTTCAAGACTCAGCGACATCATCAACGCCAATATCAATACCCTGCTGGAGAAGGCCGAGGATCCGGAGAAGATCATCCGCCTGATGATCCAGGAGATGGAGGACACCTTGGTGGAAATCCGCTCGGCCGCCGCCAAGTGCATTGCCGACCGGAAAGAACATGGCCGCCACATCACCTTCCTCGAACGAGAGCAGAGCGAATGGGCGCGCCGCGCAGAACTCGCCGTGCGGCGGGATCGTGAAGACCTGGCGCGCGCGGCGCTGGCGGAGAAACAGGCCATCAGCGACCGTATCGAGCACCTGCACGAGGAAGTGAAACTACTGGACCAGCAACTGGAAAAATTCAACGGTGACATCACCAAACTGCAGGGCAAGTTGACCGACGCCAAGAAACGGCAGCGCAGCATCGTGGTGCGGCACCAGACCGCGACCACCCAGCTGGCGGCACGCAAACACATCCACGACGACCGCATCGACGAGATGCTATACCGCTTCGAGAACGCGGAGCGCAAGATCGACCGCGTGGAATCCGAGAGCGAGGCGCTGGACATGGGACGGCGGCGCAGCCTGGCGGACCAGATCGCCGGGCTCGAGCAGGACGATCGGGTGGAGGCGGCATTACAGGAACTGAAACACAAGGTCGAAGGCGAGGCGGAGGAGCAGCACGATGAATGAAGTCATTCCCATTCTGTTGCTCACGGTCTGTTTTCCCCTCTGGATCGTGTTTCACTACATCACCAAGATGAAGACCTCGCGGGGGCTCACGCCTGAGGACGAGAAAATGCTGGGCGAGATCTGGGAGTCCACCAGCAAGATGGAGGAACGGATCAAGACCCTGGAGCGCATCCTCGATATCGAGGCGCCCGCATGGAGGCAACACCATGAGTGACGCCTACCAGCGCAGGAACCCGCACCGCCTGTACCGGGAGACCGATCAGGCCATGGTGGCGGGCGTATGTGCCGGCATTGCCGATTATTTCGGTTTCAACCGCCGCGGCATGCGGCTGGTGACCCTGCTGGGCGCCGTGTTCTTCCTGCCGTTCGTGCTGGTGAGTTACGTGATCCTGGCCATCATCATTCCGGCGCGACCGCAAACGGCACGCCTGGATGCCGAGCAGGCGCAATTCTGGCGCGGGGTGAGCAACGCGCCGGCGGATGTCTTCTCGAGCGTGAAGCACCGCTTCCGGGAACTGGATTTGCGCCTGCAGAAAATGGAAGCATACGTGACCTCGCGGGAGTTCGATTTCGATCGTGAACTCGACCGGGCGGCCCGCCCCGGGGCCGGGAGTACGGAGTGAGCTACGCCGCGCAGGCCCGATCTCCCGCGGCCTGCGACGGAATCGGAAAAATGGTCGTCAACTTTTTTGGGCTTGAGCCGTCTTTATACATGAAGGGCTGGACAACAGCATCGGACCCATCATGCCAAAGGAGCGAGACATGAGTGATTTCAGCAGCAGTGCCGAAGGAGTCCTGGCGCATCCCGTGCCGTTGTTTGCCTCGAGTTGGGTGGCGCTCTATCACTACCTGCGTCACGCGCGCTGCAAGGCGCAGGCCCGCACGATTTCTCCCAAAGCTGAAGGCCGGTTCCGCGACTGAGCGCGACCTCCGACTTCAGGTTCTTCTGTACGCGCCGCCCAGCGGCGCTTTTTTTTGCCCCATCCCGCCGGCGCGCACACGGTGACCTCATCGGGCCTCATGCCAATCCGCTGCTTGATTTACAATGCCGACAACCCCGGTCAGCGATGGCATCCAAGGAATACGGCGATGACTGAACAACGCGTGCTCTGCGACCTGGAACAGGGCGTCTTCCAGGTCACCATCAACAACCCCGAGAAGCTGAACGCCCTGGACAGCGCCATCATCGGCGCCCTGGAGGAAGCCTTCCGGCGCGCCACCGATGACCCGGAGGTCCGCGCGGTCGTGCTGACCGGCGCCGGGCCAAAAGCGTTCGTGGCGGGTGCCGACATCACAGAGTTGCAGGTGCTGGACCCTTCGCGGGTGGAGCCCTTCGTCCAGCGGGCTCACCGGCTGATGGACGGGATCGAGTCCTGCGGCAAACCGGTAATCGCGGCGGTCAACGGATACGCCCTCGGCGGAGGCCTCGAGCTGGCGATGGCCTGCCATCTCCGCATCGCTTCGAGCACGGCCCTGCTGGGCCTGCCAGAGGTGAAGCTGGCGCTGCTGCCGGGCTATGGGGGCACCCAGCGACTGCCGCGCCTGGTCGGACGCGGCAAGGCGCTGATGATGATGCTGACCGGCGAGCCGGTCACGGCGGCCGAAGCGCTTGCATCGGGCCTCGTCAACCGGGTGGTGGAACCCGATGAACTGGAAGCCACCGTGCAGCAACTGGCCCGCAAGCTGGCGAACTCCGCCCCCATCGCGTTGCGGGCCATCCTGGATGCCGTGCTCAGGGGTGGCGAGATGCCCGGGCCCGAAGGCCTGGCCCATGAGCGCCGCTGGTTCGTCGACATCTGCGCCACGGAAGACATGCGCGAGGGCACGGCGGCCTTCGTGGAAAAACGCAAGGCACAGTTCCGCGGGCGCTGACCGAAGCCGGCCCCGAAGCCCTGACCCGGCCGCTAGCGAACGCGGCCGTAGATGTCTTCGAGCCGCTCGATGTCGTCCTCGCCGAAATAGTCGCCGGTCTGCACCTCGATCAGATGGACGTCCTCACTGCCCGGGTTCTCGAGCCGATGCAGCGTGCCGGCGGGGATGTAGGTGGACTGGTTTTGCTGGAGCAGGAATTCATCGTCGCCACGGCGGACCTTGGCGACCCCGTTCACCACCGTCCAGTGTTCGCTGCGCCGGCGGTGCCGCTGCAATGACAACACCTGTCCCGGCTTGACCACCAGGCGTTTCACCTTGCAGTCGTCCGCATCCTCGAGCACCGTGTAGCTGCCCCAGGGCCGATGCACCGTGGTGTGAAAGGTCGCGGCTTCGTCCTCCAGGTCGGTCAGCTGGCTGACCACGTGCGTGACATCCTGCGCCTGGTCGCGATTCGCCACCAGCACCGCGTCACCGGTGTCCACGATGACCAGGTCCTGCACGCCCACCGCCGCCACCAGGCGCTTGTCGCCCTGCACGAAGCAGTCTTTGGACTCGACCATCACGGCCCGCCCGCGGATGCGGTTGCCGGCCGCGTCGGATTCGTACAGTTCGCTGATCGCCTTCCAGGAGCCGATATCGCTCCAGCCAAAGTCACTCACGACCACCGCGCAGCGATCGGACCGCTCCATGACCGCGAAGTCGATCGAGATGGAGGGGCACTGGCTGAATGGCTCGACCGGGATCTCCACCGGCCTGGCGGCGAAGTCGGCTGCGTTCCACACGGCCTGCACGTGCTCGAATACCTCCGGCGCATGCTGGGCGACGGCCTCCAGTATCGCGCCACTGCGAAAACAGAACATGCCCGAGTTCCAGTGATAGGCACCTGAGGCCAGGTACTCCTGCGCGGTTTCGAGATCGGGTTTCTCCACGAACGCATCGACCCGGTAAGTCCCGGAGGTGCTGAGCGGCTCGCCCTGGCGAATGTACCCGTAGCCGGTCTCCGCGTGGGTCGGATGCATGCCGAAGGTGACCAGGTAGCCCTGCGCGGCCAGGCGGCGGGCCTCCTCCACAGCGGCTTCGAACGCCCGCTGATCGCGCACCAGGTGATCCGCCGGCATCACCAGCAGGCACGCCTCGTCACCGGCACGCTCGCTGGCGCACAGGGCGGCCAGGGCGATCGCCGGCGCCGTGTTGCGCCCCACCGGCTCGAGCAGAAACTGGCATTCGTGCTCGGCCGCGCCCAGGCGGGCATACAGGTCGCGGGTGAAGAAATAGTAATCCCGGCTGGTGACGGTGAGGATCGGGGCGCTGTCCGCTACGCTGCGCGCCCGTAACCAGGTTTTTTCCGCCAGCGATTGCCCATCCAGCAGTTTCATGAAGGGCTTGGGATGGGCGCGCCGCGATACCGGCCACAGGCGCGTGCCGGCCCCTCCGGACAGGATCACCGGCATCAGCGGGGGCTGTTTGGCTGCCTCATTCATTGGCTGCGAGTTCCTCCAGACACTGGTGCAGGGACGCCGCCAGGGGCGCGGGCGAAACGCCGGCCGCGGCGCGGATCGAGGTGGTGTCGAGCACCGAGTAGGCCGGCCGCCGCGCGACCTGCGGGTAGTCGGCGGAAGCCACCGGGCTGAGTTCCGGCGCCGCGTTCAGCAGGCCGAACTCCATTGCCCCCGCGAACACCCGCGCTGCAAAATCATACCAACTCACGGCATCCCGATCACAGTAGTGATAGGTCTCCGTCGTGCCTTGCCGGACCTGCCCGAGGCGCGCCGTGAGCAGCCGCAGGGAAGCGTCCGCCAGGTTCCGCGCCCAGGTCGGGCACCCCACCTGGTCGTTCACGACGCTGAGCCGCAGGCGCTGACCCGCCAGGCGCAACATGCTGAGCACGAAATTATTGCCGTGCGCGGAGTACACCCAGGAGGTGCGTACCAGCAACGCCCGACAGCCGCCTTCGGCGACCGCACGCTCGCCGGCCAGCTTGCTCTCGCCATACGCGTTGAGCGGGCACGGGGAGTCGGTCTCCCGATAGGGCCGCCCGACCGAACCGTCGAACACGTAATCGGTGGAGTAATGCAGCACGGCGCGGTCGTGGCGCGCTGCCCAGCGCGCGATGCGCCCCGGCAGGTCGGCGTTGACGCTGAAGGCCTCCTGCCGCTCCTGCTCGGCCCGGTCGACGGCGGTATAGGCGGCGGCGTTGACGACCAGGTCCGGGTCGGTGCGCTGCAGCACCATTTCCAGCTGCCCGGGGTCGGCCAGGTCCGCCTGCAGGCAGGGCATCGCCGGGCGCGTGGGCTTGCTGCGGTCCACCAGCGTGAGCGCGCCGAGCGGGCTGAGCCGCGAGCACAGCTCTTGCCCCAGTTGCCCCGCGGCGCCGGTGAGCAGGATTTTCACGGTTTCGGGTCCGTCACGCCGGGGCGGCGTGGGGGGCGACCTCAGAACGGGATGTCATCATCCTCGAAGCTGTCGTCGCCTTGCGCCGCGGGCTCGTCCTGGGCCGACTGGGCGCGGAACCCGCCCCCGGAACGGGCGGGCGCGTCGTCACCCCGCCCGCCCAGCATCTGCATCTCGCTGGCCACGATTTCGGTCGTGTAACGATCCTGCCCGCTCTGGTCCTGCCACTTGTCGGTGCGCAGCGAGCCTTCGATGTACACCTGTCTGCCCTTGGCCAGGTACTCGCCGGCAATTTCGGCGAGGCGACCGAAGAACTTGACGCGGTGCCACTCCGTGCGTTCCCGGTTCTCGCCGGTCTGTTTGTCCCGCCAACTCTCGCTCGTCGCGACCCGAATCGAGGTGATGGCGGTGCCGCTAGAAGTGTAGCGCGTCTCCGGGTCCGCGCCGAGGTTGCCCACCAGTATGACTTTGTTGATACCACGTGCCATTGATCATCTCCAGCCGGCGCTGCTTTGCGCGCCGCTTATCTTGCATCGGCCATTTTGCTGCCCGTCGCGCCGGGCGCGGTCATCGCCCTGTTGCATTCGGAGGGTTGCCCGGGGGGCCGTTGCCCGGTCCCGAGGCGACCCGTCGGTCACCTGCCCCACCGCGCCCGAGGGGGTGCGCGGCAAGGCCGGAAGTGTAGCACAGGCCCCGGCCTACCGCGCCGGACGAGTGACCGGCAGCCAGCGGTAAATCACCGCCCAGGCAAGGCAGACCCCCGCGGCCGCGGTGAGCAGCTGGGCAGGACCCAGGCGCTCCAGTAACCAGCCCCCGCCGGCACCGCCGCAGAAGGCCCCCAGGAACTGAAAGGTCGTATACACCCCCATCCGGTGACCGCGGCCGTGCGGCCCCGCCAGGCGGCTCACCAACGACGGCATGGCCGCCTCCAGCACATTGAAGGCCAGGAAGTACAGCGTGACCACGGCCATCAGCATCCACACGCCGCCCGAATGCCCAATCAGGGCGAATACCAGCGCCAGCGCGGCGAAGGCCCATGGCAGGACATCCCGCTCCTGGCCGCGTCGGCCCAGCGCATGCAGCAACGGAAATACGCATATCGCCGACAGAGCCATGGTCGGCACATATATCTTCCAGTGCTGCGGCAAGGCAAGCGCATAGTCTGCGACCAGCATGCCCGGCAACACCACGAAAAACAGCGTCATCAGCGCATGCAGCAAGAATACCGAGGCCGCAAGTGGGCGGATATCGCCATTGACCTCGGAAGTCGGCGGGAAATCTGCCCGCGCGGGCCCATGGCCGGGCGTTGCCGCCACCATCAGCATCGCCAGCACGCCCAACACGCTGGTGAGCCAGAACAGTCCCGACAGGCCGAGCACGGCGGCCAGCGGCACCGAGAGCATGATCGAAACCAGGAACGAGGCGCCGATCCCGATGCCGATCAGGGCCATGATCACGGGTTGCCGCTGCGGATGCGTGTGGTCCGCGGCAAACGCCAGCGTGACGCCGGCGATCGCGCCACAGCCCTGCAGCGCGCGCCCGGCGATGAGCAGCGCCATGCCGTTGGCCAGGGCCGCCACCACCCCGCCCGCCACGAACAGCGCGAGGCCGAGCCAGATCACGCGCCGCCGCCCCCAGCGATCGGACAGCCGGCCGAACGGTTGCTGCATCGCGGCCTGCGTCAGGCCGTAGATACCGATGGCCAGCCCCGCCAGGGTCGGGGTGTAGCCGGGCGTGTCCATCGCCAGCAGCATGAATACGGGCAATACCAGGAACAAGCCCAGCATGCGCAGGCCGACCACCGCGGCCAGAATGCCGCCCAGGCGCAATTCGGCGGGCTCGAGCAGATTGAACACCAGCGGATATCCAGCAGCGGGTCGAGAGGCGCCACAGTAATCACGTCGGGGCCGGAAATCCAGTGCCACGGTTTCACCGCCTGCCCGGTCAACCTTATAATTCGCGCACGGCACAGCCAATCGCCATCGGGGTCCGATGATCCAGCACGCCCAGAGACAGGCAGGAGAAGCCAGCGCCATCGACTCGCTCGATGCCGTGCTGGCGCTGTGTGCCGAGGACATGGCGGCAGTCGATGCCTGCGTCGGCGAGAGCCTGGCCTCGGACGTGGCGCTCATCCGGCAGGTCGCCACCCACATCATTTCCAGCGGCGGCAAGCGCCTGCGGCCCATGCTGCTGGTCCTCGGCGCGCGGGCCTGCGGGTATGCGGGCCGCGATCACGTCCCGCTGGCCGCCATCATTGAATTCATTCACACCGCGACCCTGCTGCACGACGATGTGATCGACCAATCCGAGGTGCGGCGCGGACGGCAGTCCGCGCACACCCTGTGGGGCAACGCGGCCAGCGTGCTGGTCGGCGATTTCCTGTATTCGCGCAGCTTCCAGATGATGGTCGAGCTCGATTCCATGCGCATCATGCGGATCCTGGCGGACACCACCAACGCCATCTCAGAGGGCGAGGTGCAGCAGTTGCTCTGCATGGGCGACCCGGAAATCACCCGCGAGACCTACCTCGCGGTGATCGAACACAAGACCGCCCGGCTGTTCGAGGCCGCCTGTCGCCTTGGCGCGGTGGTGGCCGCCGAGTCGGCCGAGACCGAGCAGGCCATGGCGCGCTTCGGCAACCTGCTGGGCCAGGCCTTCCAGGTCGCCGACGACGTGCTCGACTACGGTGGCGACGGCCAGGCGATGGGCAAGAACACCGGCGACGACCTGGCCGAGGGCAAGCCGACCCTGCCGCTGATTTTGGCCCGCGCACGCGCCGACCAGGCCGGCCGCGAGCTGGTCGATCGCGCCCTTGGCGGCGGGGGCCGCTCCGAATTGGTGGCCGTAAAGGCCCTGCTGGAGCGCACTTCCGCGCTCGACGATGCGATGGACTTTGCCGCCGGACTGGCCGGAGATGCTGCCGTCCTGCTGCAGGCGCTGCCCGCCTCGCCATGGCGGGACGCGCTCGCCTGCCTGGCGCGTTTCAGTACCCAGCGCGACGGCTAGGCGCCGCGACCCTCAGGGCGTATCGAGAATCTGGTTCCAGCGCGCCACCTGCTCGGCGTGCGCGGCGAGCAGCGCATCGCCCCCGGAAACCCGTACCGTCTCGATGCGGTCGCCCTGCCTGATGGCATCCACGACCGCCTGGTCCGACGCGTCGCGCACCGACCCGAACACGGTGTGGCGCCCGTCCAGCCACGGAGTGGCCACGTGGGTGATGAAGAACTGGCTGCCGTTGGTGTTGGGGCCGGCGTTGGCCATCGACAGCACGCCCGCCCGGTCATGCTTCAGCTCCGGGTGGCACTCGTCCTGGAACTGGTAACCCGGTCCGCCCGTGCCGCTGCCGTTGGGGCAACCGCCCTGGACCATGAAATCCTCGATGACGCGGTGAAATACCAGCCCGTCGTAGAACCCCCGCTTCGCCAGGTTGACGAAGCTGGCGGTCGTGACCGGCGCCTGGTCCGGGTACAACTGCAGGTTGATCACGCCCTTCGAGGTGGTCATCTGGACGTCAATTCGATTCTCTTCAGCACTCATGTCGTGGCTCCGAAATCAATGATGGCGGGGTGAAACTTTTCGCATGTCCCGCCGGTCTTAGCACTGGAGATCGCGGGATCAATGGTCTCTCCCTCATACCAGACAGGGTGGTTAATGCACTCCTCAATCCCTGGCCCGCGATCTCTTTTCTATTTCTGCGCAAACCCACAGCACGCCGCGAACGTGCGGCCCCGGTGCGCATAGTCACGAAAGTGCGGGAAGCTCGGGGCGCCTGGTGATAGCAGGATGGTACCGCCTTTGGGGGTCACTTGCAGCGCATGGCGCACCGCATCCGCCAGGTCAGCGGCGAGAAACACGCCCGCGGCCGGCTCGATGCCGGCCCCGCGCAACTCGGTGGCGAGCCGCGCCCCGCTGTCGGGCAACAGAACGATCGCCTGTGGGGGCAGCTCCCGCAGGGCCTGCAGGCAGGCGCCCCAGTCCACGCCTCGGTCCAGTCCGCCGGCCAGCAGGGTGACGCGTTCCCCGGCCAGGGCCCGCAATGCCGCCTCGGTCGCCAGCGGTGCGGTGGACATGCTGTCGTTGACGAAAGTCACGCCTTCGCGGGTGCCGAGCCGCTGCATTCGGTGCGGCAAACCCCGGAATTTCCGCAACGAGGGCAGCGTCCCGACCGCGTCCACGCCCGCCAGCTGCACCAGGCTCAGCGCCGCGGCGAGATTGACGAGGTTGTGATCGCCCGGAAGGTGTTCGCGCGGCACCTCGGCCAGTTCCTCCTCGGCCCGCCACAGGCGGTGCGCGCGCACGTGATACCCCTGCGGATGCCCGAACCAGTGGACATGGGGAACCCCGTGCAGCCGTTCGCGCAGCAGCGCATCGGCATGATTGGCGACCACCGGCCGGCCGGCCGCCAGCTCGATGATGCGCAGCTTGTCCGCGTGATAGGCGCCGCGCCCGCCGTGCCAGTCGAGGTGCTCGTCGGACAGGTTCAGCACGGCGGCCAGGGTCGGCCGCGCTTCCAGGTCGGCCAGCTGGTAACTGGAAACCTCGATGACCCACCAGTCGACCGAGTCGTTGGCGCAATCCAGCAGCGGCGTGCCGATGTTGCCCGCCAGCCGCACCGTGCAACCCGCCGCCGCGAGCAGGTGGGCCGTCAGCGCAGAGGTGGTGCTTTTGCCCTTGGTGCCCGTGATGCAGATGGTGCGGGCCGTGTCATGCTCCGCGAACCACAGGTTGCTGGCGCTGGTGATCCGTGCGCCGGCCGCACGTGCCGCGCGCAGCTCCGGCCGGTACGGGCTGATCCCGGGCGAGCGCACCAGCACCGCGTGGCGGGCCAGGCGCCGGGCGGACAGGGGCCCGCTCACCAGCCGGTCCCGGCCCGGCTCGAGACGGTCCTCGAAGCGTTCGTCGACCGGGTGCTCGCTGTAGAGGGTCAGCGGTTTGTGCGGGAAGCGCGCGCGAATGGCACGCCAGGCGGACTGCCCCTCGCGGCCCGCGCCCAGCAGCGCGACATCCACCCGCTCAAGCGCCGAAATCAACATGCGCGAGGACGCCCTTGGGCACCCGGTGCTCGGCAACCGACTGCAGCAGCTCTGCGAGCGGCGGTACGTGCAGGCCACGCAGCTCTGCGCTCAGCGTGCGGACCAGCGGTTTGTCCTTCCAGCCGGGCCGGCACGCCAGTTCGGCCAGCGCAGCCCGGCTCTCGTCGACGGTACCGACGCATTCGAAGGGCTTGTCCACGCCGAGCGCGCACAGTGCACGGAACCCGGGCTCCTGGCCCGGATCGGCCAACAGGTCATGTCCGATGATCTGCCTCACCTCGTCCTCGGGCATGAACACCGCCAGCGCCAGGGTCGTGAATCGGCACTTGGGACAATCGCCACACCAGCGCTCGCGCACGCGCGGGCCTTCCTGGTGAAAATGCCGATTGCAGCTCGAGAACACGGCATGATAGCGGTGCAGGTGGCTGAACCGGCGGGCTACGGCCAGCTCGCCCAGGGGCCGCAGCAGCGAAAAGTAGTCCAGCCCCGGGGAAATGCGGCGATGGACGAGGCTGTGCAGCGCGAGCTCGAATTCGTAGCTCTTGGAGTACTGGTGGTTGATGCTGCGCCCGGCAGGGTCCGTGAGGGTCGCCTCGCTGGCCGAGTGTTCGTTGGAGAACACCACCCAGCGAAAGCCGTACAGCAGCGCCGCGCACAGCAGGATGGCGGAGTTGATGGCCGTGACCGGCACGTGGCCATTCCAGGCCCCGGCGGCATTCAGTTCCGCCAGCTCCGGCGCCAGCGTCCGATCGATCCGGATCAGCGGCAAGCCCGCCGCGGCGACGGTCTCGGCGATCAGTCCGGATGCGCCGACGCACACGGGCTGCACCTCCAGCCCCCCCTGCCGCAGCAACTCCAGGCTGACCAGGCTGTCCTTGCCGCCACCCATCGCCACCAACGCGCGCTCGGGAAGCTCGAGTGGCCCCGGCCTGGGGCCGGCGGCCGTGGTGATATCGAAGTGCACGCACTCTTCCAGCGCCAGCCCGTTGACCCAGGCGAATTCGCCCAGCCCCCGGACGTAGAGCGCCCGCAGGAACGAAGCCAGCTCGGGATCGATCGCATGCACCCCGGTCTCCAGCCGGGCGGGCACGCAGGCCTTGTAATAACTCACCCCTGCAACCAGGTGCAACAAGCCCAGCGCCTGGACAAAGGCGGCCTGCCGTGACGGTTCCTGCGGCCATGGCGCGTGCGGGAACCGGATGCGCTCGACCATGGGCTCGCCATCGTCGAAGGCGTACCCCAGAAGCGCCTCGCCGCTGGACGGGTCGAAGCGGAATTCGCCAAAACGAAAGCACTCCGCTGTCGGCCGGCTGCCGGGGCTGACGCTCACGCCGGCGGGCCCTCCCCGCCGGCGGCGATCAGCGTGGCGTGCAGGCGGGCGCACAGTTCCGGCGCATGCTCGGCGCTCACCAGCAGGCTGATGCTCAGGTCGTTGGCCGACTGCGAGAGCATGAATAATGGCCAATCCTCGAATGACGCCACCGCCGGGCCCAGCCGGGCCAGGGCCATGCGCGCACCGCGGCCAACCAGGTTCACGCAACTGCAGTCGTCGAACCAGCGGACGCGGCACACCTCCTCCAGCGCTTCCGCCAGGCGCTCGGCGGCGCCGGCGGCGAGGTGGTTGGCGGCCTTGTCGATGGCGATGGTGGTGGTGGTCTCCGAGGTTGCCACCAGGTCGACCGAAACGCCCCGGCGGCTCACGATCTCGAACACGCGGGCCAGGAAACCCACCTGCTGACGGGTGTCGGAATTCTCCAGCAGCATGACCAGCACGCCATCCTGCCGCGTGACGGCCTTGATGCCCTCGGGCCCGGGCGGAATGCCGGCGCCGATCCGCGTGCCGGTCGCATCGGGCCGGGCGAGATCATGGATTTCGATGGGGATCCCTACCTCCGCGGCAGCCCGGATACAGCGGGGATGCACGACCCGTGCCCCGCTGGCGGCGAGTTCGAGCGCCTCCGCATAGCCCAGCGCGGGCAGCAAGCGCGCCGCCGGCTCTCGTCTCGGGTCCGCGGAGAACAGGCCGGCCACGTCGGTCCAGATTTCGATGGCCCCCGCCTGCAGACGGCCCGCCAACAGCGCTGCCGAGGTGTCGGAGCCCCCGCGCCCGAGCAATGCGGTCCGGCCATCCGCGGACCGGGCCACGAAGCCCTCGGTCACCAATACGGGGCTGCGGGCCGACCATTGCGCCTGCAGCGCCGGGGACGGTCCCGCCGCGCAGCGCGCCGACAGCCAGGCGCGGCTTTCGGCGCCCTCCGGCTCGGGCAGCACCTCCAGGGCATCCCGCGCGTCCACCCATTCCGCGTCGAGCCGCTGGCCCAGAAAGCGCGCCCCGATGCGGGTGCTCAGCCGCTCCCCGATGCCCAGCAGCGCCGCCTGGTGAGCGGGATGATGATTGGCGTGCAAGGCCTCGTGCTCGTGATACAGGAACTGGCGGGCGTCATCCAGCAGGTCCTGCGATGCGACCCGCAGGCCGCGGGCCAGTTCCTCGTGGCGCTGCAGGATGTCCAGAATGGGATCGGAGGGCTCGGCGGGGGAATCGACCAGTTCCTGCAGGGCATCGGTGATGCCCGCCAGCGCCGAGCAGACCAGCAGCACGCGGCGGCCCGTGTCGGCCCGCGCCGCCGCCAGGCGGGCTATGGCCTCCCATTGCTCGGGCCCGGCCACCGAGGTGCCGCCGAACTTGAGCACCACCCAGGTTGCGGACGGGTCGGTGTTCATCGGCAGACCTTCCTCATTGGGGTTTGCGCCCGCGGCAGTAGCACTGGCGCATTTCCCCCCGCTCGCAGACCACCACCATGGAGCGCCAGTCCTCGACGAAGTGCCGGGCGTCCTTCTCGCCGAGGAGTTCGACGATGCGCGGGTACAGCGCGCCACGCATCGCCTCGTACTCGCGGCGCGATTCGCGCCGGTACCAGTCCGAGGCATCCTCCAGCTCGATGTCCACGAAACCGGCGGCAGCCAGGATTTCGCCATGGCGTTCGAGGGTCTCCATGGCGTAGGTCAGACCTTCCATCTCGAAAAAGTACAGCATATCCGGGCTGTATTCGCCCTCGCTTTTCATCCAGTCGTAACAGGAGAGGTGGCCGCCCGGTTTCAGCACCCGGCAACACTCGCGGAAGATGCCCGCCTTGTCGGCGATCTGGGTGATGGCGCCGGAACTGAAGACCAGGTCGAACGAGGCATCGGGAAAAGCCAGCGGACCGGGCTCGACCGTCTCGAAGCGCACCGCGTCGGCGAGGCCCTGCTCGCGGGCCGCGCGCGTGGCTCGCGCGACGAGCGGCTCCTCGATGTCGATGCCCACCACCCGGGCACCGTGCCTGGCGGCCAGGTGCAGGGCCGGCCCCCCGATGCCGCAACCGAGGTCGAGTACGCGCTGGCCGCGCAGATCCAGGCCCGCCACCATCCGGTCCACGTTGCCCGCGCCGCCCGGGGCCATGTAGCCGCGGCCCCAGACCAGCTCCAGCAGGGTGACCATGGCATCGTGGTATTCGGTTTCATGGGACATGACACAACTCCGCTGCCGCGGACCCGACATATACGCATTCTTGCAGATTCGCGCCCGACCCCCAAGCGTCCGGCTTCGGCAGCCGCGGGTGGCAAAAAGATGGCGCCGGGTCGCGGCGCCATGAAAGCTGCAAGCGCGGCTCCCGCATTCGGGGAGCGCGGCGTTGCCGGAGTGTCAGAAAACCATCACGGCACGGGGTGGGCCTCCAAGCGCACCCTGATCCGGTCGGTGGGCGGCTCCGTTACCCGGGCCTGGTAGATACGCCCGTCGATTTCATAGGTCACGTCCCAGCCGACGATGCGCTCTTCCACCTGCCAGTCGGTGCGCAGCTCGCAACGCCGTTCCAGGGTCGGATGGGCGCGGGCGGCCTGTTGCTGGCGCTGGTGGTCAGCGGCCACCGACGCACCGAGCGTGGCGCCCGCCATGGTCATCAGGTCCCGCCCGCTGCCGCCACCGAACTGGTTGCCGACGACGCCGCCGATGATCGCCCCGAGGATCATCGGGGTGGCGGAACGCTGTGTCACGGCCGTCCGATAGACTTCGACGTCACGGCATTCACGGGTTTCCACGGGAATCCGCACCTGCTGGCGTACCGGGTCGGCCTGCAGCACCTGGGCCCAGGTGTCATGGCCCGCCGCGGCGGCCGTCGCTGGCAGCGCCGTCAGGGTGGCGCACACCAGCATGGGAAGTTTGAGTCTGGCTTGCATCTCGACCTCCTTGCATGGGCACCGTCCAAGCCTCAAGCACAGCTTATGACGGCCTCGCTGAACCCCGGCTGAATGGAGATGCGCGCCAATCGCGTCGCAGACTTGGCGGCAATCCTCAAACTGTACTAGGATGTGCGTCCCTCAGGATTCCAGCGCATCCGCCAAAGGATTTTTTGCATGCCCAGATACCAGACCGAAGATATCCGCAACATCGCATTCGTGGGCCACACGGGCTGCGGCAAGACCAGCCTCGTTGAGGCCCTGCTCGCGCGGTCGGGCGCGATCGGCGAGGCGGGCTCCGTCGCGCGCGGCAGCACGGTGACAGACCACGATCCGCTGGAGCACGAATTCGAGCACTCCCTGGACTCGGCCATCGCCAGCCTGGATTTCGAGGGTACACACGTCAACCTGATCGACACGCCCGGATTCCCCGATTTCCGGGGTGCCACGCTGGCCGGGATGTCGGCGGCCGAGACCACCGCCGTGGTGGTCAATGCGCACAACGGCATCGAGCTTTCCACGCGCCGCCTGATGCGGCGCGCCAAGCGCCGTCGGCTGTGCCGCATGATCGTCATCAACCGCATCGACGCCGAGGGCATCGACCTCGCCGCCCTGGTGAATGATATCCGGCAGGAATTCGGGACCGAATGTCTGCCCATCAACCTGCCAGCCGAGAACTACTCGACGGTGCGGGACTGTTTCTTCCAGACCGAGGGCGAGACCGACATCCTGTCCCTCGCGGAAGCGCACGAGGCCATCATCGACCAGGTGGTGGAGGTCAACGAAGCGTTGATGGAGAAGTACCTCGAAGGCGAGGAACTCAGCCGCGAAGAGCTGCACAACGCCTGCGAACAGGCGCTGCGCGAGGGCCACCTCGTGCCGATCTGCTTCACCTCCGCACAGACCGGTGCCGGGGTGGGCGAATTCCTGAAGCTGTGCAAACGCCTGGTGCCCAACCCGGCCGAGGGCAACCCGCCGCCGTTCCTGAAGGGCGACGGCAGCGAGCAGGTCTCGGCCCTGCCAGATCCCGAAGCGCACGTGATTGCGCACGTGTTCAAGATTCACAACGACCCGTTCGTCGGCAAAATGGGCGTCTTTCGCATCTACCAGGGCACCGTGCGCCCGGACACCCAGCTGTACATCGGCGACGCGCGCAAACCGTTCAAGGTGGGGCACCTGTTCAAGGTCCAGGGCGGCAAACACAACGAAGTCGACGCCGGCATTCCCGGCGACATCTGCGCGGTGGCCAAGGTGGAGGAAATCCACTACGACGCGGTGCTGCATGACTCCCACGACGAGGACGAGTACCGCATGCGGGCGATCGACTTCCCGCAACCGATGTACGGGCTGGCGGTCCAGCCCAAGACCCGCGGCCAGGAGCAAAAGCTGTCCACGGCGCTGCAGCGGCTGAGCGAGGAAGACCCCTGCTTCACCATCGAACAGAACCAGGAGTTGAACGAGACCGTGATGCGCGGCCTGGGCGAGCTGCACATGCGGGTGATGCTGGAGCGCATGGCGAAGAAGTACAACGTGGAGGTCGAAACCCGCCCGCCGCGCATCGCCTACCGCGAAACTGTCACCCGCAATGCGGAGGGCCATTACCGCCACAAGAAACAGACCGGCGGCGCCGGGCAGTTCGGCGAGGTGTTCCTGCGGGTGCGGCCGCTGGGGCGCGGCGAGGGTTTCGAGTTCCTGAACAAGGTGGTCGGCGGGGCCATCCCCACGAGCCTGATCCCGGCCGTTGAGAAAGGCATCCGCCAGATCATGGCCGAGGGGGCCGTGGCCGGCTATGCGCTGCAGGACCTCGAAGTGACGGTGTACGACGGCAAGCACCACCCGGTGGATTCCAAGGAAATCGCCTTCGTCATTGCGGCCCGTAATGCCTTTCTGGACGCCATCAGGAATGCGGGCCCGCAGATTCTCGAGCCGGTCGTGACGGTGGACGTGACCGTGCCGGAGATGGTGATGGGCGACATCACCGGCAACCTGGCCGGACGGCGCGCCCGCATCAGTGGCACCGAGAGCCTGCGTGGCGGCCTGGTGACCATCAAGGCGGACATCCCCCTCAGTTCACTGACCGACTACCACACCGAGCTGAAGAGCCTGACCCAGGGCCAGGGCAGCTTCACGATGGAGTTCAGCCATTACGACCCGGTGCCGCACAACGTGCAGGAGGAGCTGGTCGCGGCCTTCAAGCCCAGGGAGTCCGACTGAGCTCCGGCATTCAGTCCCAGCGGTCGTCGCGCACCCAGATGCGCCCGTCCGCGATCCGCACCGGCAACACGGCGGTATCCTCGTAAGCCGGCGGGGTCAGGGCGGCCCCGGTGCGCAGGCAGAACCGCGCACCATGCCGGGGGCATACGATTTCCGCGCCTTCCACGCTGCCGCCGGTCAACTGGGCGCCGTCGTGCGTGCACACGTCCTCGATGGCGAGCACCTCGCCGTCCACGTTGAACACCGCCACCTCGGCGCCGTCGACGTCCACCACCCGGTACGCACCCGGCGGCAGTTCTTCCACGCGGCAGACCTCGGTCCATTCCGTCATCGGGCGGCGACGCTCCTGCTCAGGCGAACAGCCGGGCGGCGCTGATCAGGGCCTCGACCAGGCGGTCGATCTCCTGGCGCGTGTTGTAGATGCCCAGTGAAACGCGCGCGGTGGCGGGCAGTCCGAACAGGCGAATGGCAGGCATGGCGCAGTGGTGCCCCGTCCGGATCGCGACCCCGTAATGGTCGATGATGGTGCCGATATCGTTGGGATGGATGCCGTCCATGGTGAACGAGATCACGCCCGCCTTGGCACGCGCGGTGCCGACGATGCGCAGCCCTTCGATNNCGCAGCCCCTCGATGGCCGACAGGCTCTCGGTCGCGTAATCCAGCAGCTGCGCCTCGGAGGCCGCCACGTTGTCCATGCCGAGCGATTCCAGGTAGTCGACGGCCGCACCCAGCCCGATGCCGCCGGCGATATGGGGCGTGCCGGCCTCGAACTTGGCGGGGGGCTCGTTGTAGGTCGTACCCTCGAATGACACCACGCTGATCATCTCGCCGCCGCCCTGGTAGGGGGGCATGGCCACCAGCGTTTCGCGCGGTGCCCAGAGCGCGCCGATTCCGGTCGGGCCGTACATCTTGTGGCCCGAGAAGCAGTAGAAATCGCAACCCAGGGCCTGCACGTCGACCGGCATGTGCGGCGTGGCCTGGGCGCCATCCACCAGCACCGGAATTCCGCGCTGGCGTGCTTCATGGCAGACCTTCGCGACCGGATTGACGGTACCCAGTGCGTTGGACACGTGCACGATGCCGATCATCCGCACCTGCTCGGTCATCATCGCCACCATGGTGTCGACTTCCAGCTCGCCACGCTCGTTGATCGGCGCGACCTGCAGCTCGGCGCCGGTCTGCTCGCACAGGATCTGCCACGGCACGATGTTGGAATGGTGCTCCATGTGGGTGATCAGCACCTGGTCTCCGGGCGCCAGGCGCGGGCGCGCAAAACTCTGCGCCACCAGGTTGATGGATTCCGTGGTGCCGCGCGTGAAAACGACCTCCCCGGCGGCGGGCGCATTGATGAATTCGGCGACCCGCCGGCGCGCCTGCTCGAAGGCCTCGGTCGCCTCCTGGCTGAGCGTGTGCACGCCACGGTGAATGTTGGCGTTGTAGCGCCGGTAGTAGTCGTCCATGGCCTCGATCACCTGGCGCGGACGCTGCGCCGACGCGGCCGTGTCCAGGTAGACCAGCGGATGGCCGTGCACCTGCCGCTCGAGTACCGGGAAATCGGCGCGCACCGCATCCACGTCGAGGCCCGTGCCGCTGCTGGCGCGATGCGGATCAGCCATGCGGGCTACCCAGCGCCTGCAGGGCGGCGTCCAGCCGGGCGGACAGGGCCTCGCGGAGCGGACCGGGCCGCATGGCGTCGGTCACGGGCCGGCAGAAGGCCATGGTCAGCAGCTGCCGCGCGGCTTCGACGTCGAGGCCGCGGCTGCGAAGGTAGAAGATGGCGTCCTCGTCGAGTTGACCGACCGTGGCCCCGTGACTGGCCGTCACCTCGTCGGCATGGATTTCGAGCTCTGGCTTGGCATCGATTTCCGCGTGTGGAGAGAGGAGCAGGCCGGCGCTCGACTGGCTCGCGTCAGTGCCGTCGGCGCCCGGTTGTACCAGCACCCGGCCATTGAACACGGCCCGGGCGCGACCCGCGAGCACGCCGCGAAAAGTCTGGACGCTGGCGCAGTCGCCAGCCTCGTGAGTCACCTGCAGGTGGTTGTCGGCGTGAGCGCGCGCCATGCCGAGGCAGGCGACGTCCAGCCGACAGCCAGCGCCGGGCCCGGCCAGCGTGGTGCGCACGTCGTGGCGCACCAGCGACGCACCGGCATCCAGGCCCGTGTAGTGGTAGCGACTGGCGGCCGCCTGGCGAATCTCCCGCAGGGCGATCAGCGCCGACCCCCGAGGCCACTGCTGGAAGCAGGCATGCGCGAGTTCCGCCTGCTCGCCCAGGTGGACCTGGGTCACTGCGTTGAGGCAGTGCTCGGCGGCGCCTTCGCCTTCGAACTGCTCGATCAACTCGAGTCGGGCCCCGGGTTCCAGCCGCACGCACACGCGGCTGTTACAGAGCCGCCCGGCGGCGGAAGGTCCGCTGCACCACTGCAGCAGCAGGCGCCCGGCGTCCGTCCCGGCCGCCACGTGCACCAGCACGCCGGGACCGAGATCGGCCGAATTGAGCGCCACGAATCCATCAGCCGGCTGATCGGTGGGCAGCGACTCGAGCATCTCCCGCAACCCCTCGCGATCGTTGGCCAGGGCCGTGCGCAGATCGGTGATCGTCACGCCGGTCGGGACCTCGCCCTGCACCGCCGCGAGTTGCCCGTTGTGGACCACCAGCCGCGGCCCGTCCACCAGTGGCGGCGGCGCTTCGGGCCCGGTTTCGGCCGGCAGCGCGCCGAGGGCGCCGATCGTTCGTTCCAGGCCCCGCAGCGAGGTGTACTTCCATGCCTCCACCCGGGTCGACGGTAGCCCGTTGCGGCTAAAGTCCTGCCGGGCGCGCTCGCGCAGCCCGTCCGCCCATGGGGCGAGGTGCGGCGCCTCGCCCGCGGGCGGGGCCGCAAGTTCGCGCGCAAGGATGGCGGCCAGTTCGCTCACGCGGCCCCCGCCGACCCGACCGCGGCGATGCCGCCCTCCTCCAGCCAGGTGTAGCCCTGTTGCTCGAGGTGCAACGCCAGTTCGGCGTCTCCGCTGGCCACGATACGCCCGCCGGCCAGCACATGCACGGCATCCGGCTTGACGTATTCCAGCAGGCGCTGGTAGTGCGTGATCAGCACGATGGCGCGCTCCGGGCTGCGCAGGCGGTTGACGCCTTCGGCCACCACCTTCAGGGCATCGATGTCCAGGCCGGAGTCGGTTTCGTCGAGAATCGCCAGCTGCGGCTCGAGCACGGCCATCTGGAAAATCTCGTTGCGTTTCTTCTCACCGCCGGAAAAACCCTCGTTCACCGCCCGATGCAGGAGCTCGTCGCCGATGTGCAGTATTTGCAGTTTCTCCCGCACCAGGCGCAGAAAGCCGACCGAGTCGAGCTCTTCCTCCCCGCGGTGCTTGCGCTGGGCATTGAGGGCGGCGCGCAGGAAATAGGTGTTGTTGACGCCGGGGATCTCGACCGGGTACTGGAAGGCCAGGAACACGCCCTCGCAGGCCCGCTCCTCGGGCGCGAGTTCCAGCAGGTCCTGGCCCTGGTAGCGAATCTCGCCGGCCGTGACCTCGTAGCCGTCGCGACCGGCGAGCACGTTGCCGAGCGTGCTCTTGCCGGAGCCGTTCGGCCCCATGATGGCGTGCACTTCGCCGGCCCCGACTTCGAGGTCCAGCCCGGTCAGAATTTCCTTGCCCGCCACCCGGGCGTGCAGGTCGGTGATTTTCAGCATCGCTTCGTCACTCTCCGAATTGGGTTTAATGCCCCCTCGGCCGCCGGGTCGGCCTAGCCGACCGCGCCCTCCAGGCTCACTTCCAGCAGCGCCTTGGCTTCCACGGCGAACTCCATGGGCAGTTCGCGGAAGACCTGCTTGCAGAAGCCGTCCACGATCATCGATACCGCGTCCTCCTCGGAGATGCCGCGCTGCAGGCAGTAGAACAGCTGGTCCTCGCCGATCTTCGAGGTGGTCGCCTCGTGCTCGACCTTCGCGGTCGGGTTGTTCACCTCGATGTACGGAAACGTGTGGGCGCCGCAGTGGTTGCCGATCAGCATCGAGTCGCACTGCGTGAAATTGCGCGCGTTGTGCGCGTTCTTGCCGATCTTCACCAGGCCGCGATAGGCATTCTGGCCGCGCCCGGCGGAAATGCCCTTGGAGATGATCGTGCTCCGCGTGTTCTTGCCGAGGTGGATCATCTTGGTGCCGGTATCGGCCTGCTGGCGGTTGTTGGTCAGCGCCACCGAGTAGAACTCGCCGACGCTGTCGTCGCCGCGCAGGATGCAGCTGGGATACTTCCAGGTGATCGCCGAGCCGGTCTCGACCTGGGTCCAGGAGATCTGCGAGCCGGCCTCCCGGCACTCGCCGCGCTTGGTCACGAAGTTGTAGATGCCGCCGACGCCGTCCTCGTCGCCCGGGTACCAGTTCTGGACCGTCGAGTACTTGATCTCGGCGTCGTCCAGCGCGACCAGCTCGACCACCGCGGCGTGCAGCTGGTTCTCGTCGCGCATCGGGGCGGTGCAGCCCTCCAGGTAGCTCACGTAGCTGCCTTCCTCGGCGACGATCAGGGTGCGCTCGAACTGCCCGGTCTCGGCCGCGTTGATGCGGAAGTAGGTCGACAGCTCCATCGGGCAGCGCACGCCCCGGGGCACATACACGAAGCTGCCGTCGGTGAACACCGCCGAATTGAGCGCGGCGAAGAAATTGTCCGAGCGCGGCACCACGCTCCCGAGGTAGGCCCTGACCAGCTCCGGGTGGTCCTGGACGGCCTCCGACATGGAACAGAATATGACCCCGGCCTTGCGCAATTCCTCCTTGAAGGTGGTGCCGACCGACACCGAGTCGAACACGGCGTCCACGGCCACCCCGGCCAGGCGCGCCCGTTCATGCAGCGGCACCCCCAGCTTGTCATAGGTCTCCAGCAGCTTGGGGTCGACCTCGTCGAGGCTGCGCGGCCGGTCCTGCGCGGACTTGGGCGCCGAGAAGTAGGAAATCGCCTGGAAATCGATCGGCTCGATTTCGAGCTGCGCCCAATCGGGCTGCCGCATCTGCTGCCACTGGCGATAGGCCTCGAGCCGCCACTCGAGCAGCCATTCCGGCTCGTTCTTGCGTGCCGAGATGAGTCGGATGACCTCCTCGGAAAGCCCGGGCGGAACGGTCTCCGATTCGATGTCCGTGACGAAGCCATGGCGGTAGCTGCGCTGGACCAGGGATTCGACCGATGGAGATTGTTTGCTCATGGCTGCACCAGATCTTCAGGCGTTGAGGGTGGCGATTCTGAGGCCGGGCTCGCTGGGTCGTGCCGGCCGCGACATTTCGGCCAGGGAGACCTCTTCCATGGCCCGCGCCACCGCCGCGCTGATGCGCTGCCAGTTGCTGCGCAAGCCGCAGACGTGTTCCTGGCTGCACAGGCCCACCTCGACGCTGCACTCGGTCATGGCGATGGGGCCCTCGATCGCGCCGATGATCTCCGCCACGCTGATCTCGGCCGTGGGCCGCGTGACGCGGTAACCCCCGTGTGCGCCGCGATAGGACCGCACCAGGCCGTGCCGCGCAAGCAACTTCAGAACCTTGCTGACGGTCGGTAACTCGAGATGGGAACGCTCGGCCAGCGCCTGGGCGCTCAGCACCGCTCCGGGCGACTCGCCCAGTTCGACCATCACCACGATGGCGTAGTCCGTGAGTTTGCTGATTCGCAACATGCCTGCTGTCCCGACTGTTCCGGCGAAAGCCATATAGTACCATATTAGTCCTGTTTCAAGGCATAGGAGCATCACCCGGCGCGGCGTTCCCCCCCGCTGCGCTTTGCGGCAGAATGCCCCGCATGGGTAAACGCAGGGCGATGCCGGAGGCCGGACCGGACCGGCGCGAGCAACTCGCACGCCAGTGGCTGGCCGGCCGCTATGCGGATGTGGGGGATGTCTGGCGCCCGATGGCTGGCGATGCCAGCTTCAGGCGTTACTTCCGGCTGACGGTCGGAGGCCGCTCCCACGTGCTGATGGATGCCCCGCCGGAGCGGGAGTCCTCGCAGCCGTTCCTCGACGTCTCTCGCCGCCTGCGGGCCGCCGGGCTGCACGCCCCCGAAGTGATCGCCACGGACCCGGCGCAAGGCTTCATCCTGCTGGAGGACCTGGGTGAGCGCCTGTACCGGGACCTCGTGACCCCGACCTCCGTGGAGCCCCTGTTCGCCGATGCCTTCGCGGCGCTCGCCGTGATGGCCGGGCAAGTCGACCCTGCCGGCCTGCCCGCCTACGACGCGCGCGTGCTCGGCGAAGAACTGGCGCTGTTCCGGGACTGGTACCTGGCTCGCCACAAGGGCTGTCCACCGGACCGCGTCGAGGCACGGGGCTGGCAGGCGCTCTGCGATGAACTGGTGCAGGCTGCGCTGGCTCAGCCACAGGTTTTCGTGCACAAGGACATTCATTCCTGCAACCTCCTGGTCACCGAGTCCGCCAACCCGGGCATCATCGATTTCCAGGATGCGCTGCGAGGCCCCCTCAGCTACGACTTCGTCTCGCTGGTCTGGGACCGTTACATCAGTTGGCCCCGCCATCGCCTGGAGCAGTGGATGGAGCGCTTCCGGCTCATGCTCGACCCGGCGCCGCCCAGTGATCAATGGGTTCAGTGGTGCGACCTGATGGGACTGCAACGCAACCTGAAGATCGTCGGCATCTTCGCCCGCCTGTGGCACCGCGATGGCAAATCGGGCTACGTGGAGATGATCCCGCGCTTCTACGCCTATGTGCTCGAAGCCCTGCGCAAGCTGCCAAGGCACCGCGAGCTGTGCACCTGGCTGGAGGGCCCCGAATGCGCGCCATGATCCTGGCCGCGGGACGCGGTGAGCGGCTGCGGCCACTGACCGACCGGATTCCCAAGCCCCTGGTCGAAATTGCCGGCCGGCCCCTGATCGTCGAGCATGTCGAGCGCCTGGCCGCCGCGGGCTTCCGTTACCTGGTGGTGAACCTCGCGCACCTCGGGTCGATGATTCGGGAGGTGCTCGGCGACGGTCGACACTGGGGCGTGGAGATCCATTATTCCGAGGAGCCCGAAGGCGCCCTGGAAACCGGCGGGGGCATCTTGCAGGCGCTGCCGATGCTGGGAACCGCGCCATTCCTGGCGATCAACGCGGACATCTGGACCCGCTACCCGCTGCAGCAGCTGCGGGCCGTGAAATGCGATCATGCGCACCTGGTGCTGGTGCCCGGTCCGGGGGCGGATTTTGCCCTGCATAATGCCCGCGTCGCCAATGCCGGCACACCCCTGTACACCTTCGCCGGCATGGCGGTATACCACCCGCGCCTGTTCGCCGCCTGCGAGCCCGGCCGCTTCTCGGTGGTGCCATTGCTGCGCGAGGCCGTTCGGCAGCAGCGGGTGACCGGCGAGCTGTTCCGCGGGCCGTGGCACGACGTAGGCACGCCCGAGGCGCTGGCGGCAGCATGCGCCGCGGCGGATGAGGCGGGCTAGGCGAATCCCACCCGCACGACGGCCCCACCCCGATGGGCCAGGTCACGCCCCCGAAGAGTGATACTTGTATTTGGTGTTGTACTGTGGTATAACACCTATACTCAATGTTCAGGATTCCACCATGAAATTCCTTCGCACCGCTGTTCTGGCTGTCACCACCGCACTGCTGCTGGCGTCCTGCGCCCGAACCGACCACGCCGCCCCGGAGAACCCGCTGCTGGCCTTTGTGGGCGCCGACACGCCCTACCTGTTCGCCAACCTGCAACCGCTGCCCGCCGAGGTGGTGGATGTCTACCTGGAGCGCGTCGGGCCGACCCTGGGGCTGGCCCAGGCCCTGCTGGACGATATCGATTTCGAAGTGGCCGCCGGCGCGGAGGGCAACGAGGGGGCGCGGCTGGCGGCGGCCGTGTTCGAAGAACTGGATGGAAAATTCAATCGCGCCGGCATCGAGAGCCTCGGCTTCTCCCTGCGCTCGTACCAGGCCGTGTACGGCATGGGTGTGTTCCCGGTCGTGCGGCTCGGACTGGGCGACCCGGACGCATTACGCGCGGCCATTGCCCGGGTCGAGGCGGCGGCCGGCATGGCCTTTCCGACCGAAACGCTGGCCGACACGACCTACTGGCGCATCGCCGGGTCCGGGATTGGCCTGTACCTGGCGATCCTCGATCAACACGCCGCGTTGGGCGTGTTCCCGACCGCGGCGGAAACCGAGTTCCTGCCGGTGTTCCTCGGCCTCCAGCCGCCCGCGGCGGCGGCCGACTGGAACCGTGAACTGGCGCGCATCGACCAGGCACAGGGGTTCACCGGCCACGGCTCGGGCTTCCTGGACCTGCAACGACTCACCGAGGAGTTGCTCGATGCCGGCAGCACCACCTCGATCCAGCTCGAGCGGGCGGGACTGGCGCAACCGCAACTGGCGGACCTCGACGAGATTTGCAAGCAGGAGTACCGGGCCCTGGCGGCCAAGGCACCACGCATGCTGGCCGGCACCACCGAACTCGCCACCGACGCGGTGGGCATCCGCTACCTGTTGGCGCTTGACCAGACGCTGGCCGGGGAGCTGACCACGCTGGTCGCCGAGGTGCCGGTCGCGAGCGACAGCGAGCGGCTGCTCCTGTCCGCCGCGCTGGGCATCCGCATGGGCCGTTTGCACGAGATGTTGCGGCAGAAGCTCACCGCGCGCAGCGAGAACCCGTTCCGCTGCCCGCACCTGGCGGACCTCAACACCCAGGCCGCGCAACTGCTGGCGCAGCTCGACCGCCCGCTCCCGCCTTTCGTAGGCAACCTGTTTGGATTCCGGCTGGAGGTGCAGGACCTCGACCTGCGTCAGCCCGGACCGGAGAACGCGACCGGCATGTTCAGCCTCGAAGTGGACAAACCACAGATGCTGACCGGCATGGCGGAGATGTTCGTGCCCGGCTTCGATGGCCTGGGCCTCGAACCCGGCGGCGAACCCGTGGAGGTGCCGCAGGAATTGGCCAGCATCAGCATGGATGGCCTGCACCTCTATGCCGCCATGAGTGACCGGGCCATCGGCCTCGCGCTCGGCGAGGGGCAGCGTGAGGGCTTGGCCGAATTCATGGCGGCGGAAGCGGACAACGACGGCACCTTCCTGTCGGTCTCGTACGACATGGGGCGCTACCTGGAACTGCAACAGCACATGCAACAGCGCTATTTCGACCCCGGACGCGAAGGCAGCGATGCGGACGCGGAGCTGGAGCAACTCCAGGACGCCGTCGCCTCGCTGCAGGAATCCTACCGGGCCTGGCTGGGACGGACCCGGATGGACGTCAGCTTCACCCCGGCGGGGATCGAGATCGATACGCGCATGACCTTCCGGTGACGGTGCCCGTGCCCGCCCCCGCCCGCGCGGGGGCGGCGCCCGTGCTTCCCCGGCCAGCCGGGATCAGTACCGGAAGTGCTTGATCATCTCGCCTTTCTGACCCACCTCGGTCATGGCTTCGATGCCGATCTGCAGATGCAGGTCGGCCCATTGGCTCGTGACCTTGCGATCGGACTCCTCGGTCTTGACCCCATCGGGCGTGATGGGCACGTCCGAGACCAGCAACAGGGCACCGCGCGAAATCTCGTTGGCGTGCCCCACGATGAACAGCGTGGCGGTTTCCATGTCGATGCCGATGCAGGTCATCGCGCGCAGGCGCTGGTGAAAGGCATCGTCGTGCTCCCACACCCGCCGGTTGGTCGTGTAAATCACCCCGGTGCGGTAATCCACCCGGTGCTCGAGAATCTTGTCGGACACGAACTTGTGCAGCTTGAACGACGGCAGCGCCGGCACCTCGGGCGGAAAGTAGTCGTCGCTGGTGCCCTCGCCCCGAATGGCCGCGATGGGCAGGATGAAATGCCCGATCTCGGTCGATTTTTTCAGTCCCCCACATTTGCCCAGGAACAGGACGCCCTTGGGCTGGACCGAGCTGAGCAAATCCATCACCGTGGCCGCGTTGCTGGAACCCATGCCGAAGTTGATGATGCTGAGGCCCGCGTCGTTAGATGCCGCCTGCATGGGACGATCCTGGCCGAATATCTCGCAGTCGAAGCGTTTCGCAAACGAAGTGACGTAGTTATCGAAGTTGGTGAGCAGGATGTACTCATCGAACCGCTCCAGCGGCATGCCGGTATAGCGCGGCAACCAGTTCCGGGCAATATCCACCTTCTTGAGCATGTGTTCCTCCCGTGACGGCCGGCGCCCCGCCAGCCTCAAACTTGCGCCGCATGCCCGGCCCGCGGCCGGCCCCGAAATCGGCCGGGGACAGTATAGCAACGCTCTCCTAGGCTTCGTTCAGCACCCGGCGCGCCAACGGTACGGTGATGCGGCGCTTGTCGGCGAAGGCTGCCTGCTGCAGCCGCTCCAGCGCCAGCAGTAATCGGCCGAGGTTGCGATGGCCGTGCTTGAGCAGGTAGTCCTGGACCGGCACGGGCAGATCGATACCCAGCAGCTCGGCATGCCGGCGCAGGACTTCCCGCTTGTCGGCATCCGGCAGCGGCGCCAGGTGGAAGCTGAGCCCCCAGCCCAGGCGGGATGCCAGGTCAGGTAGCGCGAAGGACAGCGCCGAGCGACGCTCGCGGCTTGCCACCACCAGGCGGCCGCCGACCGCCCGCACGCGGTTGAAGCAGTGGAACAGGGCTTCTTCCCAGGGCAGGCGCCCGATCACGCGGTGCAGGTCGTCGACACAGATCACGTCCAGGCCCTCGAGGTCCCGCAAGGAGCCCAGCGCCTCGTCCGGCAGCCGGCCGAGCCCCACGTAGAAGGCGGTCTGCCCGGCATCGCGGGTAGCGAGACACAGCGCGCGCAACAGATGGGTCTTGCCGGTGCCGGAGGCGCCATGCAGGAACAGGCTGCACTCACCCTGCCCCGGCACCCGCTCCAGGGCCGCCAGCGCCGCAGCGTTGGGGCCAGCCACGAAGTCCTCGAAACGGCGGTCGCGGTGCGGCTCGAGCTGCAATGGTAGCTGCGGGGAGAACAGCATTCAGTCGTCTACCGCCTCCTGGCTGGCCGCCCGCCGCGGCTCGCTGGCATACAGTTCGCTGCCGCGGTATTCGACGCTGGCGTGCCGCACCAGCACGTTCAGTGCCGCCGCCGCCGGCAGGGCGAGCAAAATGCCGAGGAATCCGAACAGTTGGCCGCCGGCCAACACCGCGAAGATCACCGCCACCGGATGCAAGCCGATGCGATCGCCCACCAGCATGGGCGTCAGCACCATGCCCTCCAGCGCCTGCCCGACGCCGAACACCCCCAACACCAGCAGCACGTGCATCAGGTCCTGATACTGGAACAGGGCCACCCCCGCCGCCCCCAACAGCCCGATGATGGAGCCCAGATAGGGCACGATACTGAGCAGCCCGGCGCCCATGCCGATCAGGAACGCGAGGTTGATGCCCACCAGCCACAGGCCGAGCGAATAGATCAGGCCCAGCGCCAGCATCACGATCAGCTGCCCGCGAATGAACGCGCCGAGCACCTCGTCGATCTCACCAACGATCGTCACCACCCGCGGCTCCGCGCGCCGGGGCAGCAGTCGCCGCACGCCCCCCACCAGCGCGTCCCAGTCGCGCAGCAGGTAGAAGGTGACGACCGGCACCAGCACCAGGTTGGCGATCCACTGCAGCACCACCTGGCCACCCTTGCCCAGGGATCCCAGCACTTCGAAAGCGGCCGTGCTGATCTCGCGCCAGTACGACTTGGCGGTATCGATGAGCTGGCGCGTATCCAGCACGTCCGGCTCCATGCCCACGGCGGTCAGCAGCCACGGCAGCGCGGTGCCCGACAGCCACTCGAGGTAACGAGGCAGGTTTTCCAGCAGGTGGCGCAACTCGTCGATCAGCAGCGGCACGAGCACCAGCAGCAGCAGGGCGAGCACGAGGACGATAAGCAGGAACACGATGATCACCGCCAGCGTGCGGCCGAGGCGCCACCTGCCGATGCCGGCATGCTCCAGACGGTCGGTCAGCGGATCGCCCAGGTAGGCCAGCCCCGCTGCCACCGCGAACGGCGTGATGACCGGCGCCAGCAGGTATACGAACCAGCCCGTGGCGACCAGTGCCGCCAGGATCAACCAGCTTCGGACTTCCCTATCGATGTCACTCACCTCCCCGCCGGCCAGCGGCCGTGCGGCAACCCGCCCCGCATCAACGCAGCAGGCGGTAATCGCTGCCGGACAGCGCTTTGACCAGCACGCCGCCACTGTCCAGGCTGGCTTTCAGGTAATCCGGTGGCGCGTTGAGCACCAGGCCGAATCGTACCTCGCCCGGCGCCGCCGCGACGATCCGCACCGCGTCGACCAGGCTCAGGCCCTCCAGGTACGCGAGTATCCGCGCGTAGTCGCCCGCGTCACGAAAGCCGCTCACCGCCAACTCCAGCGGCCAGGCGCCCTCGCTCAGGGCTTCGATCGACTGGTGGGCGGCGACCCGGTCGGCCAGGGCGTGCACACCCTCGACCAGCGCGAACGACAACTCCGGATCATGCGTGCGCCAGCCGGCGGAATCATCAAAGGCCGTGTAAGTCCAGCGCAGCGTCCAATCGGGACCCTCGCGACGCGCGGCAACGATCACCACCCCACCGGTGTCCGCCCCGGGGGCCAGCAGTTGCTCGGTAAACCCGCCCCACAGCAGCTGCAGATCGACCGCGTCCTTCAGTTCCTCGCTCAGTTCCGGGAACGCGATAGGCAGCCCCCGCGAAGCCGCCACGTCACCCATCGCGTCCCAGGCATAGGTGTATTCTTCCGGCAACAGGCGCCGGCCGCGCCCGTCGTCCACCACCACCCACAAGGTGACCGGCCTGCGCTCGTGACGCCAGCGCGGCAGCTCCAGCGCCCGCACGATGCGGTCGACCGCCGCCGGCAGGAATTCGGCGACCAGCCACAGCTGCTCGTTCACCGAACCGTCGGGCCGCGCGCGTTCACGCGCACGGTAGTGAAACGACACCAGGATGCGGCCGGCATCGGCGAGGACTTCATCCAGGGCCGGGCCGGGCGGCAGTTCCCGCTGGCCGGTCTGCTTCTGGAGGACGTGAATCAGCGCCGCCGGCAGGGCGCGGCTCCGCTCTGCCACGCCCTGCCCACTCACCACCACCTCACCCGCATACAGGCCCTCGGCCGCTGCATCGTGACCGGCCAGCAACACCAGGCAGAGCAGCAAGAGTAGGAGCTTTGGCATGGAAACCTGCGGACGGAGGCAGCTGATGACGGGTGTTCTCGCGCCCAAATACGATACCATAAGGCGCCCCTTTCACGAACAGCAGGCCAACCCGGTTTGAACGAATCCGACCACCCACAGGGCGGGCTGACCTACCGCGACGCCGGCGTGGATATCGATGCCGGCAACGCGCTGGTGGAACGCATCAAGCCGGCCGTGGCTTCCACCCTGAGGCCGGAGGTGCTCACCGGCCTCGGCGGCTTCGGCGGGCTGTTCGGGCTCGACCCGGCCAAGTACGAGGCCCCGGTACTGGTCGCCGGCACCGACGGCGTCGGCACCAAGCTGATGCTGGCACGGCAGCTGGACCGGCACGACACCATCGGCATCGACCTGGTCGCCATGTGCGTCAACGATATTCTCGCCTGCGGTGCGGAGCCGCTGTTTTTTCTCGATTATTTCGCTACCGGGCGGATCGAGCCCGGCCAGGCGCAAACCGTGATCGAGGGCATCGCCGAAGGCTGCCGGCAGGCCGGTTGCGCCCTGATCGGCGGGGAGACGGCCGAGATGCCCGGCCTATACGGGGCGGGCTGCTACGACCTGGCCGGTTTCGCGGTCGGGGTGGTTGAGCGCTCGCGCGTGATCGATGGGTCGGGCATCCGGGCCGGCCATCGGCTGATCGGACTGCCCTCTTCAGGCCCGCACTCCAACGGCTATTCACTGATCCGCAAGGTGCTCGACCTGTCCGCCGCGGACACCAACCAGGCTTTCGACGCCGGGGCCGGCTCCCTGACCACGCTGGGCGAGGCTCTGCTGGCACCGACCCGCATTTACGTCGACACGGTGCGGGGGCTGATGGACCGGTTCCCGCTCGCTGGGCTGGCGCACATCACTGGCGGCGGCCTGACCGAGAACGTCATCCGCGTGGTGCCGACTGACCTCGGCATCACGGTCGATCTCGCTGCCTGGCGGCGCCCGGCCATCTTTGACTGGCTTCAGGAGGCCGGACGCATCAGCGGGCCCGAGATGCTGCGCACGTTCAATTGCGGGATCGGCATGGTGCTGGTGGTGGATGAGGCCGACTGCGAGCCGATGCTGGCGCATCTCCGCGCCGCGGGGGAGGACGCCGTGGTGATCGGCGAGGTGCACGCGGCAGCCGGCGACGGGCGCGTGACATGGCAGGGCCAGTGAGCGCGAGCCCCCTGGGCGTCGCCGTATTGATCTCGGGGACCGGCTCCAACCTCAAGACCCTCATCGACGCGCAGCGCGTGGGCGCGCTGGACATTGACATCCGTTGCGTCATCAGCAACCGCGCGACGGCACCGGGCTTGAAGCACGCCGAGACGGCGGCAATCCCCCACTTCATCATCGATGCGCACAGCACTGGCGATGGGCGGGCGCAGGACCGGGCGATCACCGCAAGGCTCGGCGACGGCCGCATCGGGCTGGTCGTGCTGGCGGGCTACATGCGCATCCTCGGCACGGCCCCCGTGGAGCGTTTCGCAGGCCGCATGATCAATCTGCACCCATCGCTGTTGCCGGCCTACCCCGGGCTGGACACCTACCGGCGGGTGCTGGCGGCGGGCGACCGCGAGCACGGCGCCAGCATCCACTTCGTCACCCCCGAACTCGATGGCGGACCGGTGATTTCGCAGGTCAGGATACCGGTGAGGCGCGATGACGACGACCGCTCGCTGGCCGCGCGGCTCGCGCCACGGGAACACCGCCTGTTGGTGGCGACCGTGGAATTATTCGCGCAGCGCCGAGTCGAAATGGTGGGCGGGCAGGTGGCGCTGGACGCGGAAATCCTGCCGCGGCCGCTGCTGCTGGGAGACGATGATCAATTTGACCGCAATCGCTGAATGCCCCGTCCGGTGGCTGGTCGGCCTGCTGGCACTGGTCCCGGCCGCCACGCTGTCGGCCGCCACGCCAGCACCCTACGAGGCGGTCTACGAGGTGTTCATCAAGGACAAACTCAGCATGGAGACCCGCATCGTTTTCAGCATCACCGGCGACCGCTGGCGGCTGGAAAGCGATACCGAGGGGGTGAAGGGCCTGGCCAGCTTTCTGCGCGTGAGCAGCCGGGAGGTGGGCACCGGGACCTGGCAGGAGGACCGCTTCATCCCGGAAACCTTTCTGCACGCCGCGCGCGCCGCGGGCCAGGATCGCGGCTGGTCGGCGGACTTCGACTGGCAGTCAGGCCAGGTCATGACCCGGCACGAGGAGGGCGAATCGGTGCTGCCTCTCATCGCCGACACCTGGGACCCGGTTTCCCTGGGCCTGGTCCTGCGCCAGCGGCTGCAAGCCGGTGACGGGGATTGGGAGATGTTCGTCGTCGACGAGGACGAGATCGATGCGCATCGCTACCAGCCGACCGAATCCGAACCGCTGCAGACCCGCCTCGGCTGCCTCGAAGTGGTGCGCGTGGACCGCATCCGCGAGAAGAAAACCCGTTACTCGAGCGGCTGGTACGCTCGCGACCTGGATTTCATTCCCGTGCGCCTGCAGCACGGCAAGCAGGGCGGGCGGGAGTTCAACATGCACATCCGCGAGCTGGTCTACGACGGCCAGCCCATGGCGGCGTTTTCCGACTGCCCGGACACGGACTGAGTTCGCGATGACCGCCCGGGCCCCGACCGCGAGCCAGACCCGATGAACATGCACCGTGCAAGGCCCCGTTGGACGCGCTCCTGGCAATGGTTCGGGCTGCTGCTGCTTGCCGCGTGCGCCGTCAACCCGGTCACCGGCGAACGCCAGCTGCAATTCTATGACGCGGACTGGGAGCGCCAGACGGGCGCGGAACTCTACGCCCCCATGCGGCAGGCCGGTGGGGGCGACTACATCCAGGACCCGGCGCTCACCGCGTACGTGCGCGATGTCGGCGAGCGCCTGGCGGCACAGGCCCGGCGGCGGGATACGCTGGATTTCGAATTCCGCATCCTGAACGATTCAACCCCCAATGCCTGGGCGCTGCCCGGTGGCAAGATCGTGGTGAACCGCGGGTTGCTCACACGCCTGAATTCCGAAGCCGAACTCGCGGCCGTCCTGGCCCACGAAATCGTGCACGCGGATGCGGCCCATTCCGCGCAACAGCAGTCCAAGGGCGTGCTGACGCAGATCGGGGCCACAGCCGGCATGGTGCTGATCGGCAGCCAGGTCGATTCCAGCGCCGGGCAACAGGCAGCCGCCATGGTGCCCGCGCTGGGCGCCCAGCTCATCACGCAGAAATTCAGCCGCGACGCCGAGCGGGAAGCCGACCAGTACGGCATGCGCTACATGGCAGACGCCGGTTACGACCCGCAGGGGGCGGTGCAGCTGCAGGAGACCTTCTTGCGCCTGTCGGAAGGTCGCGACCCGGACTGGTTGAACGGCCTGTTCGCCTCTCACCCGCCCTCGCGCGAGCGCCTCGAACGCAACCGCGCGATGGCCCAGAAACTGCCGGCCGGCGGCCACACCGAGCCGCAGCGTTACGCGCGGATGATGGCGGGGCTGATGCGGTCGGCTCCGGCCTACGCGGCGTACGATGAGGCCATCGCGGCTGCCGGCCGGGGCGAGTTCGACCGTGCGCGGCCATTGCTGGACCGTGCGCTGGAACAGGAACCCGACGAAGCGCTCTTCCATGCGCTGGATGGCGACCTCAAGGCGCACACCGGGGCATTGGGCGAGGCGCTGCTGGCCTACGACCGCGCGGTGGCGCGCAATGGCGAATATTTCTACCACGTACTGCGCCGCGGCCAGGCCCATCTGAAGCTCGGCCAGCCCGCCGCGGCGCGGCGCGACCTGGAGCGCAGCCTCGCCCTGCTGCCCACCAGCCTGGGCCACTACCTGCTGGGCAACCTGGAACGCGATGCCGGCCGTCGGGACGCGGCGCGCGGCCACTACGAACAGGCCGCCCGGTCCGACTCGGAGACCGGCCGGCAGGCACAACGGGAACTGGTGCTGATGGAAATCGCCGAGGACCCCGGCCGCTTCGTTGCCACCGCCCCGGCCGCGGACGGATCCGGCAACCTCTATTGCGTGGTGGCCAATCGCACTTCGGTAGCGCTGGATGGCATTACCGTGCGGGCCGGTTTCAGCGACGACGCGGGCAGCCGCCAGCAGGGCCGCGTCCGGCTCGACGCGGCCCTGGCCGCCCAACAGCGGGCCAACATCGCGCTCGGCTGGCGCACCATGACCACCGCGGGGCTGGAAAACCGGGTGAGCTGCGAGGTGGAGGCGGCGCGGGTCGCAGACTGAACCGCCTGCGATTGGGCCACTCAGTGCGTCCCGGTCGAACCGGGCCGGTTGAGGCGCCGGATGCGCGCACCGAGCTGGCCGAGTTTCTCCTCGATGATCTCGTAGCCCCGGTCGATGTGATAGACCCGGTCGACCACGGTCTCGCCGCTTGCCACCAGACCGGCCAGCACCAGCCCGGCCGACGCGCGCAGGTCGGTCGCCATCAGCGGCGCGCCGGTCAGGCTGGACTTGCCGCGCACGATGGCCGTCTTGCCCCTGAGCCGGATGTCGGCGCCCAGCCGCTGCAGCTCCTGCACGTGCATGAAACGGTTCTCGAATACCGTCTCGGTGATGGTGCCGGTACCCTCGGCAATCGAGTTCATGGCGGTGAATTGCGCTTGCATATCGGTCGGAAAGGCCGGATAGGGAGCGGTGGTGACGTCCACCGCACGCGGCCGGCGCCCG